>BNJU01000852.1_pt1 | contig 34178 bp, 60 predicted proteins | sample 8539281 | NCBI WGS metagenome assembly BNJU01 (sample SAMD00202456, study PRJDB9452) | human saliva metagenome | isolation source: human saliva | place: Japan
GCCTGGAATCGCGGGCACGCGCGTCCACGCCCGGAGGATATCTCCGATCGCCGGACGAACCACGGTCCGGTCTCTCCGGGATGACGCCTCCCACCGTGAAGAGCAAACCCAAGAAATCATCAGCGCGACAAAATATGCTGAGGAGTACAAGTCACATTCAGCACACAGTGGCTGACAACGTCGAACGGAGAGATCTTTGTGACCAACGCGGCGATCAGCACTGTGAACGGTGCGGTGAACCCTGAGGTGGAGATGTCCGACCGCGTGGCCCTCGCTCCTGGACACCACCCTGACCGAGGCGGACGTGCACCGGTTCCTGCTCGACGCCGCCGACATCCTGGGCACTGAGTCCTTCGCCGTCTACGGTCCGGACCTCTTCTTCCGTTGGAGAATCGGGAAACGGATCATCGAGATCGAGCCGGACTATCGCCCGCTGAGAGACAAGTACGAGCTGAGTGTCGACTCCTACAACCCCACCTACCCCATTGATACCGACGAGTATCAAAGCTTCAAGTGGGGCGAGGCTGCATGGTATCCGTACCTGTGGAGAGTGGAGCTGGGAAAGACCCCGGTCAGTGACTGGGGCCCCGGAGAGGCCTACGTCGTCAACTGGGAGATGTTCGAGGAGACCACGGCGAAGACTCTCGGCGGACTTCCCGACAATCTGGCCCTCATGCCGCCGCAGTGGCGCCGTCCCCTCACCCTTCGCTGGGACATGGGCGCCTCGGGCCTGGGACTCGTCTCCTTCACCGGCACGGTCGAGGGCCTCACGGTCACCGTCGAGTCCACCGGGGAGGAGGTCCTCATCCCCCGCAACCTCCTCGGCAGCGAACGAAGCCAGGTCAGTGTGCGCGACGTCGTCGCCGGCCTTGCCGGTGGGCGCCCCCTCATTGATATTCGCTTCGCCGGCTCCGAGGGCTTCGGCGACTACGGCGTCATCGCCGCCAGCCCCAGCGGAGACGAGAACGACATGGAAAGGGATGAGATCGAGTTCCTTCTCAAGGATCGGGGACAGGACTCGCTCGGGCCCACGATGACGATGGACGAGCTTCGCAGGCTTGCCGCCTCCACCCCCGCCCCCAGTGGTCCCGCTCGGCCTGCGGTGGACCGGCGGGTCGTACCGATGCGGATCGGCCTGTCCATCCCCAGATCCTCTCCGTCGTCGAGCAGGTCCTCGATGACGCCGCCATCAAGAGCGTCCTCAAGCGGCTTGGCGGCCGCCCGGACACCAGGTTGGACCGCCCCATTCTACGCGGAGACGGCTGGCTCGCGGAGAAGTCGCGGCTCTCCGACACCTGGAGCATCGAGGTGGTCACTAAGCCTGAGGGGGATGAGGAGGAGCGGCTGCGCTTCGACGAGCACCACGTGGCCGACTACACCTGGCGAATCGCCCAGGCCCTGGAGCAGCGCTACGGGTTCCCCTACGGAATACGCACCAATAACGACGGGTTCCTCATGCGCCTGTTCCAGGTCGGGGACCACGGTGTCAAGGTGACAAGCGGATTCAGCAAGGTTGAGGTTGAGATCGACTCCTTCCAGACAATGCTGGAGAACTCATACGGGCGCTACTAAGTCACCCAGCCACCTTCCGCCCCCAGTGCGAGGAGCGATGCTCCGGTAGGCTCAAGCCGGTTCCGAGGCGCGGAATCTCTGGACGGCGAGTGTCAGGAGGCTCAGGTGGAAGTCGATCAGTCCCCTGCGACGACAGCGGTCGGCACACAAGCCAGGGCAGCGGCCAAGGTTGCCTCGGCTACTGAGGTCGCCGCAGCGATCAACGCAGTGACGATCCGCCGGCTCGGGGCGGTTCATCTTCCACCGGCCACCGGCCGGCCAACGCCGTCGCACTCCGCCTCACCGCAGGAGCGAGGCTCCCGCGCCGGAGCGGGGCACCGATGCGGGTATCGAGACGGCCCTGACCACCCTGCGGGCCCTGGGCTACGTGCTCTCCGCACCCGGCCCGGGAGGCTCTCATCCACCCCAAGGCAGCCTGGGCGCTGGTCAATCGCCGCAGCCCGCCTCACCTCCGGCGCGCCGGCCGCCGAGTACCGTCCCCTTCTACCCCGACTTCCCCGTCCAGGTCCGCGACGCCTCCGAGGCCACGCTGCTGGTCAATGCCGCCCTGCACTACCTGGGCGACGTCGTCGGGGCCAGGATCCTGCCCGCCTACTGGCCCAGCCCCCGTGAGTCCCTGCCGGAGGACGAGAGCACCCTCACTGAGCTGGATCTGGCCACGGAGCAGGACCTGGAGCGGATCGTGGTCGACCTCTTCGCCCAGGCGACCCCCTTCAGCGCCCAGGACCGCGCGGACCTGACGGCTCTGCGCGATCACGGTCCCAGTCGGGCACCGCACGTCGCCGTCAAGGAGAACCTCGCCGTCCTCACCGTCACCTTCCCCGGCCTGGACTTCTCCGCCTCCTACCGCACCGTCACCGACGTGCTGCGCCTGGCGGTCGCCATGGCGGGCGGCGACGTCTCCCTGGCCGAGCCGTGCCGGTTCCCCTCCTTCTCCCGCGCGCAACGGCGCCGGCTGCTGGGACTGCTCGACGCCGTCGGACAGAACCAGGGAAGCCGGGACAGTGCGGAGGAGATGGCTCGGCGCTCAGAACGGTGGAAGCGACTGGCCTGCCACCTGCGGGCCGGCGACTACGCGCGCCGCTTCCCGCGCGCCGCCGAGCTCCTGCGCCAGGTCGCCTCCGGGAACGCCGAACCGGGGTTCGGCTCCCGCCTGGAGGAGGCGCTCGCACGCCGCGACGTCGAGGGCACCCTCCACCTGCTGGTCACTCGCCCCGGGGTCTTCGCCCGCCGCCTCAACCACCTGCTGCGGCTGTGCAGGGACGACGCCACCCGCGAGCGCGTGGTCGCCGAGTTCGCGCGAATCGCGCCCAAGGTCTCCTTCCCGTGCTGATCCGCCTGTGGGAGTACTTTCTCTCCCCGGGCCGGACACGCTGCCCTGGCGGGTCGTCACCATCAAGTCGGGCACGAGCATCAAGACGACGCTCATCCCGTCCACCCGCCACCCCGGCCGCGCCGACGCCGTGGTGGTTCGCACCGTTGAGGAGGCCCTGCGCATGCGGGCGAGCCTCGGGCGGATCACCATCGACCAGCAGCTTTACGAGGGTTACACGGTGCCGTTGGGGCAGCGCTCGGCCTCACCGGGCCTGCGCACGGCGGGGCGAGGCACCCTGACTGCCCCTGCCCGAGGGCGAGACGATCCGCTTCTTCCTGCACTGGCGTGATCTGCCCGAGGCCCCGAGGAGCTCTGCCTCCGCAAGCAGCCGGGGGACCCGTGTGGACCTGGACCTGTCGGCCTTCTTCGTGTCCGAGGATCTCACTCGCACCGAGCAGATCGCCTACTACAACCTGCGCTCGACCGCGGCCGTGCACTCCGGCGACCTCACCTCCGCACCCGACGGGGCAGCCGAGTTCATCGACGTCACCCTCCCCGGAGGCGCTGAGGCAGGGCTGGCGCTACGTCGTCATGACGGTCCACTCCTTCTCCCACCACCCCCTGAGCGAGGTGCCCGAGTGCTGGGCAGGAGCGATGGCTCGCGGCGCGGACCCGCAGCGCGGCGAGGTCTTTCGAGGCATCCACCGTCATGCAGCGCCTCGACCTGACCTCACCCGGATTCAACGCGACCCCGTTCGTCATCGATCTCGCCAAACGCCGGCTCATCTGGTGGGACCTGGCCGTGGGCGTGGGCGAGCACCAGGTGGCGAACCTGGACCGCAGCACCAACCGAGTCCTGGCGCACCTGCTTGACCTGTTGGAGGGCCGGCGCATGCCGCTGGCGCACCTGCTCGCCCTGCTGGCCGACGCCGTCGTCGAGGACCCCTGATGCAGCCCGGCTGGTCTTCGGCGAAGGCGGGATCATGCCGTGGCAGACCGAGCGGATCCTGGCCCTGCTTGCACCTGCGGAGGCGGCAGCAGAAGAGACGACGGAGAAGCGGATCGGGGACGCAGCTACGGCGACAGACACGGAGCGGTCTGGGTAGCCTGGTCCGTGTCCGGCCATGAGGGTGCTTCCTTCGCTCTTTCACAGCATCCCAGCGCCCTCGTTTCTCTGGACGCAGCCGGGTGGAGCCATCAACGGCTCCGCCCGGCTGCGCGCGAGGATCAGAAGGTGGTGAGCAGGAAGCGCGCACCGTGCGGGTCGGCCACCTCAACCATGCGCCCGAACGTGAAGTCGATGGGCTCGACGATGACGGCTCCCCGAGCTCGCGCACCCGCCGGGCTGCGGCGTCGGTATCCTCAACCCCGAGGTAGATGCGCCAGCGCGAGGGGACCCTCTCACCGAAGTAGCTGGCCCGACCAACGCCGCTCGACAGATCTGCCCCCGACGACGCTCGGTAGAAGTCCTGCTCCTGGTCGGCGATGGTCAGCCGGCGGGTGGGACCACCCAGCGACCTCCCGATAGAAAGCGCTCGGACACCCCAGGTCGCCGGCCAGGACATCGAACCACACCGGCATCCCCAGCCTGGTAGGGTAGGGACCCTCGCAGTCCTCATCCTCCAGGGAGCCCGACGACGTTACCGTCGGGATCGGAGGCGAGGGCGCAGGCCATGGTCTCAGTGACGCGAGTGGGCTCCACAACGACGCTCCCTCCGGCCCTCTCAGCGGCTCCGGCGGCGGTGCGGACGTCATCGACCATGAAGCTCACCCGCCAGCCGGGGTCCCCGCAGCCTCCTCGGCGGGCCTCGAAGGAACCGATGAGCCGACCGTCGTGATGCACCTCGGTGGTCAGCGGCTCGCCCGGTTCGGCAGGGGTGATCTCCCAGCCGAGAAGGTTCCCGGTAGAACGCGGCCGAGGCGTCAATGTCCGGTGTGTACAGCTCGATCCAGCAGGGAAAGCCGGCAAGGCGCTCGGCGGGCAGGGGCGGTGGTGTCGGTCATCAGTGGCTCCTTACGTATCCAGCCGCATGTCGAGGGACGTCATGACGCTCCACGACGGTAGACCGGCCGGTACGCCGCGAACGACCTGATCCTGCTCTCTTGAGCGGTTCCCCTGAGCCGCCCTCAGACGGCCATCAGACCACCATCGCCGCCAGGGCCACGAGGACCGCGGGATCCCAGGGAGGGCGGCGCGCACCGGAAGGGTGACGGGGCCGGCGACTGGAGCCTCGGGGACGCGCAGCCGCGCCACGAGAGGGCTCTGCGGGGCCAGGTGCTCGTGGACGCTGGCGCTGTCGGGGAGGATGGTGGCAAGGATCCAGGGGCCCCGGCACCACGGGCAGCTCGACCTCATCGATGTGTCGACGCAGTGTCCCAGTGGCCGGCAGCCCTGCTGGGAACCGGCTGGGGAAAGGTCCCGACCCACTGATAGGGGGCCGGTCCGAGCGCGCGGCGCATCTCCTCGGGGACCTGCGGACGGACGCGGATCCTCCCCGCCGCCGGCACCAGGAGGCTCACGGCCGGCAGGGTTCGTTCGGCGATCCGGTCGGCGATACGGCGCAGGGCGCCGGGTGGGGTTCCGACGTCGCGCAGGAAGCGGCGGCTGAAGGTGCCCACCGAGGTGTAGCCGACCTCGTGACAGGTCTCGGCCACGCCCAGGCGGTGGGTGACGAGGAGGTGCTTGGCCTCGTGCAGTCGCCAGGCAGCCAGGTAGTCCATGGGCGAGGTGCCGACGGCGGCTGTGAAGACCCGAGTGAGGTGAGAGGGGCTGTAGGCCAGGTACGTCGAGAGGTCCCTCGATGGTGACACGATCGCGGAAACGGGTGCGCAGGTACTGGAGGCCTCGCAGCGCCAGATCGGCGGCGGCCTCGTCGAGCGGCTGACCCGTCTGAGCGCCGTCGACGGCTGTGACCGAGCGGGAGGGACCCGGCGACATGAGCCCGTCAGGTGGGTACTGGCGCATGACAACACGTTACACAGTGGTGATCTCCGAAACGACGACTCGCGTCCCTGGGTACGGAACATCTGCACAGTCCCGCTCACGGCGAAGAGGCCGGGGCCTCCCGCATCGAGGGATCCACCAGCGATATGCCGAAAACAGGCCGCTCTGAAGGAAACCTGACTTGCTACGCTACGACGACAACTGAAGCACACCCAGAAAACGGATCGATGTCGACTCCCCAGAATCAGCCCCCGTACCAGCAGCCGTACCAGCCTCCCCTATCAGGCTGTGCCTCCTACGGACAGCAGCGCCCTCGTCCCACCCATGCGGGGAAGCTGGTTGCAGCGATCATCCTGTTCATCACCGGCCCATTACTGGGAGCGTTCATCGCGGAATCGGTTCCGTCATCGTCGCCGCCAGCATCGCCACCAGTGGAGACGTCATCACCAACGGGACAGCAGGTCAGCCCTGAGCAGCAACGAGGAACGGACCCTCTACGTACCGGAGGACGCTCATCGTCAGCACCTGCACCGTCACCGCCCCTGACGGCAAGGAGGTCCCCTGTCTCCCGCAGCACCGGGATCGCATATCTCCAACAACAACGGCGACTACGAATCCGCCCTGACATTCAAAACCGCGAAAGCGGGAAAGCTACCGCGTCTCATGCGACGACCTGAGTGACACCGATACGGTCCTCGTGGGCGCCGGGCTCACCTTCCGCCCATTCATGTGGCCGCTCGTAGCAGGGATCTGCGCCGGCGCGGTCTGCTGGATCATTGCAGCCGTCCTCCTCATCCGACGCCACCGGGCCCTCGCCGCGCAGGCTCAAGCGGGCTGACCCTCGACGCGGAACCGCTAAACCGATGCCCTCGTTCGAGGATCTCGCGCTCTTTCTGCATGTCCGCATCCGGAACGGGAATATAGCGGCCGGTTTCGGTGGCACCATGCGCGATGCCCCAGAGCCAGATCGCCTCGCATCTGGCGATCAGCCGCTCCTGCCGTTGACGAAAGCTCCCCACGTGACGCCGGCACCGTCCAGGGCGAAATATCGTCCATTGGCATACACGATGAAGATCCGGTCCCCGGCGACGAACAGTCCGGAGCGGGACTCCGGCCAAGCGCAGGGCCTCCTCCCGACACGAATTCCTCGGTCATCCACGACGACTCGCTGGAAGCATCCATAGATCTTGTATAAGGGGTAGGCCATTAATACGGGAGCAAGAACAAGAAACAGCACCGCGTAGAGCCGATCCGAGTCACCGACCGAGGCTGTTTCATAGAATAACTGCTGAACGCTAACAAGGATGAACAGTACCCCCAATCCGATAAGGAAGAATCCACCGTTGCAGAGATGTTCTTTGATTCTGCGCCAGACCGGGGTGCAGAACATAAGACGACTCTTTCGCATCATCTTGTCGGCCCCATGATTCTGACGAGCCTCCGCCAACCGAGGATCCTTGTGAACCGACTCAGCATCAGAGACGATCCAGCCGTGTCGGCGGACATAATTCAACATGGCCTGGAGAGCAGCAGAGCCCCTGTTGCTGGAATCTTCCAACGTCACACCAAGAACACAACCTGGAAGCCTGATGAGATCGTCACGATCACCATTCATGAGTACGATCCGAGTTCGATCGATTCCTCCTTCGTATCCAGGCGCAGTCATATTAAGCGTCGAAAGCGTGAACCTTGAGAGCACTGACGTCCAAGGACGTCGCTCAGTGAACAGAAGACGCCGCATCTCAACACCGGACTCACTCAGAACAGATCTACGTCGCGCAACATTTATCCCCCAAATCGTCGGAATGCTGAGCATCATAAGCATATACATGTCATCGGAACGATAGAAGCCGCTCATCAACGAGCCCAGCAATTGCGTCCCCGTTAACGCCATCCAGGCGACTCCCACAACAGCCGCCGCCATCGCGGCGTACCGAACGGGCACCGACCGCCTCAGGATCAGGCGTCCATCCGAGGTCTCAGTCGTCCATCCCCGCAGTGACTTGCTCCTAACTGGGCGCCTGCTCCTGAACCTCCAGAGGCGTTCCCTGGAGCCACCAGAACGGCTCGTAAAAGACATCATCACACGTCACCCTTCCCCAGGAAATGCAATCAATCATCGAATGTGGCCGATGATCTCAATCCTGCACGCACCTCAAACACTTCTCGGTCTCGTTGCATATCTTCGTCCCGAAGACGGATATATCGGTCATGCTCTTCCGCGACACCATGAGTCACCCCCCAGAGCCATATGGATTCACACTGAGCTATCGCCCTCTCCTGCCGTTTTTTAAAGCCACCGGCCCTCAGACCCGTCGCAGGCAGGGGGACGGGGGAAGCATCGCGCCCCGCTAAGAAGACTCGATCGCCTGCGACATACAAGTCAGAGCGGACCCGGCCACGGGAATAACCCGTCCCTTAACTTGAATCCCGGCCCGGCGGACCAACGTCCTCCGAAAGCAGGACACTATTCCCACCAGTAGAATCACCGCGGGAATAGCGCCAAGAATGAGTAGAGCCACTCCGAGCATTACACACCAAATATCGCGAGCGTCATCCCTGAGCACGTCCTGCGCTCCCGCGAGGGGGAGTGCAGCCATGAAGAACATGATCACACCCCAGTTGCACATCATTTCCTTCAGCTTCCGCACAGCGGGAGCACGATAGGTCAACTCCTTTCGATTCGCGATCGCCGTCCCTATCTACCTCTCCGCGAGCCCGGACCATTTCAGGATCTGCCTGAAGATTATCGAGACCGGAGACCACCCAACCTTTCTCCTCGGCGAATGACCAAATCCGCTCAATCATGTATTCGCCTTCCATGCAGGATACGCTTCCCGGCAGTCTGATAAGGTCGTCCAGGGCCCCATTGACCAACATCAATCGATTTCGGTAGATGAACGGGCCATACGGAGAGTGCGTACCAATTTCGATAGTGGAGAAGGTTATTTTCGATCGAGTTACGGGCCAGGGTCGCAACTCCGCGAAGAACAGTCCCTGCATCTCAATACCCGATTCACTGAAAACAGTTCGGCGCCGCAATGTGTTCACCGCCCACGCGAGCGCTCCTACAGTGAGACAGAGAAGGAAGTGAGCATCTCCCGGCGAAAGAGAATCGATCAGGCGCACATTAAGAAGGATCAGCCACGCAATTGAGATGAATGTCACTGCCACTGCAGCCAGTCTCACGAATTTCGACCTACGCAGAATCAATCTGCAGTCGTCCTCATGAATACACTTGAGAGTAGCCCACCCCCTAAAGGGATTCTTGAGGCGCACAAAGGAACCGTCTGGGGTATAGCGACCAACACCATCTTCGCCTAGAATGCCGCGGACATTACTTACGTAGAAGTTTTCTCGACGTTCCACTCTCAACACCTCCGCATGGCGCACCGCGGTTCGATGCAGCACCATAGATGACCCACCCGCCCGCCGTATTATTTCCACTATATTCCCTTACGTCACACGAATCTGCCCGTCACGATGGGCACCACTCACCACCTCGGTGCGACAGAGAGACGGGGGCTCCCACCAGCGAACCGGTGGGAGCCCCCGTCAGAGTCCTTCTCAGGGAAGGCTCTTAGTCGCGATCAGGCATTCTTGGCCTTGGCGATGCGCTCACGGAACTTGGCGAGCTGCTCCTTGATGGCCTCGGGCAGCTTGTCACCGAACTGCTTGTAGTACTCCTCGGTGTCGTCCATCTCAGCGGCCCAGGCCTCGGGGTCGATGTCATACATCTTGGCCCACCTCCTCGCCCAGGTCGAGACCCTCGAGGTTGAAGTCCTCGAACTTGGGGTAGCGGCCGGTAACACCGTCGACGGCCTCGACCTCGCCGGAGGCGCGGCGCACGATCCAGTCGAGCACACGGGAGTTGTCACCGTAGCCGGGCCAGATGAACTTGCCGTTCTCGTCCTTACGGAACCAGTTGACCTGGTAGACCTTGGGGAACTTGTCGCCCAGCCTCTCCCTGCATCTCCAGCCAGTGCGACCAGTAGTCGGCCGCGTGGTAGCCGCAGAAGGGCAGCATGGCCATGGGGTCGTGGCGCAGCGAGCCGACCTTGGCGTCCAGGGCGGCAGCGGTGACCTCCGAGGCGACGGAGGAGCCGATGAACACGCCGTGGGCGTTCTCGTACTGCTCGGCGACCAGCGGCACGTTGGTCGCACGACGGCCACCGAAGAGGATCGCGTCGATGGCCACGCCCTCGGGGGCCTCCCCAGTCGGGGGCAGATGATCGGGCACTGCGAGGCCGGGTGGTGAAAGCGGCTGTTGGGGTGGGCGGCCTTCTTGCCCTCGGCGGCGTCGGCCGGGGTGAAGTCGTTGCCCTGCCAGTCGATGAGGTGCTCCGGCATCGGGGCGTCGATGCCCTCCCACCACACGTCACCGTCGTCGGTCAGCGCGACGTTGGTGAAGATGGTGTTGGCCTTCATGGTGTCCATGGCCATGGGGTTGGTGTCGTAGGAGGTGCCGGGGGCGACGCCGAAGAAGCCGGCCTCGGGGTTGATAGCGCGCAGGCGGCCGTCGGGGCCGGGGCGCATCCAGGCGATGTCGTCACCGACGGTCTCGACCTTGTAGCCCGGGATGGTGGGCTGGAGCATGGCGAGGTTGGTCTGCCGCAGGCGCTCGGGAAGGCTGCAGTGACGTGGTACTGCTTGCCGGTCTTCTCGTCGGTCAGGCGCAGGATGAGCATGTGCTCGGCCATCCAGCCGTCGCGGCGGGCCATGGTCGAGGCGATACGCAGCGCGTAGCACTTCTTGCCCAGCAGGGCGTTGCCGCCGTAACCGGAGCCGAAGGACCAGATCTCGTTGGTCTCGGGGAAGGGGTGATGTACTTCGTCGTTGCAGGGCCAGGTGGTGTCCTTCGTGCTCGGCCAGCGGTGCGCCGACGGAGTGCACGGCGGGGACCCACTGGCGGCCCTCGGCGATGAGGTCCATAGCGGCCGAGCCCATGCGGGTCATAATCCGCATGTTGACCACCACGTAGGGGGAGTCGGTCAGCTCGATGCCGAGCTGGGAGATGGGGCCACCCAGGGGGCCCATGGAGAAGGGGATGACGTGAGGGTCCGGCCGCGCATGGCGCCCGTCGAACTTCTCGTGGAGGATCTTCTTCATCTCGGCCGGGTCGTACCAGTTGTTGGTCGGGCTGGCGTCCTCCTCCTCTCGGAGCAGATGAAGGTCCTGGACTCACACGGGCGACGTCGCTGGGCAGGGAGCGCGAGGAAGGAGTTGGGGCGCTTGTCGGGGTTGAGGCGGGTGAACACGCCGGCCTCGACCATCTCAGTGGTCAGGCGGTCCCACTCTCCTGGGGAACCGTCCGCGAAGTAGACCTTCTCGGCTTGGCCAGCTCGGCGATACGCGTGACGAATTCGATGACATCCTCAGGAGCGTTAGTCGGCGCGGCGGCGCGAACGTCCTTCTCAGACACAGTCATGCGAGTCCCTTCCTTGGGTATGTTGATCCGGTGAGCGCGCCGTTGGAGACCCGCTCGGTCGAGGGCAATCCTCCCCCACGTGGCGCCCGAGGTCACATCGCCGAAGGTCCCAACTCGGCCACTCGGCCCGGTCACACCGGCATGTGATCGGCCACATTCGGGAGGATGACGGCTTTTGCCGCCTTTGAAACGACATCGTTCCGCCCTCAGTGAAGGTCCAGTGCGAGCGTGTAGCGTGCCCGCATGTCCGTCGCGCCGTCTCCCCGCGTCCAGCCCCACGCGTTCCTTCGTGCGTCCCCCGCCCGTCTGCTGTCTGGTGCCGCCGCTCGTTCAACCATCGTGGCCGCCTGCTGTCTGGCACTGAGCGCCTGCACCGCTCACATGGACATGACCATCAGCTCCCAGGGCTCCTACGACGTCGCCCTGGAGATGCGGGACACGACCGGCGCCGTCTTCCCCAGGGCAAGACCCCGACTGCTCCGCCTACTCTGACCCGGCCGCCCTGGGCGTACCTGAGGGAACCACGATCAAGGCCGAGCCGATCACCGGCGACGACGGGCCTGGCTGCCAGGTGAGACATCAGTGGGCGTCAAGGTTCCCCAGGCCTCGGCCGCCGAGCCGAACACGATCGTCGTCGCGACGGCGACCTCTACAAGGTGACGATCCAGCCCTTCTCATCCGACCCCTCACAGGAGACCGGCGGGACCGACGGCGCAGCCGGGGCCACACCGGAGGCCGCAGCTGCGCCGTCGGGAGGCCAGGGCGAGCCCCAGCCGAGCAGCACCTCCTTCAGGGGCGTCGTCGACACCAAGGTCTCAGTCACCTTTCCCGGCGCGGTGACGCAGTCCGGCGGAGGCAAGGTCTCAGGCACCACGGTCACGTGGGACGACCCCGACACCGTGGCCAAGGGCGTCAGCGCCTCGGGTTACGCGCAGAACTCCAGGGGCGTGTCCTGGTGGAGCCGGTCGGGGATCTGGCTGTCCGCCGGCCTCGTGGCAGTCGGTGGAGCCCTGGCGGCGGTCGTTCTGCGGCGGCGCCCCCACAGGCGCATGTCACGCCGACGGCGCACGCGCGAGGACTAGCCACTGACAGGCGGGTACTCCCCTGCACGGAGCTGCGCCGCTTTAGACTCAAAGCATGAATGATGCCTCTCGCAACGTCCCGCGGCCAGTGGCTGGGTGGCACTGGCCGCCCTCACCCTGATCCTGGCCGGCTGCGGAGTCCACTACGACTTCGTCATCCATGACAACGAGACCGCTGACTTGACCTACATCATGTGGGACCCATCCGACCTGCACCTCATCACCAAGGAGACCTGCACCGAGAAGGACCTGGGGAAGTCCTCCTGCTCCCCTCGAAGGCGTCGAGGCGACCCACACCTACACGTCCCACAACAGCAATCCGGCTCTGTCAGGTCACCGCCAAGGCGGTTCCACTCAGCAAGCTTCAGACTGACACGTGGACGATCAAGCACAAGCGACGGGCAGTACATCTCGACCTGTCCCCAGGTCTCACTGAGCAAGCTCGGCTCGAAAGAACCCGCAGCTCCCCTCCCAGAACATCGGGGCAGCACCAAGGTCGCCGTGTCCGTGACCTTCCCCGGCGAGGTGACGAAGTCCAACGGGAAGAGCGAGGGCAACAAGGTCACCTGGGACAATGCGCTGGAGAGCTCAGACAGCCTGCACGCCGAAGGCGAGGACGGGAGGTTCCACCTGCGGTGGTGGATGGCTGCCATAGCCAGTGGCATCGTCCTCTCATCATCGTGGGAGCTGTGATCTACCTTCTGCGAGTCCGGCGCGCCCAGCAGATGAGCCAGGCTTCCCCATACGGCGGAGTCCCGCAGGATGCCGGGGCTGCCGGCGCGATCCCGTCAGACGTCTACATCAGCGGGCCGTACCAGTCGCCCTCTTCCCGGCGCCCAGCAGCCGACGCCGGGGCCGACCCAGGTCTCATCCTGTTGCCGATCTTCGCCGGCTACTCCCCGTACGTCGATCCGGGTCCGGGTGCCGTCGCCTTTCCATCCCAGGACACGGGATACGCAGGACACTCAGCAGGTCCCAGCGTCTACGGAGCCCAGGACGGCAACGGGGCCTATGCCCCCGGCCCCGGCTACGCGCAGATGCCCTACCAGGAAGGAACCGGCCACTGGACTCCGGCCGCCCCAGGAGCGCCCCTGAGACCAAGGCGGACAGACAAAGCCGGGTACCGCCACACTGTTACGCAAACGGCCACCGAGGTCCCAGGTAACGGTTAGGGTGACGCCATGAGCTGTGCCGTCACCACCAGGAGACTCCACGCCGCACTGAGTGCACTGACTGTCCTCACTTCATCACTGTGATGGCTCTGGCCTCCTCCGGGGCAGGCGGCAGACGAGCTGAACATCACTATCGAAATGAAAGTCACCGCCAAGAGCGATGACACTTTGAGGCATCCTTCGTCATCACCGACCAGACGGACTACAGCGTGGTTCCCCCATCACAGAGGGCAGTTGCACCTCGAACTACTTTCCTCCTGGAGCCGAATATCTTCGCCAATGCTGAGACGAAATTCGACGACGGGAAGGACAAACGAGTCTGCACCATAACGAGGAAGGGAAGATCTCTGAGACCAACGGCGCGATCAGCCACAGGACGGCGAGTACTCCATCGACACCAGCTCCTCTGAACGGAAAGGAGCCGTCACCGAAGTTGCGACTGTCCTATGCTGCCACGTTTCCCCGGGAGGTGACCCAGAGCGATGGCGGAGAAGTCGAGGGCAACGAGAGAAACACCGTCAGCTTTCACCGATTTCACGGGCCGCGTGGTCAGGGCAGGGACCGCCCCGCCTCGCGATGACGACCAGCAAGCTCCCGCCCTGGATCATCAGCGGCGTCGGGTCGCTCGTGGTCATCGGACTCATCACGATGGCAGTCGTTGTACGACGCCGTCAGCGGAGCAGCTCGCCCCAGCCAGGACACACCCACAAGCCTTCCCCTGTTCCGGGCCCCTGCATCGCAGGTTTTCCACCCCAATCAGCCGGAACCCTCAGCAGTTCCCCGCGCAGTCCACGCCTCACCATCCGCACCAGCAGCAGTACCAGCAGTACTCGGACAACCGTCGCAGCCCAGCGCCCCCGCAGGGATGGGCGACAGCACCTCATCCCCTGTTCCGACGCAGGCGCCTCCGCAGCACAGCGGGTGGCCTCCACCGCAGCAGCCTCAGTGACAGCCCACGTCGGGGAGCGATCCCCATGAAGCCCTGGTTACAACCCGGCATCGAAACCGCTACTGTGGGCCCATGACACCTGCAGCCACCCGCCGCATCCCTGCGCCCTTATCCGCATTGACGGCCTCGCGGCCCTCGCCCCTGTCCGCGACCCTTGCGTTGGTCACGACTCCCGGTCACGCCGCCCTCAGGGCAGACTTCGACGTCAAGCTCACCATGAACGTCGACCTCACCATCAAGTCCAACGACACCCTACAACATCCACATGGACATGATCGACTCTCAACCGGCGTCGAGGCACTGAGCGAAGACTCCTGCTCCGCAGATAGCTTCAACAAGCTCAGCTCCGGCGACTACTACAAGAACGCCAAGTTCACCTTCAAGGAGGAAGGCGACACCCGCACCTGCACTCATTGAGGATCCGGAAGATTACCGACGCCAAGGGAATCACCCACGAGAAGGGCGAGTACATCGTCGATGCCGCGTCCGGCGGCAGCTCTAGCACTGCCGATTCGGTACCGGGTCTTGAGCTGAACTACTCGGTAACCTTCCCCGGCAAGGTCACTGAGGCCGACGGCGGCAAGGTCGAGGGCAACAAGGTCACCTTCACCGACCTCGATGAACCACAAGGTGAAGGGCAGGACGGTTCCATCCCCATGTGGGTGTGGGTCCTTGTCGGCGTTGGAATCCTGGCTGGGTCGGCGGCGCTGCCGCCTTCTTCATCACCCGCAGCAAGAAGAACAAGGGCCAGCCCTCCTATGGCGCTCCCGTTCAGGGCTACGACCCGAACCAGGCCTTCCCCGGCCAGCCCGGTCAGCAGGCGGGTTACGGTGCTCCTCAGCCCAGCCCGGTCAGTCACCTTACGGCGGACCCCAGGCCCAGCCCGGTCAGTCACCCACGGCGGACCCCAGGCCCAGCCCGGCCAGCAGGCGGGCTACGGCGCCCTCCGGCCCAGCCCGGCCAGTCGCCCTACGGCGGACCCCCAGCCCGGACAGGGCGCCTACTGACACCCTGATTCACACTGATTACTGGATGCCCGGAGTCTTACGACCCGGGGCCCCGCACCTCTTTTCAGCCTTTTTCTTTCTCCGCGGTTATCCCAGGTTATATCGGCGGCCCCTTTCCGTCCGTTCGCCTGTATCACCTCCGACAATCGTTCAGGGTGATGCCCATGGCAGCAACACCCCTGCGCCCCAGCCTGCGCGCACTGACATTCCTCCCGCTTCTGCGTCCCTCGCACTTGTTTCTGCGGGCAACGCATTGACGCCCGCCTCAACAAGTCAAGACAGCCGAGGCTCCTAGCACCGTTGATATCACATTAACAAGGACGACACCTATGACTACAAGGTGGCCGTCGCTCGAAAACGAGAAGAACTCTTCATCGTCGGACGATCTGAAGGAAAGCTGCGAAGAGTCGACTGATCAGGAGCCTTGGCGAACGCCAAGGCAACCTACTCTGAATCCGGTGGGCGTCCCACCTGCACCTTCACAGGGAAGGAGAAGATCTCCGAGAGCAATGACCCATTGAGCACGTGGGTGACGAGTACGTCTTCGACACCGAGAGCGGGGACCTCTCCCGCGCTGATGACGACCTGGATTTCTCCCGTCAGTCACCTTCCCCGGAAAAAGTCACCAACCTGACGGCGGTAAGATCGACGGAACCACCGTCACTTTCAAAGAGCCCTGGTGAGTACCGGGTGACTCGGCAAGGACACTCCCTGCCTTCCCATGGGTCTGGGTGATCCTCGGAGTGCTGGTGGTCGCAGCCGCCGGAGGCGGTGCCTTCTGGTACCTGAATAATCGCAAGAAGGCGACTCAGCAGCAGATGTACCAGGTGCCCCTCAACCGCAGATGCGGGATACGCACCCGGGCAGCCTCAGTCCCCTGTTCCCCGGGCAGGCACCGACACCCGGTTCGGTACCCCCGCCGGCCTCAGCCCCAACCGGTCCGGGCTACGTGCAGCAGGAGCACGACGGTGCTGCGGGCCCCGGCCCCGTTGTCCCTCCCTTCTGACAACCAGCCAGACTCGCCGACCATCCATTGAAGTCGACCACGGCGGCCCTGATCAACATGCCAGCCGCCGTTGTCATGCAACCGAGTCGGTTGCTCCTGCCCTCCGTTCACACAGCTTTGAGGCGGGAAAGGCACCATCCCGTCCTTTCGGCGCACCCCGCCGACAGGCGTCACCCGATGAGCGAGTGACGCGAGATCGTGGCTCGCGTCCCGGCCCAACGCCGATCGCGGAGACCCGGCAGGGCCAGCCTCGATGCGCAGCACGTAGTCCTGGGCGGCCTGCGGCAGATCGGCGAAGCGGCGCACCCCACTGATGTCCTCGCTCCAGCCGGGCAGCTCTCGTAGACGGGGACGGCGTGGTGGAAGTCGGACTGGGTCAGCGGCATCTCCTGGGTGACGGCGCCCTCGATATCGTAGGCGACGCACACGGGGGATGATCTCGTGCCCGGTCAGGACGTCGAGCTTGGTCATCACCAGGTCGGTGAGCCCGTTGACACGAGCCGCATACCGCGACGACGGCGTCGTGCCAGCCGCAGCGGCGCGGACGGCCCGTGGTGACGCCGAACTCACCGCCCTCGTTGCGCAGGCGCTCGCCCATCTCGTCATGAAGCTCGGTGGGAAAGGGCCCTTCCCCACACGAGTGGTGTAGGCCTTGACGACGCCGACGACCGAGTCGATCCGGTGGGGCCCCACGCCGGTGCCGGCAGGCGCCGCCGGAGGTGGGGTTGGAGGAGGTGACGAAGGGTAGGTCCCGTGGTCGATGTCGAGCATCGTGGCCTGGCCGGCCTCGAACAGGACCGTCTTGCCCTTGTCGAGGGCGCTGTTGAGCACCAGGAGCAGTCCACGACCATGGGGCGGACCCGCTCGGCGTAGGAGAGCAGCTCATCGGCGACGGCGTCGGCGTCGATGGCCGCCCGGTTGAAGACCTTGAGGAAGAGGCTGTTCTTCTGGTCCAGGGCCGAGCGGACCTTCTGACGCAGGATTGACTCGTCAAAGAGGTCCTGGACACGAAGGCCCACACGGTTCATCTTGTCCGCGTAGGTGGGGCCGATCCCGCGACCGGTGGTGCCCAGCTGGCGCGCGCCCAGGAAGCGCTCGGTGGTGCGGTCCAGGACCCGGTTGTAGGAGGGATGATGTGGGCGTTGGCGCTGATGAGGAGGCTGGAGGCATCCTGCCACGAGCCTCGATCTCGGCGATCTCGTTGAAGAGGACCTCCAGGTCGACGACGACGCCGTTGCCGATGATAGGAGTGACCCCGGGAGTGAGCACACCAGCTGGCAGAAGGTGGAAGGCGAATTTCTCGTCGTCGATGACCACCGTGTGGCCGGCGTTGTTACCGCTGTTGAACTTGACGACGTAGTCGACGTCCTGACCGAGTTGGTCAGTCGCCTTGCCCTTTCCCCTCGTCTCCCACTGGGTCCCGACGACGACAACGGCTGGCATGATGCTCCCTGGTTTCAGTGACGGCGTGCCGGTGGACACACACCGCCCTCAAGCCTACCGGAGCCCTGAGGACAAAGATCCCTGATGACGATCCAGTCCCAACCGACCGAGGAGACGATACGGTGGGTACATGCCTCATGCCACCGTCCGTCCCATCTCCGCACCGCGCTCTGCGCTGGCGTTCCTCTTCGTCCTGACCGTAGTCGCCGCCCTGGCTCTGGCCGGCGCACCTGGGCACGCCCTTCCCATGGCTGGAGGACGACGTCAGCATGACGGTGTCCAGTGAGATCGTGGTCAAGGAAGACGAGACCTATACCGCGAAGTTCACGATGTCGGAGAGCGGGTCCACCCCAACGCTGAGCAAGAGCATCTGCAACAAGGACACGTTCGACGCCGACGAGTCGGACGCCAAGGACGTCACGGTCGAGTTCAAGGACGAGGGCGATACTCGCAGCTGTATCTTGCAGGGAACCGGTTCGGTCTCAGAGTCTCGAGCAGCGTCTCGCACAGCGGGGACGAGTTCACCGTCACAACCCCCGACTTCAACGATCAGTCCTCCAGCACCACCTTTCAACATCACTCAGTCGGTGACCTTCCCCGGCGAGGTCACCGAAGCCGACGGCGGCAAGGTTGACGGCACAGGTCTCCTTCAACGATGGGGACCTGCACCTGGTCAAGGGAAGGACAAAGCTGCTGCCGGCGCGACGCCCAGCAGCCTCAGGAGAGCACAGGAAGAGCAGCTCCACCCCACCTGGGCGCGGTTGCTGATGGGAGCAATCCCAGCGGCCGCTATCGGTGGAGGCGTCGCGGTCGCTAGGAGCCAGAGGAAGAAGAAGCAGCAGACCCAGCTCGGCCCCTCACGCGACTCCCCTGCTCAGGGCTACGACCCCAACCAGGTCCTCTTCAGCCAGCCGGACCAGCCGGGTCAGCCCTACCAGCAGCCTCCACAACGGCCAGCCAGGCCAGTTCAGTCAGCCGGGTCAGCCCTACCAGCCGGGTGACGCAGGGCCGGCACCCCAGCCCCTACCAGCAGCCCTACAACGGCCAGCCAGGTCAGTTCGGCCAGCCGGGTCAGCCCCTACCAGCCGGGTAATGCAGGGGCCGGCACCCCAGCCCCCACCAGCAGCCCTCACAACGGCCAGCCAGGCTCAGTTCGGCCAGCCGGACCAGGGGGCTCAGGACCGCTGGTGATCGGGATGGTCCCGGAACTCCTGATTCCGGGACCATCATGCTAGACGGCGGCGAACACGCGTCGCTCACCCCGAACCGAGTCACCCGCTTCGGGGCGCCGGCATCGGGAGCACCGAGCGCCGTCATCGTGGGGCGCTGGAGCAGGGCAATGAGGTAGGGCTCGAAGGCCGGTCCGATGAGGACCATGAACCATGCAACCGCGGCTCCCGCGCAGCCGGCAGCTCCCAGAAGGCCACCATCGGCGCAAACTGTGATCACCAGAGCGAGTGCCGTGATCCCTAGGGGCGCCCCACCGCGAGCCGAACCGCGTTGGACAGGGAAATGCCGCATGAGCGGCGCGTCGAAGAAGGCCACCAGCGCCACCAACCAGATGAGGACCGCAGCCAGGAGGACTCCCAGCCAGCACCACCCCGGACAGCGCACCACCACGGTGCCGTGCTGGTCTCCGGGGAGGAACCTGCCAGGACCAGGTACTCCCAGCCGCCGAGGGTCACCAGTACGAGCACCGGCAGCCACCAGGTCAGAGACTGGCTCAGGTTGAGGCGGAAGGAACGCCACCCAGCGGGTGACGACCGCTGGGCCGCTGTCGACCGCCATCTCACCGGCGACGCGGGCGCAGGCCGTCAGTGAGGCGCCTGCCGTCACCACCGGCAGGCAGCCGGCCAGGGTGAGGACGTTGAGGATGACGACGTCGGCCGCTGCGGACCAGGCCCGGTAAGCCGGACCGTCGGGGCCGGGGAACAGCGCCACGGAATCTCCTTCATGCGGGCTCGAGCAGTAACAGGAGATACGGGCGGTTCCTGGTGCCCACGGTGGGACCCGAGAACCGCCCGATTCAGGACTCGCGCGCGAGCATCAGCCCTTGACCGCCCTGCGGCAACACCTCGATGATGTGCTTCTGACCGAAGAGGTAGAAGGTCACGATCGGGACGATGGCGAAGACGAGCATGGCCATCTGGGCATCCATGTCACGGTTTCCGTTGAGCCGACGAGCGACTGGATGACGATCGATCGTCTTGTACCGACTCGTCCTGACCGATGACGAGGTTGGGCAGAGGAAGTCGTTCCACACCCACATGGCGTTGAGGATAGCCACGGTGACCGCCGTCGGCTTGAGCAGCGGCATGACCACCTTGAAGTAGGTCTCGCAGCGGGAGCAGCCGTCCATGTGGCCTCCTCGATCTCCATGCGGGATCGACTTGATGAAGCCGGCGAACAGGAAGACGGACAGTCCGCCACCGAATCCGAGGTAGAGGACGATCATGCCCCAGGGCGTGGCCAGGCCGAGCATGTCGGCGACCTTGACGGTGGGAAACATGACCATCTGGAACGGAGCGATCATGGAGAAGGCGAAGGCGTAGTAGATCGCCGAGGTCCACCAGGTCTTGATGCGGGTGATGTAGTAGGCGGTCATCGCCGTCAGGAACACGATGACGACGACGGAGCCCACCGTGATGAACAGCGACCAGCCCATGGCGCTGGCGAAGCTCGACAGTGCCAGCCGGTGGCGTAGCTGTCCAGGCCGGCGAAGGTCTTGGGGGTCTGGCAGGGCGAAGGGGCTGTCGGAGATGTAGAACTTGCCCTTGAAGGAGTTGATGAGGATGAAGGCCAGGGGATGACCCATACGAAGGCTAGATCCCCAGCACGCCCACGAGAGCGTTCTGACCGGGTGTGTGCGCAGCGGTCTTCCGACTCGCCTTGCGAGTGGGGGCGGCGGATCCGGGGACGTGGGTCTGGACGGCGGTGCTCACGCGTCGACCTCCTTGAACGAGTGGCGCGCAGCTGGATAAGCGCGATGGCGGCGACGATGAGGAAGAAGACGACGGCCTCGGCTCTGGGCGACGCCCTCCTGGCTGATCTTCTTGTACATCGTGTTGACAATGCTGAGCGCGGCCATCTGGGTCTGTTTGGCCGGTGCCCGTTGGTCAGAGCGAGGTTCTGGTCGTACATCTTGAAGGTGTTGGCCAGGGTGAGGAACAGGCAGATGGTGATCGAGGGCATGATCATCGGCAGCGTCACGTTGCGCAGCGTCTGCCAGCGACTGGCGCCGTCGATCTGGGGAGGCCTCGATGAGCTCGGGCGGCACGTTCTGCAGACCGGCGATGTAGATGACCATCATGTAGCCCATGAGCTGCCAGTTGACGAGCATGACCAGGCCGGCCAGTCCCAGTCGCCAGTCATTGACGATCGTCTGGCCCCAGCGCTGGAGGATCGCATTGAGCATGACCCGCCAGGTGTAGCCCAGGACGATGCCGCCGATGAGGTTGGGCATGAAGAAGACAGCGCGGAAGAAGTTGAAAGCCGCGCAGCTTGCGGGTCAGGAAGCAGGCCAGGGCGAAGGCGCCTGAGGTTCACCGTGATGATCGAGATGACCGAGACGACGGCGGTGAAGACGAGCGCCTGAGGGAAGTCGCTGCGCTCCCCAGGGCCCTGGCGTAGTTGTCAGTACCGACGAACCGCGCATTGGTCAGAGTGCGAACTGGTAGAAGGAAAGATAGAGCCCCATGAAGAAGGGGACGATGAACGCGATCATGAAGGCCAACAGGGTCGGCCCCGCAAAAACTGGGAAGAACTTTTTCAGTGCCTTGGTCATATCTGCCTCGAGGTGCGACCGGCACCCGCCGGGACGGCCGGGTACCAAAGGGCTCCCGCCGGGGCGGCAACGCGCAAGCCGATCGGCTCCGGGCGCGCCGCCCCGGACGGAAAGGGTATGGGAGATGAGTCGCCACCACGCCGCCGTCGACGGACCCAGGCGGTCCCGATCGGGCTGAGGCGACTCGACGGTGTCAGCTCTTTAGCCGACTTCTTCTCGGAGGCCCAGGTGGTCACGAAGAAGTCCTCGACCTTCGCCCAGTCAGCGCTGCCGGAGGCGTACTGAGCCAGGTGCTGGCCGAGCTGGTCCTTGAAGTCCTGGCTCGGGAAGGTCGGGAAGACCCACTTGACGGGCGTGAGGTCCTTGTTGGTGATGGCGGCAGCGACCTCCTTGCCCAGCGGGTCGGAGGGGGCCAGCTCGGCGTAGGCCTTGTAGGGCGCGATGATGCTGAGCTCTTGGCAGCGAGCTTGAGCCCTCGGCGTCGGTGAACAGCCAGGTGAGGAAGTCCTGGTGGCCTTCTGGTCACCTTCAGCGGCCCTGGGAGTTGATCGTCAGGTAGCTCTCGGCACCGATGGCGATGTTGGCCTTGTCCTCACCGGACACGCCGACGTAGATCGGCAGGAAGTGGACGTCCTCGGCCTTGACCGTGTTGCCGGAGACCCTGGAGATCTGCGACCAGCCCCAGTTGCCGTTCTGGACCATGGCGGCCTTGCCCAGGGCGAAGTCGGCCATGGAGTCGGTGACCGTCTTGGCGCTGGCCTCGGTGGGCTTGATCGTGGAGTTGTTGAGGTAGAGGTCGAAGATCTTCTTGTAGTTGTCCGAGTAGGTCAGCTTGATCTCGTCGAGGTTATCGACCTTGTCGTCGCGGTACTCGTAGTAGACGGGGTAGTTGGCCAGGTGGGTCTGCCAGCGCCAGTCCTCGCCGGGAGACAGGGAGGTCGCGGCGAAGACACCGATACCGAGGTCGGCCTTCTTGGCCTCGCATGTCCTCGACGACCTCCTTGAGCTTGTCGAAGCCCTTGATCTGGTCAACGGCGGTGGCCTTGGCGCCCTCCATGGCGAAGTACTTTTTGAGGATGGCGGCGTTGTAGATGATGCCGTAGCCCTCGATGGCCAGCGGCACACCCACGACCTTGTCCTCATCACCCTTGAGGGCCAGGGACGCGTCCGTCATCTGCTTGGTGAAGTCGGCGTCGGACAGGTCGGAGGCGTACTCCTTCCAGTTGCCGTCAAACCCACGGGGCCGTTGGAGGTTGAACAGCGTGGGCGGGTTGACCTGATGACCTCGGACTTCAGGGTCTGCTCGTAGAGCTGGAAGCGGCGGTGACGACCTTGACGGCGACACCGGTCTTCGTGTAGGCAGCCGCAATGTCCTTGAAGGCCCTGCTCCGACTCGGGCTTGAAGTTGAGGAAGTAGACACCTCCATCGCCGTCGGAACCGGACGAGCTCTTCGAGCAGGCCGCCAGGGTCGCGGCGACAGCGAGCACGGCGGTTCCGCCCAGCATGGAGCGGCGGGAGATGAGTCGCATTGGGAGTCCTCCTTTGGACACATGGGACAGGTACGGACGAGGCGTCCGTGAGGTGCGACTGCCGTGTCGCCGGCGGCGGACCCGTCGGCTCAACGGCGACGACCAATCATGACACATTCTCGCCCACATTGCTGCAAGGCTTGCAATCAGTGACCCAGGTCTCTTCGTCGACGCCAAGACCGACGTCGCTGTTGATCGCTTTGTTTCGCAGTAATCCAGCCCATTCCACGTTCCATCAGGACCAGCGAGGCCGGAGCACATCCGCAAAAATGTAACCACTCGGATCGTTTCGGCGTCGGGTGCCGGCAGGGTCAGCACCCCCGTCCTCGGTACGCGGACACGACGTGGCTCCGACACCATGATGGCGCCGGAGCCACGTACAGCGGTCAATCGCCGCTCAGTCCTTCACCCTGCGCGGGTGAGGGCTCACTTGCGGGCGGAGCCGACGGAGCCGGAGGCGTCGCAGGCCTCGACGACGCGGGCGGCCATGCCTCGGCAGCCCGTGCCCCAGGCGCGGGTCGTACTGCTTCTGTTGCCGACCCGCCGTCGATCTTGAGGACGCCCTCGTAGTTGGTGTACATCCAGCCGGCGACCGGGCGGGTGTAGGCGTATTGGGTGTCGGTGTCGACGTTCATCTTGATGACGCCGTTGCGCACCGCGGTGGCGATCTCCTCGTCGGTGGAGCCGGAGCCGCCGCATGACCAGGTCGAAGGCGAGTTCTTGTCGCCGACCTGGAGGACAGGCGGTCGCCGAGGCGCTTGGCGACCCGTCCTGATCTCGCCGAGATCTCCGGCGGAGCTTGACGTGACCGGCTTGTAGGAGCCGTGGACGTTGCCGCGAAGGTCAGAGCGGTGATGTAGCGGCCGTTCTCGCCCAGGGTCGAGGGGCCTCGACGGCCTTCCAGGCGTCGTCGGCGGTGGTGCAGAGGTTGGCGTTCTCCCTCGCCCCTGATGCCGTCTTCCTCACCACCCACGGCGCCGATCTCGATCTCGAGAACGACGTTAGCGGCCTTGGCGCGCTTGAGCATGTCGACGGCGATCTCGATGTTGTCGTCGAGGCCTCGGCGGAGCCGTCCCACATGTGGGAGTTGAACATCGGCAGCTCGCTCGTTCTTGACCTGCTCGGCCTCGATCTCCATGCGAGCGGGTGATCCAGTCGGCCAGAGCTCTTGGGGCAGTGGTCGGTGTGCAGACCGATGGTGACGGGAGTAGAGGTCGCCCACGGCGCGGGCGTAGCGGTGAAAGGCGATCGAGCCCTGACGCGGTCGAGGCGCGAGGACCCGGACCAGCAGGCGGCACCACCGTTGGAGATCTGGACGATGCCGTCGGACCGAGCGTCGGCGAAGCCCCTTGAGGGCGGCGGACAGAGTCTGGGACGAGGTGACGTTGATCGCGGGATGGCGTACTTGCCGGCCTTCGCGCGGTCAAAGCATGCTCGTGCGTAGGACTCTGGGGTTGCAATGGCCACCGGTGCCTCCTGATTTCTGTATGAGTCAGTGGTGCGAGGCCGATTGTTCCACGAATTCGGACCGAGGTGAACCGGATCATGGTCCTGGGTGAGCTCTCAGCCTGTTCAGACCGGTTTGGTTTTCGCCGCTCGTGAGACGGGGCGATACAGCGGGCCTCCAGCACCCGGAGTCAGTCGGGGGCCGGCCCTGCGTGGAGGATCCAGGTGTGCATGGCCACCGCCGCCGCGGCCGCCACGTTGATGGAGCGGGTGGAGCCGTACCGGCCGATGCGCAGCAGACGGAGCAGCCGGCGCCAGCTCAGCGCTGATGCCCCTCACCCCTCGGAGCCGAAGACCATGAGGCACCGTTCGGGCAGGCAGCGCCTCGAGGCTGAGCTCGGGACCGCTGTCGATTCCGATGACCTCGTAACCGTCTGCTGCAGCCCAGTCGAGAGCCTGCCGGGCTCGGGGTGGTGGCGCACGTCCAGGTAGCGGTTGGTGACCATGGCGCCGCGCTTAGCTCCAGCGGCGTCGGCCGATGATGTGGACCCCGGCGACGTTGAAGGCATTGGCACTGCGCACGATGGAGCCGATATTGAGGTCCTGACTGACGTTCCGATGGCGATGTGCAGCCGGTGGGCGCGGGCGGCCAGGTCGGCGCGGATCGCCGTGATGGTCCAGTAGCGGTAGCGTCGACGACGTTGCGCTGGTCGCCCCGCGAGCAGCTCGCGGTCGTAGCGAGGATCGGCGGGCCAGGCCTCGGGGTCACGCCAGGGTCCGACGCCGATCTGGCGGACATCGGCCGGCCGGTCCTCCGGGCACAGCGCGAGGCCCGGGGACGCCGAGCGCTCAGGGGACGCGCCGCAGCCCGAGTGGGCACCACAGGTCGGTGCTCCCCTCGGCAGGTCGACAGGCCGATCCACGCGATCAGAGCACCCGGCCCTCGGCGCGGATGCCGGCGGGTGCCGTCGGGTGCTCACTCAGGCCGAGGTCGGCCAGCCAAGCGCTGCGTAGTAGGGCGAGGCCGGCGGCTCGATGCGCTCGCGCGCCCGGTGGCCCGGTCGACGATGACGGCCACGGCCCGCACGTCGGCGCCCGCCTCGCGCAGGGCCTCGACGGCGGGGCGGAGCCGCCGGTGGTGGAGGTGTCCTCCAGGCACCACGGCGCGCCCGGCGACGTCAGCCCTCAATGCGACGGCACGCCATGGTCCTTGGCGGCCTTGCGCACGCACGAAGGCGTCCAGGTCCAGGCCGCGCGAGGCGGCGGCGTCAGCATGGCGGCGGCCACCGGGTCGGCCCCCATGGTCAGACCGCCGACGGCGTCGATGTCGTCGGTGCCCAGACCGCTTCCTCCAGCATGTCGAGCATGACGTGGCCGATGAGGGGCGGCCTCGTGATGGAGCGTGGCGCGGCGCATAGTCCCACGTAGAAGTCGGACTCGAGGCCGGAGGCGAGGTGACCTTGCCTCGGACAACGGACAGCTCGTTGACGAGCTCGGGCCAGACGGGCGATGGGAACTGCTGGTGCTCACGACCTGATGGTAGTGGGCACTGAGGACTCCGCGCGCCGGGTGGACACCTGCTGAGATGAAGAGCCCGCCCCTTCCGCTCTGTGGAGGGCGGGCTCTGGAGACTCGGTGAGAGGAGGGTCAGGACAGGGCAGCCACAGCGGCGTCGTAGTCAGGCTCCTGGCCGACCTCGGACCTGCTCGGTGTAGATGACCGTGCCGGACTCGTCGAGGACCACGACGGCGCGCGACAGCAGGCCGGCCAGCGGGCCGTCAGCCAGGGTGACGCCGTAGTCGACGCCGAAGGTGGAGCGGAAGGTCGAGCCGGTCACCACGTTGGTGAGGCTCCTCGGCGCCGCAGAAGCGAGCCGGCGAAGGGCAGGTCAGCGGAGACGCAGACCACGGTCGTGTTGTCCAGCTCGGAGGCGAGCTGGTTGAACTGTCCGCACGGAGGCGGCGCACACCCGGTGTCCACCGACGGGAAGATGTTGAGAACCACGCGCCGGCCGGCCAGGGACTGACTGGTGACCGTGGCGAGATCGGCGCCCACGAGCTCGAAGGCGGGCGCGGTCGAGCCCACAGCGGGCAGCTCGCCGACGGTGCTGACGGGGTCTCCGTGAAGGTAATGGAAGCCATGGTACGATCGTTGCAGGTCGCGGCCCTCCTGACCAGCGGAGGCCCCTCAGCCCGGGCGATTCTCCGGAAGGCTCGCCGACTTACCGAGCGTCCCGGTCGGAACGCTCGCTGTCACCGGCCATTCGGCGCACGAGCCAGCGGGGTGCCAGTCGCAGTATGGCGTTGGCACTGCGGTAGCGCAGGCTCGGGGTACAGATGACCTGGACGCGGCGCACCGCAGTGAGTCCATCACTGACCACGCGCTCGGCGTCCAGCCACAGCAAGTCCTTCCACTGGGTCTCATCGATGCCGGCTGCCGCGTGGAAGCCGGTGTGGACCGCCCGGACACAGCGCCGTGGCGGTCACACCAGTGCTGGCGAGCTCGACGGCCAGCCCTCGGTGAACCGGAGCACCCAGGCCTTGTGGGCCGAGTAGGTACCTACGACATTGTGCGCAGCAACGGAGGAGACGTTGAGAATGGCGCCGCGTCCGCGCCGCACCATGGCGTCGGCCGCCGCGTGAGGCCACCATGACCGCCCGGACCATGACGTCGAGGGCCTGCTCACGGGTCAGGTCTCCCCCGACGAAGCGCGCCCCAGCCCGAAGCCGGCGTTGTTGACCAGGAGCCCCTACGGGTTTACTTGGCTCGCGCAGACGCTCGGCGACGGCCTCAAGCTCGTCACGCTGGACAGGTCGGCCTGCAGGACCTCCACCTGGACGCCGCAGAACCGCCGCATCTCCTCAGCCACCTGCCGCGGCGCTCAGGGGTGCGCGCAACGAGGACGAGATCGCGACGCGCCTGAGCCAGTTGCCAGGCGAACTCCAGGCCGAGGCCGCTCGTCTCTGGTGACAAGTGCTGTTCCCGCATGACGGCAGATTAAGGATGCTTACTGAGTGGTCAGTGGGAACCCGCCCTGCCGCCGGTTACCCTGCTGCCACGCGTCTGGCCACCTGGAACGTCAACTCATCCGTGCCTGCGTCGACCGCGTCCTGGCCTTCCTGGGCGGGGAGAACATCGACGCCCCTGGCGATGCAGGAGATCAGTGCCGCCCGACCAGTTCCCGGTCGAGTCCTCGAGGCCGCCGGCTATGAGGCTGCCATCCACGGCCTCAACCAGTGGAACGGGGTGGCGGTCGCCTCGCGCGGACTCAATGACGTCGACACCTCTTCCCGGCCAGCTCGATGGGCGGCGGCCCGAGGCAGAGCCGGTCGTCGAAGCCCGGGCACTCGGGGCGACGGTGGGCGCCGGCTCAGAATCGAGGCCGGTGCGCCTGTGGAGCCTGTACGTGCCCAACGGCCGCGAGCTCACTCATCCGCACTACACGTACAAGCTCGACTGGCTGCGGGTGCGCAGCGACGACGTCGCCGCCTGCTGGAGGCCGAGCCGACCCACGCTGGCGCTAGTGGGCGACTGGAACGTGGCACCGAGGAATGAGGACGTGGGACATGAGCGCCTCGAGGGCGCGACCCGTCTCGGACGCCGAGCGGAGGCCTTCGACGCCTTCGCCGAGGCGGGCATGCGCGAGGTCACGCGCGAACGGGTCACCAACTTCACCTGCTGGACTACCAGAGCTGCGCTTCCGAGGAATGAGGGCATGCGCATCGACTTCGTCTCACGCCTCGCCGGCTCTGGCCGGCTGCGTCACCGGCGCCGCCATCGACCGCGACGAACGCAAGGGCAGGGGCCTCCGACCACGTCCCCGTCATCGTCGAGCTCGACTGAGGCCGCAGGCCGCGACCAGAACGGCTGAGCACGGAGCCGACACGCGACCTGCACATGACATGGGTCGTCTGTCACTCAAAAACAGTAGGACACAACCAACGATTCCAGTCAAAAATATTACTGGAATATTTGTGTAGAAATTAAAACTTCAGACCCTCAGAATCTTGACATATCAGACATACGATATCCGTATGAAATATAAGACCAAGTCGGTCAGTCGACGCACGGCACTCACCTTCTCCTCCCCTGCCGCACTCGGCGTTGGCGGCATGCTCGGGCAGCAATCCACCTCGAGCCCAGCACGCAGCCGACAACAACTCCACCAGCCGAGAGCTCATCCCTCTCCCGAGTCCCACTGAGACCCAACGCCGACCAGTTCCTCCTCAGCGACAGACAGCACCACAGCAAGCGCCCCATCGACACCGCCAACAAGTGGCTCCGACGGCGGACCATCATCCGGACCGACTTCGGCAACCGGGGCACCGGTGAACACTCAGGGACGAGATCTGACGCTAGAAGATTTCTTTTTGAACCACCGAGAGAACTTCGACAGGACCTCTCAACGTGGCTACCACGAGCGGCGCAAAAAGGGACTCGGAGTGAGCTGAGGGAAGCCAGGGCGTGCAGGCCGAGTCTCGACTGGAGAACCGATTCCACAAGCTCACCTTCAAAGTCGGCCAGGCCAACAGTTCAAAGTCCTCGGACCTCATCCTGAGAGTGGGCACCTACAGAGATGGCAAGAACGACCAGCTCGTCGACATCCCCTTCAACGTCGTAAAGCTACTCGGAGATTGACGTCTCGAACGTCAACGCCCTGAAGATTGAACTCATTCCACGCCCACCGGAAGGAAAAAGATTCCTACATTTTAGGATCGATTACAGCCGTCATAGTCTCGACATGAGGCTCGAGTAACAGGAGCCACAGGATTGAAATATGTTTAGATTTCCGTTCAAAAAGGAAAACTCAACACACTGAAATCGATGACGAGGACGTCAAAGCATCGACTCTGAAGCAAGGGAAAATACGCGTCGTATACATTCTGGTCACCACCATTGGGGTACTGGTTGCTATGGGGGTAGTTGTCGCGCTTCGGGCATACATTGACCAGTCCACGCAGGCTCCGTCCCCACTCTCCAGTCTTCATCCGCCCGGCAAGAGCCCTTCGCTCCAACTGTCGAGCGGGCTAAGCCGACTGATGACAGCTCCGCACAAACAGGCTTACCGGCGTCGGGCTGCTACGACGGCGACACCCCGACGCCGTGCGACTCGCCGCACTCGCGGGAGGTGTTCGCCAAACCGCCGACTCCTCCTGCGATACGGGTGCGCTCATCCTCCACATGGGAGGTTCCCCGCATCGATCTCCTCGCCTCAGGCCTCGACGTCAAACCCCTTGAGAACACGGATGACCGGTGCGTCGTCGAGAGGCCATCGGGATTGCCGAGAGCCTCGCTCAAGGACATCTGGGCGTCCGACAACGATCACAACGGTTACAAGGACGGAGGAGAGTTCCGGCGGTGCTTCAACCGGCAGGGGCAGGCGGCCTCCTGCGACGTCGACCACGCCTGAGGAGTTCTACGACGCACCGGAGGAGGTCGACTGCGGCAAGAAGTACGAGGACTTCTCCGGTCGCCCTGTCGACCACAGCATCGGGCAACCCGGCAGTCCAGAGACCACCGATCGTCTGCCGCGCAGAGGTGCAGGTGAGCACCGACAGGCTGACCGCCTCAGTCCGCGACCTTGAGAACGCCGCCCTCCCCATCAAGCAGAACTGACCACACGCGAACCAGTGGAACAGCCCATCCAGACAATCCGGACAAATAAAACCAAAGTCCTAGGGGACTACTACCCATCCCGGCAAGGATATCGAAAACACGCACCTGCGACAGGGTGTCAAATACCACTCAACATCTCAGATTCTCCTACGACAACAACGCTTCATACGCCCCACAAAAATATTATCTTGCTCGGTCGAAACTGAATATTCTTCTCTTCTGTTGGATCGGGATCCAGATTCACAGCAGAATTCACTGACCAACGCCGCTATTCTCGCGCCATGAGCTCCTCGAAACTCTCCTCATCGCGTCGAATCGTCGCCGTTCTTCCTCCCATCACCGCTTTGTCCCTGACCGCCTGCGGCAGCCTGCCCTTCGGCTCCAAGGACGCCTCCCCACCACGGAGACGAGTACCACCGCCCCTTCCCCCACGTGCCCACCCCTATCCCGTCCGAGTCGGCCTCCGCCACAGCCAGTGCCACCGAGATGGCCTCAGCCACCGCCTCGAGGACCCTCGGCCTCGGCGGAGGCCACCACGAACGGCCTCACCCCGGAGAACAGCAAGGGACGCGAGCTCAGACTCGGACTTCCAGGAGCCCCTCAGCGACGAGCGACTGGCAGGAGAAGCGCTACGACGTCGCCCTCGACCACCAACATCATGGGGATCGGCACCAACCTCGACTGGCAGAACAAGGGCGAGGTCGAGCTGCGTCTGGCCAACAAGTTCCAGAAGGTCACATCTCACTGCCGGTCAAGCCACTGACGCCAAGAGCTCCGACCTCATCATGAGGGTCGCGATCTTCGCCGACAGCAAGGAGATCGAGACGGTTGACGTTCCTTCAACGACGCCCACGCATTCGAGGTCAAGGCCGCGAACGTCAACGCCCTGAAGATCACCTCACACCCCCTCGACCAGAAGCAGGAAGTACCGGTCTATACGCAGAGCACCACCGGCGTCATCTTCAACGTCAAGGCCGAGTGATGATCAGCGGGCCGCCGTCGCCGGTGCGCCTGCTCTACAACGCCAGGATCTGGTCGCCCAGCGCGGCCACGTCTTCCGGTGAATCTGCCCGAGCGGCCTCGGCTCCCAGGAAGATCGGCCTGGCGCTCTGCGACCGGATCCACCCATATGAAGGAGCCGGACTGGCCGAAGTGCCTGAAGGTCTGCGGGCTGTTGCCCTTCCGGTCCAGTGTGACTTGGCTCCACGCACTCCACCCCAGGCCGAGGGGTTGGGCACCCTGGCGCCCATAACCGGGCAGGACGCCGTCGAGCTCGGGCAGGACCGGCGCGCAGGCGGCCCGCGAGCGCCGGCGAGACGAGCCTCGGCGAAGCCAGCTCGCGGGCGAACAGCGACAGGTCGCGGGCGCTGCCCTCCCCGGAGTGTGCGGGCGAGCTGGGATGAGGACGCTGGCCATCCCCAGGGGCTCGAGCACCGTGGACTCCACCCAGGTCTCCAGGGGTGTGCCGTGGCCTCTGAAGCCGCCCCAGGATCTCGATGCCGCGGTTGGAGTAGATGGACGACGCCCGGGGTGGCCAGGCGCTCGTCGGAGTCGGTGGCGATCCCCGAGGAGTGGGACAGCAGGTGCCCGATGGTCGCGCCGTCGGGGAGCGGTGCACCCGCGGGGGCGTCCAGATCCAGCAGTCCTCGGTCGACGGCGACCAGGGCAGACCAGGCGACGATCGGCTTGGTGACCGAGGCGAAGGAAGATCTCATCGACGTCGCCGGACCTGCAGAGCGCGCCGCCGTCGAGCGGGTGCACCGGTGACCACGAGGCGGTCGGGAAGGGAAGTCGGCCAGGCCGGCAGCACAGGGGTCTGCGTCTGAGGGGTGTCCGGGGCGGTCATCGCTCCTCCTCGCCAGGATGGTGTCTCGACGCGGGAGGCCGCGCTCCCCGCGTTCGTACCTTACGCCCGGGGGCTGAGCCTCGGTGCCGTCCGCAAGGCGTCCGGTACGGTCGCGAGCACCGACCGCCCAGGACCGATCCGGTCCGGCGGCACACGATGCGCCATGATCCCGCGAATCGTCTTCACTGAGAGAGGATCAGGGCGATGCCCTTCTACCACCGCCCGCCTGCCGACCGCGGCCCGCTGCGTCCCCTGCTCCCCCATGGCTTCTCGGGCCAGGCGGCCGCTACTCCCACACCTGCTGAGCTGGCCGAGGCCGTTGGGATGTCGAGCTACGCTGTCGTCGATCTGGAGACCACGGGACTGTCCCCACGACGGACTCGATCCTAGAGATCGCGCTCGTGCTCACCGACGCAGCCGGGCGGGTCGAGCGCCGCTGGTCCACGCTCATCGACCCCGGTGCGGGCGTGGACGTCAGCCCCACCACATTCACGGGCTCGTCGCCGAGGAGCTCATCAGCACCCGCCTGACGACGTCGCGGACCTGTTCGTGGCTGACCTTGCCGGGAGAGCGGTCGTCGCTCACAACGCCCGCTTCGACGTCGGCCTCCTCACCCAGGCATTGGGGACACGGGGCTGCTGGACCGCGGCGCGGGTGCCGAGGTGTGCACGATGGAGTGGGCGCGCTACTCATGACGACGCCGTCGCGCCGACTGACGACGTGCCGCGAGGTCGCCGGGTGGAGATCGGCCGCCACCACAACGCGCTCGACGACGCCCTGGCCGCCGCCGGCCCCTGCGCCACTACCTGGGGGTGGGGGAGCAGCGCGGCGAGGAACCGGTGGCCTGGATCGGCGCTCTGGTCGACGCCCACCGCTCACCGGTTGGCACTGGGATGCTCAGCGGGCGCGGGCCGGCGTCGAGCTCCTCACGGCGCGCACCACACCCGGGGCTGAGCGAGCCTGCCCTTGAGCCTCGAGTCCCGGGTCGCGTCGTAGGTGTCTGACTGCGGGTGATGGCTGGGCTATCGGTCTTGTGCGCACCCAGCCTCTCCCCTGCTGAGTACGGCTCGGATGTCGACAGCGGCATAGATGTCCATATCTGCAGCAAAGACCGGTACTCAGCTTGAACTTGGGAGACAGAACCGCAAGATTCTGCGGATTGTGTGACGGTTCTCAAGGGTGCCGACCCCCTTTGCTGCAGATATGGACACCACCGACTAGTTCTGCCCCCATCCAGCAACCCGGGACGAGCCGTCGAGCCACACTGGTCCGCTCGGGACAAGAATCGCAGGCCAGATTTCGTCGCACCGCACCGGCCTTGATCGGGGACTTACTTTTCCCACGAGGACTGCGTTTTCCTGCAGACAACTGGAGTACGGCCTCAGTCGTCCGCGGGAGAAGTACGTTCTGACAGAGAACGGTTCCCGGTCCGCTTGGCCGGCTTCCTACGCGACTCGCCGGAGCTGGCCGGGACCAGCGCAGTCCTGGCAGCTCTGAGAGGCGCTGATCGACGACGTCGCGGACCTGGTGAGCTCCCGAGTTCCCCCTGCAGGCAGCCGGTCGCTTCCAGGCCGGCTACGTTATGAGCCGTGCGGCGCCCGCACCGCCCTCTGGAGACCTCTCAAGCCTCCTCGGCATCCTCACCCAGGGAGACGAGGAATCCGTCGTCGTCCACGGCTACCCCGGAGACGGCGGCGACCAGGATGGTGGCGAGCTCCTCGACCAGGTCCCGGGCCGTCTGACGCTCACGGCGCCGGGAGCGGAGACCACCTCGGTAAGCGTCTGCCTGGTCCTGGGGATCCAGCGCAGGTCGTGGACAGGACCGCCCCACGCGCCCACGGCCTCTCGCGCACAGCCAGCGGAAGCCTGTCGGTGGCGCCGGCGCGCACCGATACGGCCCCAGCCCTCGTGCTCGGGGTCGACCCGGAGTGACCACCGCGTAGCCGTCGCGCAGCTCCTCGATGACGTTACCGGTGGCGGCAGCGACGATCTCCTGACGCATCGTGTCCTGGCGACCTTTCTCCGAGCTGCGCCAGGC
>BNJU01003752.1_pt1 | contig 34166 bp, 40 predicted proteins | sample 8539281 | NCBI WGS metagenome assembly BNJU01 (sample SAMD00202456, study PRJDB9452) | human saliva metagenome | isolation source: human saliva | place: Japan
TTAACTGTCTATCACTTTAAACCAAAGACACATCCAATACTATTTATTATCGCAGCCGCAGTTATTGGAATCTTATTTAAACTATAATTATGGTTAAACAATCAGCTTAATAACTATGCACTTTTCGGTACTGATAAGACCCCAGAGTAAGACATACATCTTTCCTACCATCTACCTGCCTTAATTGAGATTCGTGACCCTCGAACCAGTAGTTTGCCTAGTTCTTTCTTCAGATTCCACCTCACGATGGACATCCTTGAATTCGGCTAAACCTTAGGGACTACATTCCTTGGTTAGAGGTACCTTTCAACCTCCAAGATATATACCATGTCTGGCACACCAAGAAAAAACCTACAGAATCTTTCGATATACGCAAAGAAAATGTATATGTATAAAAAGTGCCCGAACCGATGGAGGTTCAAAGACATTGATGCATGTATTCGACAGATTTGAGGATACGGATTTGATTACAGAACTACTGGAAGGTATGTATACGGAATTGCACGAAAAGAAACCTATAAAATTCGTACGAATACTGTAGGGTAAGAAAAGAAGTCTTTCTCTATACTAAAATATGCCGAACGAAAGAGGGAATCAAAATGAATATTATTAAGTCGTTTAACAATACGATTGATTATCTTGAAACAGTTCTTGATGATGAAATTGACGAAAAGAAAGTAACTCAGTTATCCGGATACTCTTATTCGATGTTCAGCCGCTTGTTTTCTATTCTAACCGAAACAACACTCTCAGACTATTTGAGAAGCAGAAGATTGACGGAAGCAGCCATGATATTAAAAGATACGAACGAAAAGATTATTGATGTTGCATTCAAATTCGGATACGAGTCATCAGATTCATTTGGAACAGCGTTTAAAAATTTTCATGGATTTACTCCTTCAGAGGTGAGAAATGGGAAACCATTTAAATTAGTTTCACGGGTGCAATTAGCACTCAGTGTAAGAGGAGGAAGAAGCATGAATATTACAATTCAAAAGAAACAAGCCTTTACAGTCGCAGGAGTAAATGAACAAAGTATTAATTCATCATTATGTCCAAGTGTATGGGATAAGCTGTATGAAAAATATAGCCACGATGAACTTGCAAGTTTGGGAAACGGTCAAAGTGTTGGCGTTTGCCATGATGTGGAAAACCCAAGCACAATAAACTATATGGCAGGCTATATTGTTAATGATGTAGACAAAGCAAGAAGCATGGGCTTAGATGTTTTAGAAGTTGATGAAGCAGAGTATGCCGTTGTAGAGTTAACAGGAAGCGTTCCAGATTGCATTCATATCGGATGGAAATATGCGATGGAAGTATTCTTTCCCGAGCATGGCTATGTTCACTCAGGAAAGCCTGACATTGAATATTACTATGAAGGTGATATGCATAGTCCTGATTACAAAATGGAGTTATGGATTCCAATAACTAAAGCTTAAAATACAATTTGACAAGAATACATAGTGGCAGGGTTCCTCCCCGCCGCTGTGCGTCTGAAATAGTCTGAAAATAGAAAAAGAGTACTTACATAATTTAGTGCTCTCTTTTTGCCTTATTTATAATTTTTATTCAAACCAAGCTACAACTCTATCTGTTACAGCACCAGCATTTCTATCTATTATCATATTTGCATGCATGTTAATTGTTTATCACTTTAAACCAAAGACACATCCAATACTATTTATTATCGCAGCCGCAATTATCGGAATTATATTTAAATTATAACCATTTATATAACGAAAAACCTTGGGGATACTATTCTCTCCAAGGTTTAAATTTTTTTATATTGAATTCCAAATTGCATCAAAATTTTTTTCCAATAAGATGATTAATTTGATCTTCCATCGTTTGTGGACGATTATAGAAAGTAAATACTGGTGGCATTACAACATATCCAGCATCTGCACATTCTTTCATATTGCGTAAATGAATACTATTAAATGGCAACTCACGTGGAGAGCAAATAACTTTTCTTCCTTCTTTAAGGCATACATCTGCAGCCCTAACAATTAAATTGTCGTCATACGCATTTGCAAGAGCAGAAAGTGTCTTCATACTGCATGGTAAGATTACCATTCCATCTGTATAAAATGATCCGCTTGCAATAGGTGCATTCATTTCATGCTCACCATACACATGTGTAGCAAGTGATTCAATTTCAGATTTAGTAATACCTGATTCATCTTTTAATATTTCTTCAGCACCTTTACTCATTACCAAGAAAGTTTCAACATCTTTTTCTTCACGTAAAGCTTTTAATAGATAATAACCAAGTATTGGTCCACTCGCCCCTGTAATTCCCACTATGATTCTTTTCACTTATTTATATACCTCTATCCATCTTTCTACAACATGCATGCAATTATCACATAATATTTTTGATGTCTTCTTTTGTTGCATGGTCTATATGGATTCCACATGTAAGAGAAATAACCTCTTGTGTTTCAACTGCAAGCTTCTTTGCAATTTTAATGGCTATCTCCGTATCCTTATGACCTGGTACTGTACTACTCCAAATATCTGCTGTTAAATTTCCATCGTATATATTCTCATCCATTTTGTTTGGTACCGCTAAAACAACTCCACCATTATGTGGTGATTCCCCTCCAGAAAGAAATGCACATATCCCTTTCCTTTCCGTAACGAATGCCTGTAATGATACTTGGTATACACCCTCTCCATATGTTTTTTCAACTATTCTTCTATATTCCATTTTTGTCTATCAATTTCCATGAATTTACAGCGTTCAAAATGGTCTTTTAGCGTAAACGGTACAGTACAGTCAAAAATACTCTTACAACTAATTCCGTGGACGCGAATAGAAGGATCGTATAGAGGATCATTTGATGGATCAAGAACGTGTGTATGTACTCCGGGGATAGGAATAAAGTCAATGTCACCTTGGAATCGTGTTGTCATTGCCCACATTAGATCATCCATATCAAAAATGTCTACATCAGGATCTACTAAAAATACATGCTTCATTTCAGAGAAAGCTGAAAATGCAAGTAATGCAGCCTGTCTTTGTCTGCCCTCATCATTAATGTTTCTCTTTTTAATTTGTAAAATACTTACAAATTTCCCGCCACCACAAGGCGCAGCATGTACATTCACTAGTCTTCCTGGCATTGCCTTTTCGATTAAATCAATAATACTAGCTTCAGTTGGAATTCCAGCCATCGATACATGTTCTTGGCTTGGACCTATGCAACTCAACATAATCGGATTATGTCTAGTGGTAACTGCTTTTACCTTAATGACAGGTAGGTAATTTGGATCATCTAACTTTGCTTCACCTGTATAACCAGGGAATTCAGGCATCGCCTTTCCTGTATTTGTATTGATATCTTCACGCATAGTTTTACCTGGAATTAATTCACCTTCAATTACATACTCCGCGTGTGCAATGCATGTCTCAGGAATTGTAATACATTTTGCTAATTCAACAGGTTTTCCACGTAGTGCTCCAGCTATCTGCAATTCATTAAAACCAAGTGGTGTAGTAGGTGCCTCAAATGCCACTGCCATATAAATTGCAGGATCCATACCAATACTAATTGATATTGGCATTGGTTTATTTTGTTTTAGATATTTTTCCCAGAATACACCAAGATGTCTTGAACCGGGAGTAATAAACATAGTCATTTCATCCCTAGATTGAATGCAGAGACGATGAATCGTAACATCAGTGTTCCCATTTTCAGGATCAGTTCCAGAGCAGACTCCCATTGTGATATAAGGACCAGCATCTTCTGGTGTATTAGTTGGCGCAGGAACAAGCTTCCTTAAATCAAAATCTTTATCTGAAGCCAAGTATATTTCTTCTTGGCACACAGGTTTTGTATTGATAACTACAGGTGAAATCGGATGGTTTACTGCATTACGTAGATGCCAACCCAATTTCTTATAATCAGCATTCAATAACATGCCTACTCTTTTACGACTTGCAAGTAAACCTATCAATACACTTTTATTTGGAAAACCTTTGACATTATTAAATAACATCGCAGGCCCATCTTTCTTTGTTGGTCTTGGAACTGTTCCTCCAGCACCAACATATCGATATACACCAGCTATTTCAGCATTTGGATCTGCTTCTATGGATGTTTCCACCAATTGATTTTGCTGCTTTTTTAGAAATTCTATTGCACTTCTTAAATCGTATATTTCATTACTCATTTTTTGCATCCTTTCCAAACGGGAATTCCTCATATGGGGACTGTGTTTGTTTAGGTTTGTCTGGCGTCCATCCAGACTTGAACATCGATTGCCATGACCACATCTCGTGTCCACCCCAAGTTTCCCCAACTGTATATCCAGGCTTCAAACGAATTCCACTATCTAGCATTTCTGCCGGTGACTTGTATACTGGTAAATAATTCTTCGTGAGTGATAAAAACCTGCCCATCAACTGTTACTTCTACTGTTTCTGTTACTTTTTTTAATCGTCAGAATGTATTTGCAACTAATTGAGGATTTACTTCAGCTTGAGCATCGTAATGTTTTTGCGTCAGTAATATTTGTCGTCATGTATCCTCTGCCAGTACTATCCTCTGCATAATATTGTGTATTTGGTCCTCTTCCCAATGATAAAACATATTCTGCTGGGTTAGTCATAGATAAAAGACTCTTATTATCTAATCCATAAAAACTATATGCTATAACTGTTCCATCAGTCGTTACACCTCCACCACCTTGTTGAACCATGTATGCATACACTGTTGCTACATCAAATGAATGCTTATATTCTTTACCATTATTTTGAATAGTTAGTTGTAATTGGCTAAAAACAGGTGTGTATGGCCAATATTGAAATTTTAATGCAACTTGTGTCTGTGCCTTATTAGAAAAACCTCGTATTGATCTTTCTGAAGATTGTATACATCTCCGTACTCATTTGTTAATACAACACTCACATCATTTTTGTGTAACACTTGAACCATCTTGATTATTTGCCCATACAGCATAAAAATTATCACTCTTGTTATCACATAATACCGAAATTGTATTATTATCAGTTGCCCACTGCAAAGTATTTGTTTGTTGCAACTGTGAAGGAGTATTTGTTGCTACAATTGGTTCAATTTGGTTATATTTCTCTGCCATATCACTAGCATCTCTACCCCATATATAAACATTAACTTTGAAAATGGTAGGGCTCTACATCTTTGCCATCATATTTTTATCCCATCAACTTTAAAAATTAAAGTGTAATATCCATTACCATCACCACCAAAACAGCTCCATTCTCTACCGGAATTAGTATCTGTGGTGGATAGTTGCCCATATTCCATTCCAAGTCATTTTGTATTTAAAGTAAATGTATTTTGCCCATTTTCCCAGTGACCGTCTAATTTAGTTTTATGCAGAATCAACTCATCAACTTCATAGCCTTCACCTTCTGTAATAGTTACCCTAGCATTAGAATCATCAATCTTAGAGTCATCAATTTTACCCTCAAAAAGAAAGTTGTGCATCGCCAGTATATTGAACTTTGTTACCTCTAATAACTACCCCTTCTTCATAAGGTACTCGATTCCCTTGACTATCATAGTAATAGATATTGATATCTCCAGGGCCCTCTGTTTTTTGAAGAACTTTTTTTAGCGTAGATTTATTACCTGTATCTGCAGTCCCAAATATTGTTGAAATTACATTAATTTTTGGTGTATGATCTTTTGTATTTTGTGCTGTTGACCTACCGCATGATGTTAAGAACACAATCATCAATGACAAAAAGACTTTTGTTACATTACAAATAGAGTTTTTTAAGTAACGCATAATCTTTATATTCCCTCTTTATCAAATTATTCTATCTATCCAATTCATTAATTCATCTAAATCGTAATCACCGCTATGTGGCATTCCCCATGGTAAAAAGAAATCAACATTGAGTTCTTTGTTAGCAAGTTTAATCGCAAGAATAGTAGGTACTGCAAATGATGTATCACGGTCATAAGAACCATGTCGTATACGCCAATATGGAGCGATTGCAGAATTATTATCATCCATCATTTTTGTTGGATTCATCAACTTTATAATTTTTTTGTCAGCTATTTCAGCATTAGGAATCGTATTGTGATTCATAGAAAATTCTGTAAAATGTCTCTTTTCAACAAATTCATCCCCAAATTCCTCATTTTCTGGACTACTAAAATCTATAGCATCAAAAGCTGGTGTTGCCTTCATTCTTGTAATAGCATTTATATATGCATCCCAATTAATATCTATGATTTCTCCGCTCTCTTCTACAAAGAAACTCTGTTGCTCAACATCACTACCACCAGCCATTAGTTCTGCACAGGTAGTAGATATAAACTTATCTTTGCGTTCTTTCTTTGCAGATTGAACAATTAACTGCTTTATGTATTCTTTAAAGTTCCCATTTCCTTCAGAATCTAAAGTTAGCTTTTTCTCCATTGCCAGAAATCAAGTTCAATGTGTCTATATAACTTGGAAAAATTATCTTTTTAATTCTTTGGATAATTCTTTTTGTTCTTCTGTTAGTTCACCTACTTCACAAATATCGATAATTCCATTCTCTGTGTGTCTATGTCTAGTTCTGTAATATTTCTCCTCGTTATTAAATTGCCATTCATACGCCATGTCTGCATGTTCTAAATTATGAATTGGACAATAGCAGCTTGCTGCATAAATATCATCTCTTTCATCTGCTGCACCAATTTCTTTTAAATATGGTTCATACAATGGATTGTTGCCACTTGTACCAGCCAGTGCTGAAAGGGCACCACCTGCACTAGTTCCATTTGTAATAATTCTCTCAAGATTTCCAGGAAGGTACTTTTTATTATGACGTAAATAGCGAATTCCCGCTTTATAGTCAACAATGAATGCAGGTGCTTTCCCTACCATGCGACTTGAAATTTCTTTGTAGTTTACAACACTGCTTCCTTCAAAAAACTCATCTGATTGCTTTCCTGAGTTTCTTCCTCGTACACCAATACTACATGCAATTAATCCATGTTCTAATGCTGCAAATAAACTATTTGCCTTTCTTGTACGTGGATTTATCCCCGGTTGTTCTACAGGCCCTGCTAAGTATCCACCTACTGTATTTGGGATAAAATATGGAGCTGTTTCTGCTGTGTATAATCCAATTTTGTTGCCGTGATAATACTCTTCAGGGATATAGATATTTAATACCTGAATAGCATCTAGAGGGGCCTTGCAATAACAAAGCCCCTCAAATGCGCGGTAACAAATTGTTCTATTATCCACAGTAACTGTCTTTACTTCATAGTTATTTGTATTTAATGTTAAACAATCTGTCATTTTTACCTTCTATCTTTATTTCAAAATTCTTGTTGCTTCTTCGTCATTATATGTAATCAATGTTGCTACGATAGTGAAGATACCACCTACCGCAATACCAACTAGGTATTTCATAATATCAGCGGATCCTCCACCACCTGCATAGTTAAAGATTCCAAATAATCCACTTCCACCAAATAGGTACATTTTTGTTTTTAGTAGACCAATAATTGCACCACCAACACATCCACCTAAAATATTAATCAAGAATAGCTTCTTCATTGGTACAAGCATTGAGTACATTAATGGCTCGCCTACACCGCAAATTTGGGAGATTGTTGCAGGAATTGCAAGTTCTCTAACTTTCTTATTCTTGCGACATGCCCAGCAAATTGCTAAGCCTTGGAACATTCCAATCATAGGTCCAATACCACCACAGGCCATGATATAGTCAAATCCATTCTGTGCAATTAAATTAAGCGCAAGACCAATAATTACCCAGTGCATTCCAAACAATACCAATACACCGAAACCACCACCAATAATGGCGCCAGCAATCAATCCACCAATAACTGGAATATTGAAGAGTGCCTCGATAATAATCTGAATTACAACAGCTACGCTATTAAGGATTGGACCAATGAATAGATATGATACAAATACAGTAAGAATGAGCGTAATAACTGGTGTCAAAATACCACGTAAGTTTTCTGTAATATGATTCTTGCACCATTTTTCGATCTTAGAGGCAATAAATACTGCCACAATTACTGGGAATACACTTCCTGTATAGCCAGCACCAGGCATAATTACCGGAATTCCAAACAGTGTATTATAGAACGCCATCTGAAACTTTGTGCCTTCAAACACAAGACCAAGTACTTCCATTGTCTTTGAAATATTTACCATTGCAGGATATACAAAAGAAGCACCAATTGCTAAGCCAATGAATTCATTTGTCTTAAACTTACGAGCAGCTGTTAATCCCAAGATGATTGGCAAGAAATAATAGAAACCATCACCAATCGCATATAACAACATATACAATCCACTTGTCGGATCCAAAATGCCAATATTTTCTAATGCCAAGAATGATGTAACACCTTTAATAATACCTGCAGCTGTTAATACACCTAATGTTGGAACTAAGATTGCTGAGATAACGTCCATCAGTCGATAGAAAACACTCTTATTTGTAGAAGTTGTCTCATCATCTGGCTCAACTTCCCCACTACCAGAAATTCCTTGAGTCTCTAGAATTGCCTCACAAATGCGATCAACCTTGTTACCAACAACAACCTGTAATTGTTCTCCTACCTGTTGTACTTTAATAACATACTGAACACTTGATAGCGCTTCATGATCTGCTTTTGACTTATCCTTTAGGACAAATCTTAGTCTTGTAACACAATGTGTAAGTGATACAACATTTTCCTTACCACCAACCAGCTGAATAATATCAGCAGCTGTTTGGTCAAATTTTCCAGCCATTATATCTACCTCCTTAAATTTTTATTCAATATAATGTATTTATGTAAATATATTATTCGACAAGTATGTATTTGTAAATATTAAATTCGCATATTTATCCATAATTTCACAATATATTGAATAATTTATTCGAATATCTTACTATAAAACTATATTATTAATCTTTTTATAGGAGTATACTATGACAAATCCTTTTTCTTCGTATGGAAAAACATAAATCCTCTTTTACACAAAATGACATGAAGATTTATCAAGCTATTTTTAGATAATCCAAAAAGTGTTATATATAATACAACAAGTGACTTTGCTCGTATCGTAAATGTTTCACAGCCCGCTCTAACTCGTTTTATCCAATCTGTCGGATATCGTAAATATAATGATTTCCGAGCTGAAATTGCCTCATGGCAAGCTACCCAAGATAACAATAAAGTTAGTGGTTCGTCTATTCCATATTTTTGATGCGATGCGTTCTTTACTAAACGAAGCAGAAAAATTATTAACAAAAGAGTATCTCAATAATCTTGCGGAATACATTCTTAGCTTCCCGCGTATTTTTGCAAGCGGAATGGGTAAAAGTTATTCTCCTGCTATTCTATTGCAGAATCTATTACGGAAATACAAAATATTTGTGAACACTCCAAATTTGGACTCACTTGCAGAAGTAAGTGAGAACCTATCTCACGATGATCTACTTATTATTTTCTCTGTTTCTGCTTCTTCGTCCATCATGGGAAAGTTTGAAGGAACAGATGCTAAAGTTCTCTTAATTACCGCTAACCCATCAGAAGGACTAAATGCTACTGTAGACAGGGTCGTTCATTTTACCATATCTACCACCGGAGCCAGAGTCATGTTCAATATCTCCTATTTTTATTTAGTATGCTAGTTGAATTAATTGACTCATATATTGGCGAAAAGCTATCCTTAACAACCAACTAAAAATCTTATAGAAATGAAAAGAGTCATAGTTTTCTATGACTCTTTCATATTAATTGATTTTTCTACTGTACGCTACCTCATATATTCCATCACAATATAATCCGTCAAATTGATGAGCTCCTTTTAATGTATAAAATGAGTAATTAATTGCATCCACTTTATAACAAATTGGATAGAAATAGATTGTAATAACAATATCTGAAGATGGAATAAATTGTATTTGGCTTAAGTTATGTGATATTGGAAGTATCGTATTAAAACCAATAATACGTTGCAATATATTTTTCATCTGTATGTTGTCATTTTTCAACACTTGAATAACTTGCAAGATTTGCAAATTCAACGTATTGATCTTTTAAAAACTTTATAATTTGCATCAATCTGAATAGGAGATAAAATCACTTCACTAATGGCTATAGAACAATCATCAATTATATAATATTCACCTCTTTTTAATGATATTTCTCTCATGTCAATCGGATTGCCTTCCAAATCATAAAACTGTGATGTATCAGAAGATACTAAATCATTCTGATTAATTTCATGTAGTTCTGATAATTTGTATGCATACCCAGATTCTTCTTCAACTTGTGTTACTTCATTACTCGAAGTTACTTCTTGACTTACTTGTCTTCGAGTAGAACAACCTGCTAGCACACACGAAAATAATGTAATTAATATTATCGGAATCGTCTTTTTCATAGTCACCTCCAAATGATTCTTCATTTACTGACAAATCCGTAAAGTCCTATGAGTTTATCTGTAATCACATTATAGCACTACCCCCACATAATAAAACCCTGGGACAAATGCCCAGGGAAAAGATGGGGAAAACCACAATATATTGTTAATGTTATTTGCTAGCTTTTGCGCTTGCTTCTGCAATTTGTTTTTCAATTTCAGAAATCGTCTTGATATCTTCTTCGAGAGTCTTTAATTCTTCTTCGGAGAAGGAAGCCTTGTTTGCTTCTACTTGTGACTTTAATACTTCGTCATAAGGCAGATTCTGTGTCTGTTCAATCTGATCTTTTGACATTGTTGCGAATACCTTATTCCATAGGTCTTGATGCTTGCCGAATACTTCGCTTTCCTTTGCATAAAGATCTGTTAACTCATCATTTGCGCCTGCAGCCTGTCCTTGTGTAACAGTTGTTGTAACAGCACTACCCGACTTCACTTCTTCAATCATCTTGATGATTTCTTCTTGTTTCTTTTCATCTTCTAAGTTACCAACCAGAGGATCACCAACGATGTTGCCGTTCTTATCAACCATTACTGTTGTTGGGAAACTGAAGATTTTAGCCAAGTAGGCCTTCGCATCATCACCACCATTGATAACGATATTTCTATATGTAGCACCTTGCTTTGATAGAATATCCTTTGCGTCTTTGAGAGTAGCTTCATCTGTTGCTTCTACGTTAACACCAACGATTTCTGCACCATGCTCCTTTAACTTCTTATTAAACTTTTCAAGTGCTGGCATTTCATTTACACATGCTGCACATCCATTGAACCAGAAGTTTACAAGTGTTACTTCATTCTTGCTGAATAAGGATTCATCTACATCCTTACCATCGAAGTCCTTACCCTTAAACTTAGGGAATGCTTCTACGTTAGCTGTTTCAGTTGTTGTCGATGTTGTTGTCGTTGCTTTGTCTTCTTTCTTGTTGTTGCATGCTGCTAATGTAACTGCCATAACTGCTGCTACACTAGCTAAGGTAAATCTTTTGAATACATTCATTTTCTTTTTCCTCTTTCTGTTTTATGTCTTTTGTAAATTCTTATTTGTTGCTTTTGGATTCTTAGCGTCACTCTTTTTCTTAATCGCTAAGTAAGTACTGATAGCTTTGGTTGGACATGCAGTAATGCATTCTCCACAACGGATACATTCCAAGTCACCAGTATTCTTTGTAATATCGACATCCATCTTACAAACTCTTGCACACTTACCACAGGATACACACTTGTTTTTATCTACGTTGTAGTTGAAGATTGCAATCTTGTTGAATAATGCATAGAATGCTCCAAGTGGACAAATCCATTTGCAGAATGGACGATATACAAATATTGATAATGTTGTAATCGTGATGAGAATTGTAAACTTCCAGGTAAATAATGTACCTAATGTTGCACGAATGTTTTTATCTACGATAGAGAGTGGAATACCACCTTCCAAGATACCTTGTGGACAAATGTATTTGCAGAAGTAAGGTAATGCAATACCTGCTTTATTTGTCATAATGATTGGAAGTAATATAACTGCTACAGCGAGAATAATAAACTTTGTATATGTTAAGAATCTTAATTTTTTTGTACTAAATTTCTTTGTTGGAATCTTATGTAATAAATCTTGATACCAACCAAATGGGCACATGAATCCACAGATCAACCTTCCAATCATCACACCAAAGAAAATTAGAATTCCACTGATGTAATAGGAGAAGTTATACTTGGATGAACCGACAACCGCTTGGAAGGAGCCTACTGGGCATGCTCCTGTAGCAGCTGGACATGAATAACAGTTTAAACCTGGTACACATACCTGCTTAATTTTTCCATTATAGAGAACACCTTTGAAAAAGTTAGGGATATGCATGTTTGTTAAGAATGTCGCAAACATCTGAATTGTATTACGTCTCTTCAGGAATTTTAGAAACGCTCTTGATTTAGCTGATGTCATAACTATCCAATTCCTACACACTCCAAACAAAGACGAATTGCTTTGCCGAATACACTTTCAACTTCTCCACGAGAAGCCCCAACACAAATAAATACAATTGCTAGTACTATTAGAAATGCCTGTGTAGCAATTCTAAATTGTGTAGGATATTTATTTATAAAATCCATTGCATTGTCCTCCTTTACACTCATTTTCTATCTGACGTGAAAAATATAACAAAGCAGATATAAAATTTGTGTTAAGAAATTTAACAATGTAATTTTTCTGATTTCATTCATCATCATGCCTGCATAAACACTCGTTTTTAGTATAGGAATGGCTTATCTTGTTTTCTTTTGTATGTGCTATACTTGGTACAGATATACTCAGCTTCCAACAATGTGTTGGATGTTCTTCTGACAATTAGTAACAATATGAAAGGAACATTTTGCATATGAGAATATTAGTGGTTGAAGATGAAATCGCCCTTTGTGAAACAATCGCAAAGGGTTTACGTCTTGATGGATATGAAGTAGACACATGTTTTGATGGCGGTACAGCTTGGAATATGGCAATGGATGAAAGTTATGACTTGATCATCCTAGATTTAAACTTACCTATCATGGATGGAATGGAAGTACTCCGTAATCTTCGTAAAGAAGATTCAGAAACAGCTGTATTAATTCTATCTGCACGTGGACATTTACAGGATAAGATTGATGGTCTCGATAGCGGTGCCAATGACTATCTATGCAAGCCATTCCACTTTGAGGAGCTAGAAGCACGCGTTCGTAGTCTAACAAGAAGACGCACCGTACAGAATAATGTCATTCTCTCCTGTGGAGAACTTTCGTTAGACACCAAGAGTCGAACGGTTATGGCTAAAGGTGAAAAGCTTTCATTAACACGTAAAGAGTTAGGAGTATTGGAGTACTTATTACTACATCAAGAACGTCCAGTCCCACAAGAGGAACTCATCCAACATGTTTGGGATAGTAGTGTTGATAGCTTTAGTAATTCCATCCGTGTACATATCTCCGCTTTGCGTAAGAAATTACGAGCTACACTTGGCTATGACCCTATCACAAATCGTATAGGCCAAGGTTATGTGATTGGAGGGCAACAGGATGAATAAACGTCGTTCTCTACAGTGGAAACTCACCGTTATTACCGCAATTATCGTTATTTTATCCTGTCTTGCGATTAGTTATGCAATCAGTAAATCCGCAATTTCCTCGATGAGTAAGATTGAAGATTCTGCAGTTGCGATATTACCAACTAGTCCTGCAACAGATACAACTGGAGAAGTTGTACAACTACAAATTTCCACTAAAGATGTCATTTCTGATATGGCAAAGGGGATCCAATCAGACTTCTGGAAAAGCAGTTTACTCATTACAATCATCATTACTGTCGCAAGTAGCTCTATGATGTACTTCTTCATTGGTTATGCATTAAAACCACTACAAAATCTTGGTGAACAGATTGAAGATATCCAAGCGAAAAACTTAAAACATCTAGTTGTAAGTGATCAAAGTTCCATTGAAATTGAACAACTGACAAATGCATTCAATGAGATGTTAGAACGTCTTAGTAATACCTTCGCTATGCAGCGGCAATTCTCCGCAAACGCTGCACATGAATTGCGTACACCGCTTGCGGTAATGCGTACAAAGCTTGAAGTATTTGAGAAAAACAACAATCCTAGTGCAACGGAATATCAAGAAACTGTTCATATGATTCGTATGCAGACATCACGTCTATCACATGTCATTGATATTCTTCTCGAGATGACAGACCTACAATCCGCCCAAAAACAAGACCATATCTCATTAGCCGATATGGCCGAAGAAGTCATTTGTGATTTAACAGCAGTCGCAGATAAGAAAGAAATTACTATCACCCAAAATCCAGGGACCGCTGAAATCATCGGTAATGATACCCTTATCTACCGTGCTATCTATAACCTTGTGGAAAACGCCATCAAGTATAACCATATCGGCGGAAATGTAACTGTATCCATCAAGGAAGAAAATGAATTTGCGACGGTTAATGTTAGTGATAATGGGCCGGGAATCCAACAAGAAGATTGGCAACATATCTTTGAACCCTTCTTTAGAGTTGATAAATCACGTAGCCGTGATATGGGTGGTGCTGGTCTTGGACTCGCTCTTGTAAAAGAGATTGCTCGCCAACACGGTGGCGATGTATACGTCGTACAAAGCTCAAAAAACGGCACAGAAATCGCACTCAAACTACGACGAAAGTAACCAATAGTCGCTTTATTGGCGACTTTTTCATTTATCTCTCCACTTGGGCGTATATGCAGGGCAATAGAAGAATGGTATAATAAAGGTTATGAAAACTGGATTATTTATTACATTTGAAGGACCTGATGGAAGCGGAAAAACTACCGTGAGTACTGCCGTAACAAAGATGCTAGAAGCAGATGGTTATCAGGTACGTTATACAAGAGAACCAGGTGGTTCCAATATTGCTGAACAGATTCGTCATGTTATCTTAGACCCTAAGAACACAGAGATGGATGCTAGAACAGAAGCACTACTTTATGCCGCAAGTAGAAGACAGCACCTTGTAGATAAGGTTTTACCTGTTCTTGCCCAAGGAATTCATGTCATCAGTGACCGCTTTGTGGATAGTTCCCTAGCATATCAAGGCTGCGGTCGTGAAATCGGCATGGATGAAGTTTATGAAATCAACCAATTTGCGATTGAAAACCACATGCCGGATAAGACAATCTTTCTACAGATTGATGCGGAAACAGGTTTAAAGCGTATCCGTAAAGGAAGAGAAGTCCTAGATCGACTTGATCAAGAAAGTGTTGAATTCCATGAGCGTGTTCATGAAGGTTATCAAAAGGTGATTGAGAAATACGCTAATCGTATGATTATCGTAGATGCGACCGCTGATGTCGATACAGTGATTCAAAAGTCCTATGAAATTGTGAAAGGATTATTAGATGCGCAAGGATGAGTTACAGCAACAACAACCTTTGTTTTATCATGCGTTAGAAAATGCATGCATGAATCATAGAGTTGCGAATGCTTATCTTCTATCCGGACCTCACGGAACCCTAAAACACGAAGCTGCTCTTTTATTCGCAAAGAGTATCTTTTGCGAACAACACCATGGTATCGCTTGTGAAGAATGCAATACATGCCGGCGTGTAGAAGAAGGATTGTATGCAGACATGGTTCTACTTGATGGTTCCAAGAATGCAATCTCCAAAGATGATGTAGATGCGATTCAAGAGAAATTCTCAAAGACTGCATTAGAAGATGGAGATGGCTCACGCGTATACATTTTAGAAAACGTAGAGAACGCAAGTATCTCTGCGCAAAACAGTATGTTAAAGTTTTTGGAAGAACCAGCATCTGGTGTTGTCGCTATTCTTACTACTGATAACATCGATCGTATCTTACCAACCATTGTTTCACGCTGTACGTTAATCCCCTTCTCCCCCATTATCAGAAGACTATCTACTTTCCAAAGCAAAAGAAGTTGGCGTACAAGATGTGGATGCTTACTTTATCTCTCACCTTGTAAAAGATATCAATCAGATGAAGGAATTTGCGGACAGTTCTATCTTTGAAACCTGCAAGATGATGTTTAGACAATACTTTAATCTTGAAGGAAGTCGCGAAGAACTATTGGTAGATTATGATATCTCCTATCGTTCAAGCGAAAAAGACAGTGCAAAAGCAAAGAAAGAAAACATTTTATTACTCAATGGATTCTTCGACATCATGTCATTATTTGCCCATGATGTTATATGCAAGCATGTTGAAGGACCACATTGGTACAAAGAATTATTACAACAAGAAATAAACAAACAGAAAGAATATGGAGAATTGATCATTATCTTACAAGAACAAAAAGATAAGATTAATCGGTTTATTGATTTAAATCTATTAATGGATCAAACCTTCTATAGATTGGAGGAATTCAACCATGAACATGGAATGTGAACACGGTTCATGCGGTTGTCCAATGCACCAAGAACAGGAACAACCGACAGTGAAATATGCCTATTCCGTCGCTGTGCGATTTAAGAATGCTACAAAACCGTATTCTTTTGGCTGCGATACTGCAGATATCAAAAAAGGAAGCTGGGTTGTTGTAGAAACAGCACAAGGAATCGAAATGGGTGAGGTAGATGCGGATGCTTTATGTATCGAAAGATACAATCTACATATGCCAACAAAACCAATTATTCGTATCGCTACAGAGAAAGATCAAAAGATGTACGCTGAAAATGCCATTGCGGAAAGTGAAGCGTATCGTATCTGTAACGAAGAAATTCAAAGTTTAAATCTCGATATGAATCTGATGAGTGCACAGTATACACTTGATCGCTCAAAGGTTCTATTTGTATACCTCGCTGATCAACGTGTCGATTTCCGCGAGCTTTTAAAGGTTTTAGGAACACGTCTACACTGTCGTATTGAGTTACGTCAGATTGGTGAACGTGATAAGGCAAAGATGGTCGGTGGTATTGGTATGTGCGGTATGGAAACATGTTGCAGCCGATACAAGAATCACTTCGATGTTATTTCTATCAATATGGCTAAGACTCAACAACTCGCCCTTAACGTAGAGAAACTCTCTGGTATGTGCGGTAAGTTAATGTGCTGCTTGAAGTATGAAGAAAATGATTATAAAGAACTAACAGCAGGACTTCCTAAGATGGGATCTCAAGTTGAATATGATGGCATGGTTTACCGTCTTACAAGCATGAATGTCATGAAGCAAGAAGCTAAGTTAGAAAACCGTGAACAAGTACTCTTTATTTCTTTAGATAATTTACGCGAGAAAGCTATTCCACGTAAAGGCTTTGTTCAACAGAACAACCAAAAAAATGATAAACCAGTACATCGTACGATGGTTCATGAAGGTGTAGCTGCACCAGTGAATAAAGATAAAGCCGTTCACGTTTCAACCGACTTACCAACTGTTCATGTCGAGTCATCAAAACCACAAAATAACCGTCCAAACAACAATAAGAAACCAAACAAAGCACATTCCAACAAGCAGAATCAACCACGCCAAAACGTGGAAAAGAATAATGCTGAACGCAAGAATGTCACTGTGCGTACATTTGGACGCAAGAAAAAAGATGAGGGCGATAACGCATGAACCGCCAGAAATCCTTCGAAAACGAAAAACCAACGCTCTATTTAGTACCTACTCCAATCGGAAATCTCAACGAGATGACTCCACGAGCTATCGATGTCTTAAATAGCGTCGATGTAATTGCGTGTGAAGACACACGTAATAGTGGACAGTTACTAAAACATTTTGGTATTTCAAAGCGATTGATTGCTTATCAAAACTTTAATGAAGCATCCAGTACAAAAGGCATTATTAACTTACTATCACAAGGAAATAATATTGCCTTAATCTCCGATGCTGGATATCCACTTATCAACGATCCAGGTCAAAGAGTTGTCAGTGAAGTGACAGCTCTTGGATATAATGTTGTGCCAATTTCAGGCTGTAGTGCTTTCTTGAATGCACTTGTTGCCTCAGGATTAATTGCGCAACCATTATCTTTATTGGTTTCTTACCACCTTCCACACATGATTGTGTTAAGAAACTACGCCTGTACCAATCATATCCAATGACACTCATTATGTACGAAGCACCACATCGCATTGAAAAGATGCTACAAAGCTGCTTAGATGTGCTAGGAGACCGTCATATCTGTATCGCCCGCGAATTAACAAAAGTACATGAAGAGTTCATCCGTGGTACAATTTCCGAGATACTACCGATTGCCTCAGAGTTAAAAGGTGAAATGGTTGTTGTGATTGAAGGCAATCAAGATGACTATGAAAAAGATATCGATATGGGGCAAATCCTGAATATGGTAAATACTTCTATTGAAAGTGGAATGTCTACAAGTGCCGCAATCAAAGAAGTTGCCAAACAGACAGGTATCTCAAAAAATCAGATCTATGATTTAGTTCATGGAAAAACTGATCAGAAAGGTGTGTGCTAACGAATGTTAAATCAATACGGACAATTAACCTTAGAACAAACACTGTTCTATCTTGCGATTGCGATTTTACCTGCAATCTTCTTCATGATTTATATCTATCGCAATGATGATAAAGAAAAAGAACCACCACTCTTATTACTAAAGTGTATTATTGGTGGTCTACTCTCTGTACCAGTCGCAATCATATTAGAGATGCTTTCCGAACAGGTTGTTTTCTATCTTTTGGAAAATGTAGTGACTGCTACACAAGTCAATTACGGTATCCTAACCGCAATCTTTGTTGGACTCATCGAAGAAGGCGCAAAAGTTCTTCTTCCTCTATCGATTCACATGGAAAGACAAAGCATTCAATTATCGCTTTGATGGTATTGTATACGCTGTATTTGTATCACTTGGATTTGCGGCATTAGAAAATGTCTTCTATGTATTTAATTATGGAACAGGTGTTGCTTTACAGCGTGCACTTCTCACAATTCCAGGACACATGAGCTTTGCGGTATACATGGGCTTATACTATGGTCATGCAAAAGTAGCTGAAGCTGTAAATAGCCCTGATGTAAAGTCACTAAACTTAAAAGCTTCTTATGCATTTGCGGTATTACTACATACAATCTTTGACGCAACACTGATGGTAGAATCCGATATCGGACTAATCTTCTTCTTTATCTTCGTTGCAATCCTAGATATCATCGTATATCGCACAATTCGCTTAGAGTCCAAGAATGATATTCCTATCGTTCCACCAACAGAAGAAGATATCTACGCAGAAACCCAATTATCACGACCATCTCCAATCGTTGAAATTACACACGATGTAAGTGAACGTGAAAAAATGTAAGGTTTGTTGTATTATAAGGTTAACGATGTTAATAAGAGGAGTAATTTATGTTAGTGATCCAACAATCGTCAAATTGATTATCATGGCCTGAAATAGGCACAAACGTTGTCTTACTTTGCGGCCGTTATCTCTCTTGGCATTTAAGAAAATACATATTATGTAGATGCGGACGGAAACGATGTAGGTACAACAAGAAAGCCACAAGTTAAGAAAGTTGTACAAGCTACACCAATCGCTCCAAAACCAGAACCAATGCAACAACCAAAGCAGAATGTAGAGGACTCACTCGCTGCGACAACAGTTCTTACTGACTTAGAAAGACCTGTTATGCCAGTATCCCCAACAATCAAACCTATAAAGGTTGATTCCTTGATACACCAATTCGCGAAAAGAATAATGATGATTCCGCAACACTATTCGAGGAAATCTTCTCTACAACAAATCTAGATGAAGCTGACCCAAAGATTCTCGTTACAATTAAAGTAGCAGGACAAACAAAGGATCATACAATTAGTAAATTACCATGCTTGATTGGACGTGAAGCTGCTAGTTGTGACCTTGTCATCAATGAACCAGCAATCAGCCGTAAACATGCACGCATATTAATCGAAAGCGATACATTCTATTTAGCAGATGTTTCCGAACACAATGGAACATACCTAAAATGGAATTAAACTACTACCACTTGGTAAAGCTCGTATCCATGAGGAGAGTCATCAACCACAGGGCGTGCAGAAATGTCGTCAATCAAATTATTGACTAAAGATGCTTACGAGCATCTTTTTTCTTCATATAAAGAGGCAGGATAACTCTATTCGAAATACCCTACCTTTTCTATGAATATTCAATTTATTTAATGCTGCTTATTTTGTAATTTACGATAGATAAATATATATAAAAGAGAAAGTATAATCGTAATCAAAATGGAGAGGTCTCAACTTCATCTTAACTGAAAGAAAAATATTGTTATATTCCATTAATTACTGCATATATCATAAACAATTTTATGTCATTCTTCATTTTTCTTCCTTGTTTTATCTAATTAAATTGTATGCCCTTATCATGGATAAATAACCAGACTTCAAACTCTTGTTTCTAAGTTGCACAATTACTCATATTGTTCAATGATGCTTACGAGCATCTTTTTATGATTCTGTACAATAATGCTGTATGATTAACAGGGTACGGAGGTTCAGTATGAATTTAGAACTAAACAACAAGCTACATGGATTTGTCCTTGAACAAATCAAAAGATATCAAAGACGCAAAAGGAACTTTTATATATGTTCCGCACTGTTCAAACAAACGCAGAACTCTGTTGGTTAAAAACGTGATGATAAAAATAAGACCTTTGCGATTACATTCAAAACAATTCCTGATAACGATACAGGTGTTTTCCACATTCTAGAACATAGTGTTCTAAATGGTTCAAAGCAGTATCCTGTACGTGAACCATTTGTAGAACTATTAAAGAGTAGTTTACAAACATTCTTAAATGCTTTTACGTATCCAGATAAGACAATGTATCCGGTAAGTAGTCGCAATGACAAAGACTATATGAACCTCATTTCTGTATATATGGATGCGGTATTCCAACCAGCAATCTATACGAATCCAAATATCTTCTTACAAGAAGGCTGGCATTATCAGATTCATGACGTAAATGAAGAGATGGAATATAGTGGTGTTGTACTCAATGAAATGAAGGGTGCCTTCTCCTCTGTTGATGAAACAATCGTAGATGAGCTTAATCGTATGCTATTCCCAGATAACTGCTATAAGTATGTATCTGGCGGTGATCCACGTTACATCACAGATTTAACTTATGAGAAGTTTATCGAAACACATCAGAAGTTCTATCATCCATCCAACGCTCGTATTTGGGTAGATGGTAACCTAGATATTGATGAAGTACTTTGTTTATCCATGAAGAATACTTTGTTAACTATCAAAAAGGAAGAGATGGATTTTCGCAATTCCTATGCAGAAGGTTCTACCAGCTGTACACAATCGTATATCCTACGAAGTCAGTGAAATGAACCTACGGAGAATCGCTCCATATCTCTTTTGCAAAGATTATTTCACATACGATTCTTATGTACAAAATATCGCATGGTCTGCACTATCTTCCACACTTGTAGCCAACAATGAATCACCATTAAAGAAGGCTATCCTCGATAACAATCTCGGTGAAGATGTTGATTTAGACTTATATGATGGTATTCAACAGCCATGGCTTGTCTTAACTATTCGTAATACAGACGCAGACAAGTATAATGCAATCCGAGAAACGTTACGCTCTGCCACAAGCGAGCTTGTAAAGAATGGACTAGACCACGAAAGAAATTACACGCAACAATCAACCAGATGGAATTCCGTTATCGTGAAAGTCATGAACCAGCAGGTTTAATGTATGGACAACGTGCAATGGATAGTTGGTTATACGGTGGTGATCCAGCAGAACCACTATCTAATGGAAAGATATTTGATATCTTACGTGAAAAGATTGAACAAGGATATTTCGAGGAACTATTATCATCCTTCTTATTGGACGAAGAACATCTAAACTCTCTTACTGTCGTGCCATCCACAACAATGGGAGCTGAGCGTATCGCAGATGAAAAGAAACGTCTAGCAGATATTAAGGCTTCAAGTGAAAGAGAATGTTCCTAAAGTATATCGAACAAAACAAGGCATTAGACCTCTGGCAACAATCCTCTGACACAAAGGAACAATTAGCTACCCTACCAAAGATTCACCTTTCAGAGATTGATGAAAAACCAGAAGATTTACCACTACAGATTGAAAAAGTGCAGTCTGTTAAGACACTGGTCCACCCAGCGCAAGAATCAGGTATTGTATACCTATTCTTCTACTTCTCACTTGCAGGAATTACAATCAAGCATTTACCTGCGGTTGGTTTATTTACTGATTTATCATGAACTTACCAACTACCAAGAAAACAGTTCGTGAGTTACAACGTGCTGTACGCAAGGACCTTGGTTCCTTGAATATTGTTACAGACGTATACTCATCAGATAACCGTTCTGATGCATGTATTCCCGTCCTTGCGGTATCCTGTTCGGTACTAGAAAGAAATGTAGATAAGGTTGTTCCACTTATCTTAGAAGTAATCAAAGATACGAAGTTTACAAAGGAAGAAATCTTACCTATCCTCAAACAAGGTAACGAAGGCGCAAGACAATCCATCATTATGAATGGACATTCCTTCGCAATGCGTCGTGTATCTGCGCACCATAGTGCAGAAGGTGTATTCCGTGAATATATCGGTGGATATGAGAATGCATTATTCAGTAAGAAGTTAGAAGATAACTACGATGAGATGATTGATGAAGTCATCAATGAGTTTGAGATGTACCAGGAAGTATTATTCTCTAAGGACCGCTTAATTGCGAGTGTAACTGGTAATCATTTAGATGTGGTAGAAGAATTCATCGCTGGCATCAATCGCATCGAAGCACAGGGAAATGTTGTACACTACCCACTCTTACAAGAACCAAAAGAAGCATTGCAGATTCCAGCAGGTATCTCCTACTCTGCTGCAGGTACTAACATTAAGTCATTCGACTTTGAATATGATCCATGCTTGCAGGTAATCGCTCATCTATTGACCTATGATTATCTATGGACTGAAGTTCGTGTGAAAGGCAATGCGTATGGTACAGGCTTTAGTGCAAATCCAAATGGAAATATCGCCGCATACTCCTACCGTGACCCAAGTCCCTACATTCCATTGAGGTTTACCGCGATATCTACAAAACGTATCAAGCAACTGCTGAAGATGAACATACTCGACTTAGCAGGATATATCATTGGAACAATTGCGGCAGCAGAGCCACTCTTAGCACCAGACTGCGAAAGTTCGACTAGCAGATATTCGCTACTTCCGTAACACCACATACGAAAAACTTATGTGCTGCACGCAAAAAAATTCTCTCTATGACAAGAGAAGATCTTGCAAGATACGTAGAACTCTTTGAAAAGGCATTACAAGAGCCAACATCCTGCATTGTCGCAAACGCAGAAACTATCGAACAATGTAAGGAAGAAGGATACACATCCTGATCCATCTCTTAAAAACGGCAGAAATGCCGTTTTATTGTTCAAATGTGTCTAACTTCTCACAAAATGAAATATTTTCAGGTTAGATAGGTTCTAACATGCGAAAAATCACAAACTTCTTTTTGAGCAAAGGTGTTGAATTCAGATCAAAATCATTCTATAATGATAATGGTTCTCAATAAGTGGTGATTATGAAAAGAAGACAGACTTATCAAAAACAGGAAATATTGAATATCATCCAAGGAGTTGGAACGCATATGACTGCGGAAGAAGTTAAGTCTGCTTTAGATCAAAAGGAGACCGGCATTGGTTTAGCGACTGTATATCGCAATCTCAATCTTCTCGTCCACAGAAGGTGTGATTCGTAAGTATACAGGTGAAGGCTAACTTCATGACGGTAACCCTGCTCACATGCGATCACTTCACGTTGCACAAAGTGGGTAAGATGATTGACCTTGGTGAAATGCCTTATGACTCTTGCCCAGATGAAAAGGTAGAAAAATTCACCGGTGGAAAAGTATTCAGTCATGTCACTATTTTTGAGGGAATTTGCAAAGATTGTCTAAATGAGGAGGACACAAGCAATGGAATTAAAGGGTTCAAAAACTGAAAAGAATTTAAATGATGTATCTCGCTGGCGAGTCAATGGCTCGCAACAAGTACACTTTCTTCGCTGAAAAGGCTCGTGAAGAAGGTTACGAACAAATCGCAAACATCTTCTTAGAAACAGCACGTAACGAACAGGAACACGCTAAGCAGTGGTTCATCGCATTATGCGGTGGCGCTATCCCAACAACTCATGAATGCTTACAGATGGGTGCTGATGGTGAAAACTACGAGTGGACAGACATGTACAAGAGAATGGCTGCAGAAGCTCGTGAAGAAGGATTCACACGTATCGCAGCTCAGATGGACATAGGTAGCTAAGGTTGAAAAAGGAACACGAAGAAAGATACGAGAAGTTAAAGGCTAATGTCTTAAACCTCACAAGTATTTGAAAAAGACGAGCCAGTAGTATGGCAGTGCGAAATCTGTGGTTATACAATCTGAGTCCAAGAAGGCTCCTAAGATTTGCCCACTCTGCAGCTTCTAGGAAAGTTTCTTCGAAGTTAAGAAGGAAAAGTGCTAAAATAGCCGAGGCGATAATTACTGTAATGTAGGCTTTCCTAGTTTCGATACCAATACGGTAGAATTTCTATATTTGATCGTTTCAACGTTTGTTGATTGCTGAATTTACATCCATAATTATTACTAAAAATTGAAATGGTTTCCTAATATAATTACAACTTTCATATTTTCGTTCTTAAGCAATCAAATATGTCGTTTAATACCACATAAGGTAATGAAACTCTTATGAGTATTACTTACCGTCAAATGTGGAAAACCCTGATTTTTCACACAAATATTTTACTGATACCAGCACATATCATGACCTATCTTCTTAATAAAACTTGCGGATAACTTTTTTTACAATGTCATCTTTCGCTGTAAAACAAAATAACGTTCTTTTTCATCTAGAGGTCTAGGAGATTATGGCCATGACTTATGATTGATATACGGTACTACCTATTTCGCGTTTACGATTAAAATTAACTCTTTATGTCAAAAACTTACATATGTTCAATACATTAAAAATCGATAACAAAATGATTACTGCAGAACAACCTAAAAACAAATAATACTCCCTTTTTAGAGTGGAACATCTTAATTTTTTGGGATTATTTTGATTGAAAGAATATAATATGACTTTCGTTGTTGTCCAACAATCCAAAAGATCAAACATAACAAGGATATCAAATCTTTCGTATTTACTAAAAATGTCCAGTAGCGGCGGGTATTAAACTAATACCTAAGAGGCAGTTTCATATTTAGTATATTTCTTTATCTTAGAGGTCATCAGCATTTTCCCAATAACCCACAAATCTAGCAGTTTCTAAATACATCATTCAAAATATATCATTTCTTCTTGTAATTCCACACATAATTGTTCAATAATATCAACTCTATGTTTTCCACTAAATTGAGATACTAGGCTCAAACATCTCTATTATGAATATATAACAGAAGAAGATATTTCATAAAAGCGGTGTAATGTCATCTTTTCTTTAACAATTATCTTAGTGAAAAGAGAACTATCATATCATCACAAGAAATCTATATTAAACAGAAAGTTACACCCTTAAATATCCTACTTATCTTGATAGGATCATCCTTATACACACATATCCATTAAATTTCTTCTAGTACCTTTGAAGCTTTACTCTGGCAGATCCACAATTTGCAACTCAGATGTTTCAAGAACATTATTCTTTTTCCTAGCTCAAAATACTTAGATCTGCAGGTATTATCAACCTTAGTTTAATATCCCTCTTTCTTCTAGCTTTAAAGAAGATGAAAATGCTGTAGTCGTAGGAACCGCGTTATCTGTTGCTGAACAATCATCTTTTATATGTAATCCTTCACTACCCTATTCTCGATGATAAACTTGCATGCATTGTAATCACGCTGGACTATTGAAGGTGGCGTTGGATGTGGATTAATTCTTACAAATAGCGCAAGTGCAGGCGGCCTGAATTTGTTGGGTTTATATCTAAGTCATAAGTCGAAAGATTTCTGTGAGACTATTCAATGTACTTTATAATATTGTTCTAACTACATTAATGGCAGTACTTTTGATGTTTCAACTGCATTATACTCTGTGTATATATCATTGTATTCTCTGTTACGATTGACCATTGGCATTATCAAAATATCGAAGTTGAGTTGATGATTTTCACATGTACCTGAAGTGAAAGAATGATCATGCATGAATATGCAAGAAGGTGTTACTTGTTGGGATGGTAAGGGGTGCTTGCTAATCACATCAAACCGAAGTACTCATAACAATCGTGCAAAAAGTAAGGGTTTCATCTAATCAAGGGATTCAAGCTTGATCCAAATCCTTCGTAAATGCCTTACGTGTCTCACTGTGTCTAGAGGTTACCGCTTGTTTAACGCTAAAATGCGATTAGTAATTGGTTGTTTTTCTTTTGTGATGCGTTTGTAATAAATATTCTAAGGTTGGGCTTTTTTATCTTGTCATGTCTGATGGTAAACTTCTGGAACCTCTTTAGAGAGGAAACCGTATATTAGCCGCAAATCTGAAGAAGTTTTTATTGCGAGATCTCCGACAGAGTCCTAATTAATTTAATAGAGATAAAAGGTGGGTGCGATTCTGCATCTTTATATTAAATTTTCAAGCTTATCATGATGTACTGACATACGCTATGCATCAATTATTTATTGCGTTAGAATTAGCTGTAGTACTTTTCTATATGTATTGATCTTATTCTATATGCAAACGATTTAATCTTAGATAATTCTGCGTTATCCTCTTAAAATCAATCGGAATAATTCTGTCTTCTGAATTGACACAAAATCCATGATACCTTGTATCTTTCTTTCTCTGTTTGTACATAGAAAGGATACTCTTGATAATTTCACCTTCTGACGGTGATATATATCTGAATCACCGAATATGAAATAGATAACGCTCTGTTGAAGAGATTTAAGAATGTTAAATCGTCTGCGTTAATAATCTTGTTGGTATTTGTTCTAAAACGTACGCAGATACTTCTTTGCCATATTCTCTTCCAGCATTTGTTTCCTGTTAGGTCTAATGCTGGTAAACTTCTAAACTCAGCGGTAGAGACTTGGTGTGTGTTTCCTTCTCTTCTGCTTGTATCATAGTGAGGGGTTACCCTTGACCCAGTCTCTGTCTCTTTATGTTCTAGGTATACATTCCATGATGGATCAATATCAACCCGTTTCTATAATTGGTTCGTTTGCCATTGTGCTTTAAGGACAAAATCTGACATACCATTACGGATGAGTAAATCGCCTAACATAAGCTTCTTTCCACGATATGGAATTGGTTTGAGTAGTGCGTCTACGATATAAGAGTCTACGGCCTGCGATGTAACTACTACCATATAAAATACGAAATAAGTCTTCGCATCTTCTAGGTTTGCTTTTGTATTCAATCGCACGTTTATGGTTGTCTTTCGTTTCACTACGATATGGATTGCCTGCAAAGAGACAATCCAGATAGAGATCATCATCGACGATGACTGCTTCACCACTGTCTAAACTGATTTTATTGTGCATTACCACAAGGAATACCCATGCCCTTTTGATCACTTTTGAATGGTGAATCGTTGTGACGACCTTGATATCGTCTGCTGAGCCCATGAAGACAGCTTCGTTGGATACTTCATCTTCAACTGCTTTTAAAGAGATTTAAGAATTCCATAGCGGTGAAGAATACTTCATGAGATACTGTCATTTCAAATAGATAGTCAAAGTTTGGCCTGACGATATTTAAACGATTGAAGTAATAGAATGTTATTATGATTCATAAAGCTCTGATAACATTCTTGGAATACCATAGGTATCACAATCTCTTTAACATCTGTAAATCATCATAGATACCCAGCTCTTCAACGACTACCCTTTTATTGGAACCTGGTACATACTACTTGCAATCTCTTCATCACTATATGGTATAGAACGAAACCATACGTACAGTAGGAAAGGAGGCAGAGTCTGCTATTTAAATGCTGTAGCAATTTTATATTGCCAATAACTGTTTGACATAGCTCTGAACGATAGAATCCTTCACGTGTATCAATAACAACAAAGAATTCCCTTCGCTTCAAGGCCGCTTTGAGATATGCTTTATCTATGACTTCGTAAAGAGTATCATAAAGTCATGGAAGGAATAAACTAGCTTTGTATCGTTCTTTTTTTGCAGAGTTCAATTCTTGGTTACTGGTATCAATAATCTTTGATGGCAATCCAATTTGCCTTGATCATCTTGATATCCTCTGTCTTCGTCCTCATCATCACTGACAATCGTTGTTTTATGCTTGGAGTATATTGCAAATTGATGCTTGCATCTGGACTATCATTCTTTGAAACCAGTCAACGATATCATCCTGCCATACTTTCTGTGCTCTCTTTTGCATTCATGATCTTTTGAAGAAGAGGTATATTTGTAAATTGAATAATACGTGCATCTGAACGATAGTTTCTAGAAAAGGATGATCTTCACAGACCATAGATGTATCGATGGTTTCTTCAATGGCTTTTTCTGACTCATTTAATTTGGGACACGCATTAACAGGCTTCATGACGAAACGATAGATAGATTGTTTCGTATCACCTACGAAAAGACCTGATTTACAGGACTTGCAATCATTTAATTGTCCTGTGGTTGCTAGCCTCCTGGAACTCATCAATCGGCTGCTGCTTGTAAGTTGTCTGGTTCTGTACCGCAACATTACACCATGTTTAAATTTCATATACTTAGCGCTCCCTTTATGAAAGCCACATTGCGGCCTGTGACTTTGATACTATTCTTCTAATTTTGATATGTATTCTTCGCTGGAGTTAATAAGTGCCGTATTGATGATAGAGGCATCTCTTGCGTCTGAGACAAAATCATCTTCGATCAAGCGTTTCACTGCCCTTCTTGAGTACTCTTTCAAATGATCCATTGCACGTGCATGTTCCGGATAATTCTCTTTCTTATAACTTTAAACTTTGTATCATCCATCGTTTGGACTCTGTTGTTTATAGTTTGATATATCGCAAAAGTATGGGCAGATGTTCATCTTCTGGCATCAGTTCAGCCTGTAATGTTCAAAGAATGATATTTAAGATATATCAAAGGCTGGGGAATTATCGATTACTTTTCCAAAATCCATTGATGGCTTCCATTAACTCTTGCAGATTTCCCAGTATCGCGCTGCCAATACCACTAGCTGTCCATACAAAGAGACATGAAAATAACACAGTTAATGATGTCAGATGCATCAAATGATGTAAAGGTGTTTGAACTTGTGAGATCAAACTATTTGGATAAACTCTTTAATGCATGTTGTGCCATTCATCTGGATCCATGGATGAATTCCCATGACGATTGATTTTCTGACGCATCATATAGTCCATCATGGTCGTCAGCGACTAAGAAAAGTACAAACTAACATATTGGTTTCTTTTGGACTTGTTTGATGAGCATACTCTAATGCACATAAACATCACGCTGAATATTTTCCATTTTGTCCATGAGAGAATATTTTCTGTCGTTGCTGGATCTAGACCAATAATGTTTATATCCATCTTGATAATAGATAAACAAGAAAGAGTCGATGGTTGTAATATTCCTTGCAAGTGCGATAATCTGATCATCGATATACTAGATAATTCTTGATGTAGGTTCTTCTTTTCTATCTATTTTGATTTCATTTAACTCTTGGGCAACACGCTTCTTCATTTTCCTTGCAGCTGCTTGGTAAATGTTTAAAACTGAGATACATGATAAGGTACGTGGGTTATCCTCAATACATCTTTTACCAAGCAGGATACAGTACTTTGTGCCTGCCTGCAGAGGCCCAACGACGATACCATCCCAGAAAATTACAGGCAACAGGACTGACCCATGAATAATTAGATTTTCTCCAGAGATTCCTCATCTTCTTTTGCCCCTTGCATAATACTCTTTTATCAAATTTAAATGGAATTTCAGTTGGAATACCTTCCACCTCACTGTTGGAATTCGATATTCACCATCAAGTGATACATCGCCATATATAGTATTGTATTCTCAATTGAAAGTTCAATATTTCCGCTAAGCATGTTCCTTGGAATTTTATGGAATTCCTTTAATGTACGTAGCAGATCTTATAAATCCTTCAGATATTCTTTGGACTCTTGATATGTCTTGCGCCTAAATCCACATCATCACGATGTTCGTTAATCCATACATACCACTAAAACTCTTGATGAAATCCCCCTTCTAAGCTATTTAATGCTTGTTTTGGCCTTGTCACACATTTGTTGTAGACCGATTCCAAATCAATCGTTCATCAACTATAGAGATATCTTTATACAACTGTTGGGTTGTATTTCTTTCCTTGTGGGTTATTTTTGCCTAATCATCATATGCGTTAACATCTGTGGAGCGTAAGCCTGCTTTTACTTCCGCTTCACTAATGGGTACCGGTTGCAATCAATGATGCAGGTCGTCCTGGGTATAGATCCAATACGATCAATAGCCGTGGATATTCACATTACCAGTGCTGCTATTTCAGGTAAACGACCTCAAAATATTACCAGACAAAGCGATCTTTTCAAATGTTCATGAATGTCATAAACTTGGAACAATGAATGCAATCTTTCCAAGATATCATAGATATTGTTCATTTGGATGTGTTAACTTGAGTATATCAAATATTGTCTTAGTGACTCTTTGATTTCAATGTAAGATGTTAAAATATTCTTTCCATCTAACTTGTAATGCATACCATTTACGCACGCTTTCATGCATCATGTTATTTTTATAAGAAAGATGAAAGTAATGTATACATGAAATGATGTTGAATATTTCCAATCGTGATTGGATCAAGCTCTAAAATTCTTGATCCATAATTACAATCACTTTGGATAAAGTATCATATGGATTGCGGTAACAAACTCTACCATTATAGAACCATTAACCAGCCTTTTGTCTAAAAATATGGTGTTTTGCAGTTTCTGGTGTTAATTCATGTTTTACTTCCATATGATTATCTCTACCAATCAGAATTGTGCAGGTGTTTTTCATCTTCATGTCACTTTTGATTGCACTTAAATAATGCTAGCTGCATTCTTGCCTTAGTAGTCATTTGCTTTAGAATAGATAATAGATTTCTTCTGCAGAGGAATCAATCCACCCAAGTGCGTATATAGTAACCATAACGCCCATTGTGCCGGATACGCTGTTATCTTTGCAAAGATAATACTATCAAACGAAACCATTATGAACTGACCTGGATAATTCTTACCACTACATCCCAATTACAAGTTACTTCTTGTTTCTTAACCAGTTGAGTTAAATCTGCTACAGTACAGATTGCGTCTGTAAACACAGAACTATCCGAATTAGATTCCCTGTAACATATGCACTTGTAAAAGATACTTTCACAGTCAGTTTCTCATGACAAAATAGACTGTAAAATATTGCGTAATTATGTATTTCCTTATTTATTCTGCAAAATCTTTTGATTACGAATAATTTCAAATGCATTCATTAACATTTCTTCAAATATGATCTTGCATTAAGCTACTCAACCTGTTGATACTATTGAATAACTATCTGCGCTCTTTTCAAGTATACGTAACGTACCAAAGCTTCAACACGAACACTTCTGATGCCTCTAGAATTGTGATAAATGTTTTTGGATTCTACATCTACCAATACTTGGTCTAAAATATTTAATTACTGTAAATAGTGGGCCTCTTCTTTTGGTCATCTACACAAATGCATCTATATAAAACTAACTAAATAACATACTTTATTCTTTTTGATACATAAAGATTGACTAATGCGATATGGCGATTAGATAATCTAACAGATATATCATGATGAACTTTGACGAAATAGTATCTCCTTATCTTTGCAAATACTTGTTTGACACAACAGGGTATTGTGTCTTCCACCGAAGTAAAGTACTAAATTACATGGTCTTTGATATGTTGCGATATCCTGTACCATATCAGTTTTCACGACATTAACAATGCATAACGTAAATGTTTTATTAGTTGTTGTGTCATTATTTTTGTTTTGTCTTTGAGTTGTTCTAAATTTCCACATAGTATGGATCTGCCTCAAAGAAGAGATATACTTCTCATCGTCTGCTGCAATTTCTGAATTGCCGGTTCCCTTCTATTTTCTACATTCTCTTTTCCACACAAATCATTTCTAATAGAATACGGATGATTTCTTTTAATTTCAACTTTTCTTGTTCATTTGTCTCAGGTGAAGCATCAACTTGAATATCATGATTGAATACACTCATACAAACTGAAAAAATCTCCTGAATGAACGCAGGATAGTCAAACATCTTTAGTAAATGGAAACTCATCACTTCTCTTTTTAATGTATAAAGATCTTCCAAAGTGCTACATGTACATCTGTATATGTTTTCTCTAAGCATAACAGAAAGTGGAACTGCTAGTACACATTTTTGACAACGCCATGATTATGTTTTTACGAATCCTCATAAATATACTCTTTTGGTAATTGCACATAAAATTGTTTCATGTTTGAATTTTATCATAGGCAATCCTGCATATTTGTTAAAATATCCTGTTTTATACAAAAATTGCGCAATGTTACTGGATTTTCAAAAATCCGCATGCCTATAATTACATCGACAAACACTACACATAATCATCAACTAACAATATAAATTAGACCACAAATTACTTGGAGGAAAGTATTTATCATGGCAATCTGTGTACTGTTCTTGTGAAAATAGACAGTAGGAAAGACAAGGAGACGACTGTTTTATTTAACAGTTATTTAGAGGTGTATCTTGGTCTTAAAGGAGGCGAGTTGATATTTAAAATCATTGAAAAAAGTATTAAGTAAGACCAGACTGAATTTGTGGATTCACCTTTCTGCCGTCAACATTGAAGCAATTGTAACCGATCACGCCCGCTATAAGGAACGTCCTGCAAAAAGCAACTTTGAGGAAACCACTTGTAATTCCTTACGTCTTGTATTTTTTTCAACATTATGATGAAAGATATTTATCATCATTTATGACTATGAGGAATACGGATATATCTATGCGAAAAGGTCTTTTCTACATGACTGAACCAACTGGTGAATTTATCAACTACAAGAACGAAATTGTTGCGATTTCTTCTAAACAAGAAACAATCTAAAGTTGTAACCAATTATTGACTACTGTAAAGCAGGCTCTATTCAACGTGGTATCCCGATCACGAACTTTTCCACAATTATGAAGGATTAAACTACATCCAAAAGAAGCTGCGAACGCTCTGAAACTAGAAGCGATGGACAAACTTCTGAATTAGAAGATCGTACGCACGCAATCTGCCATTCTTATGACTGGTTTCCTTTTAAAGAAGGTTCTCTATGTACAATATATAGTAAGTAAGAATATCTTATCTAGCATGAAGTAATATTAAACAAATCAGCAAGATAAATTCTGAAGAAAATTGATATTCTCAGTTTCAGTGAAATCAAGTTACAAAACAGAAACCTTTGTATAATATTGTGTCGTTTACCTTATCCATAATTAGGTAGGGTTTTTATATATGTTCATCAAAGCGTGCTTTGCCAGGTTCTTTTGATGCTTTCTCTGTTTCATTTTGAATAAAACTCAAGACGATAATTGTTTTATTTCTATCATCTCATATCATAATTCTTAATTCAGTTGATTAAAAACTTCATCAAAAGAAACTGAAGTTGCTTTGCAAATATTCTTTCTTCAAATAAATTGGGGTAGTTGATATCCTTTTATTATCTGTGAACTTGATGTTATTCAATCACAAAATTCAGCAGAAACAAATCCATTGGTTTTGTTGTTTTATATTTTGCTACCTTAATTGTTTCCGTATCCTCTGATGTATCGTTCTTTCAGCTTTGGAAACTTTTTATCCAACTGCGAATAAAATATTCTCATTTCCCTCTCTGGTGTAAGTCCCATACCAAAAAACATATTATTCAAACACTTTACTTCTATTATAATAATTTAAATACTAATGATGTTTTTCCTCCGTATCAGTAATAAATGGTAATATCGAAGTCCAATAGCAAACTACTGTTAGTGACCCTCATCACCTAATATTTTAATGCTTCAGCCCTTTTCTCTTGTTGTTGAAGCAGTAGGCTCTATCTTTTACAAAGCTCTTCTTCATCATAAGTTGGTAATACTCGACTAGATGCACATTTTGATTTTGAATGTATTTCCTTACCAAATAATCTAATCACTGCAAAACGATAGCTGACTTGGCAATACGTAACT
>BNJU01001859.1_pt1 | contig 34125 bp, 42 predicted proteins | sample 8539281 | NCBI WGS metagenome assembly BNJU01 (sample SAMD00202456, study PRJDB9452) | human saliva metagenome | isolation source: human saliva | place: Japan
AGCATTGATCCGGCATAGCTCAGTTGGTTGTAGCGCATGACTGTTAATCATGATGTCGTAGGTTCGAGTCCTACTGCCGGAGTTGTATATAAATTGAATCACTAGAATCAATAGTAACTAAAAAAACCGATTCCCAAACGTTTAACTTTTGAGGTTGGTTTATTTAGTTTTATTTATAGTGACTTTTAGTCTTGCATTGAGAGATAGTGAAATGTGGGGATTATCTGGGTTGATGGTAGCACTACTTTTTATCATTCCAATGACAATACATAATCTTGTTGAAGCGTACTGCAAAATAAAATATGAAGTTGGCAATACGTCAGAAGCAGAATTTGACAGACTAAAAGCCAGTGTCTTAAACACTGGCTGATAATAGGAAGGTATATGCTCTGACCTAAGTGTGACCCAAGCATTTTCGTTGTACGGGTGCTTAGAATGTGAGATTTGACCGAAAATCTTTCTGTCAAGTTCTTATGTAAAAATGCTTTGTATAATGCTTTAATAGCAGCTTTTTCTTGTTCGAGATAATGACAATCATGATAGAAACTTCACTAGATCCTTGTGAAATCATTTGGATATTAATGTGATTATCTGATAATGCTTTTGTAGCGGTAGCAGTCAAACCAATGTGCTTTTCATTTTTCACGACAATCATAATGATTGAAAGATCATATTCCAATTTCTGCGTGGTCGACCTCTAATTTTGTCTAATTGCGAAGAATCTCCTCTTCTTTAATGGGGGTCAACTCACGATCTCGAAGGATGATGGAAGATCGTCAATACCAGCAAAGTAGTGCTCCCAACGGATATTTAGGTCTTCTAAGATTTGCAGAACCTTTCGACCAAAAACCTATTTCACGGTTCATGAGGTATTTAGACATGTTGATGCTGGTGAAAATGGGCATCTGCAGCGATACCTACCACAGGAATATCCCCGTTGCTATGCTTTAAAAACAATTGTCGTTCCAGGATGGTAGGGTTATTTGTATTTTTAATAACGAGTGGAATTTTTCCACGGTAAGCTGGAATGAGTGCTTCGTCATGTAATACAGTAAAACCTGCATAAGCTAATTCATGCATTTCACGATAGGTTAATTCTGGAATGAAATGTGGCTTGTGAATAATACCAGGATGAGCTGCAAAATACCATCAACATCTGTGAGAAATTTCTCATAGAGATCGGCTTTTATTCGCGGCAATAATGGAGCCAGTAATATCTGATCCACCACGCGAAAAAGTACAAATCTGGTTGTCTTTTTGTTACTCCGAAAAATCCTGGTATAATCAATACTTCATCGGATTCATTTAATTTCTCAATTTTATCATAACTAGAGGGAGAGTCGTGCATTTTCTGGTTCGCTGGATACAATGAGCCCAGCTTCTCTGGGATGAACATAGCGTGCATTTATGCCATTTTGGGAGAAATAGGCTGCAATAAGTTTCGCATTATTATTTTCACCTGCAGCAAGAAAAAGTATCATACAAGAATTTATTATTTTCGATGAAGGCTTGCGAGCTTTTGGATACTTTTGAAAATTCTTTTCTAGAATATTTGGCTTGAGCTCAATTCTATCGCCATGTCTTGATAGCGCTGAATAATCCATTGTTGATGTTTTGTTACGTCATACCAGCAACATAGTCTCGATAATATTTAATGAGGGCATCTGTTACCTTGGTATCTTGCGCGTTTCGTTTTCAGGAGCAGATACAATCACAAAAACGCCGTTCAGAATCTTCTTTGATAATCTGTAATACTTTTTGCTAATTGAGCAGCGGAGGCAAGTGAGCTCTCCTCAAATTTAACAACTTTCATAACCTCTCCTATTGTGTTGATTGTTTAAATTATAGCAAAAATTCTGAGAATCTTTTCAAATTTGTTGGGGCTTACTTACTAAAGAAAAGAATTTATGTTAGAATATTATAAATTGTTGACAATCAAACAATTTAATTGACAAAGAAAAATGATTATCGGAGGCAAGTTAATGCAATCTGAAATATTTTTATATGAGTGTCAATGATGGTGTTGCAACATTAACTAAATCGCCCAGAGGTTTTCCAATGGATTTAATGTTCCCATGTGTAGAAATTTTAACGACTATAAAATGGTTTCTGAAGATGAATCATTCAAATACTGCTTATCAATGCAAATGGGAAAGTCTTTTCTGTTGGAGGCGACTGGGCAGAAATGCAACGTGCAGTAAAAGCGGATGATATTCAATCGTTGGTAAAAATAGCTGAGTTAGTAAATGAAATTTCTTACGAAATGAAGCGAATGCCTAAACCAATTATAATGAGTGTAGATGGACCAGTTGCTGGTGCGGCAGCTAATATGGTGATGAGCTGCAGATTTCTGCATGCAACAGAGCTGCTCTCGCTTTATTCAAGCTTTTGTGGGAGTTGGTCTTGCTCCAGATGCGGGAGGATTGTATGTTGCTTGCAAGAGCGATTGGTGTAACGAGAGCGACACACTACAATGACAGGGTGAGCGTTAAATGCTGAAAAAGCTTTAAATTATGGACTTTTTATATAAAGTTTGTGAGGCTGAAAAGGTTAGAAATTACCACGAACCAGTTGATTAAAAGTTAAAACGCCATTCACTCAACTCTTGTCGGGCTATTAAAGAATTAGTATGGAAGAGTTTATTTACTGGTTAGGGAAGAGTATGCAAAACTCGAACTGCATTTGCAGAAAACTTTAGCTTTCACAGAGGATTTCAAAGAAGGGTTCGGGCTTATGTGAAAAGCGTCGACCAAAATTTTCTGGGAAGTAAAAAGTAGTTGCAATTGTTTTGATATCTGATATACTTTTTAGTCAAATGTTTTGATAGTAAAAAGTTTTTGTTAGAGGAGGATAGATTTTTGGATTACCAATTGGTCAATGATTATTTAACATCTATTTTCAATAATGTATTGGTTATTGAAGAATCTAGTTTGCGAGGCAGTCGCTTCAAGGATATCTCTATCAAAGAAATGCCACGATTGATGTTGTTGATCCCGATGCGACTCCCAGTAGTGTTGCAAGGGAATTGATGGTTACACTAGAACCGTAACGACTAGCGAATAACCTTTGAAAGAAAGGTTATATTGAACGGACACGTTCAGAAGTTGATCGTCGTGTAGTTCATCTAAATTTGACAAAAAATGGTCGCCTAATTTATCGTTTGCATAGAAGATTCCACAAGAGAATGGCTGAGAGAATCATTGAAGGAATGGATGCAGAAGAGATGAAGGTCATGGGAAGGGTTTAAATAATCTGTATCATTTTTCTAGAGGATTTGAAATAATGAACTATGCTTCAAAATTAGTCAAGTTGCTCATTATGCTCCGAGTCAGGTGGTTACAAATGATGATTTGGCAAAAATCATGGATACGAGCGATGAATGGATTTCAAGTCGAACGGGAATAAAGCGTCGTCATCTGTCACGAACGGAGTCAACGAGTGATTTGGCTACTAAAGTGGCAAATCAATTGTTGAAAAAGGCGAAGATAAGTGCAGATGCACTAGACTTTATCATTGTGGCAACTATTACCCCAGACTCTATGATGCCTTCAACGGCTGCACGAGTTCAAGCAAATATTGGTGCCCATCATGCCTTTGCATTTGATTTGACAGCAGCCAGCGGCTTTATTTTTGCCCTGTCGATGGCTGAGAAGTTAATTTCCTCAGGTCGTTATCAGAAAGGCCTTGTTATAGGAAGTGAAACTTTATCAAAAGTCCTTGACTGGTCTGATCGATCAACTGCGGTTCTTTTTGGTGATGGTGCTGGTGGAGTTTTACTAGAGAATTCAGAGCAGCAGCGTTTTTTAGCTGAGCATCAATATACAGACGGTTCTCGTGGCGATAGCTTGACTTGTGGTAGAGTTGGTTTATCTTCACCCTATTCTGAAAAGGAAGCAGCAGCACCCTATCTGACGATGGAAGGTCGTAAAATTTTGCAGTTTTGCTATTCGAGATGTGTCAGAATCTATTAAAAATACGATTGAATCTAGTGGTGTTCAAGCTGAGGATATTGACTATCTATTACTGCACCAGGCCAATATTCGCATTTTAGATAAAATGGCGAAAGAAGATTGGTGTAGCAAGGAAAAACTCCCTGCAAATATGATGGAATACGAATACGAGTGCAGCAAACATTCAATTCTTTTTATCCGAGTGTGTTGAAAGGGGCTGATTCACCTAGATGGCAGCCAAACAGTCTGTTGCTCAGGCTTCGATGGAGGTTTGACATGGGGCACACTTATTGTTACAATTTAGTTATTATGTGGTAATCACATGAATATAAATATTTATTTTTAAAGGAGTCTATCATGGCAGTATTTGAAAAAGTACAAGAATTATTGTGAAGAACTTGGCAAGGAACCTTCAAGTTACTCTTGAGTCAACTTTTGATGACCTTGACGCAGATTCGATTGGATTTGTTCAAGTTATCTCAGAAATTGAAGATGCATTCGATATTCAAATTGAAACCGAAGAAGGATTGAACACAGTTGGTGACTTAGTTGCCTATGTTGAAGAAAAACAAAAATAAAAAGTTGAAACGGGGCTGAGATAAGATTCTCGCCCTCTTTTGAAAAAGGTATTGAGGTAGGGCAGTAAAAGTGGGCTGTATAACCGATTTTCTTTTGAGAAAAGATCAATGAGACAGTCATTTTTGCTGGGGTGAAACAATAAAATCTATGGTTAGATGATATGTTTCACTCCCTCTTGTTTAGGTAATAGTTTGACTTTCAAAGTATACAAATACTTAGATTGAAGTAATTGAGCCATTACTTAAGCAATATGAAGGGAAGGTATTATGGAAACACGTGTTACAGAATTGTTGAATATAAAATATCCTATTTTCCAGGGGGGAATGGCCTGGGTTGCTGATGGTGACTTGGCTGGTGCAGTTTCTAAAGCTGGAGGTCTTGGAATTATTGGAGCTGGTAATGCACCAAAAGAAGTTATTAAAGCCAATATTGATAAGATAAAATCATTGACAGATAAGCCTTTTTGGTGTCAATATTATGCTTTTGTCTCCTTTTGTGGAAGATATTATTAACTTGGTGATTGAAGAAGGTGTTAAAAGTAGTAACGACTGGCGCTGGAAATCCAAGTAAATATATGACTCGTTTCCATGATGCAGGTATTACAGTCATTCCGGTAGTACCTAGTGTAGCATTGGCTAAGCGAATGGAAAAGATTGGCGCAGATGCAGTTATTGCTGAAGGGATGGAAGCAGGAGGTCATATCGGAAAATTGACTACAATGACCTTAGTTCGTCAAGTTGTTGAAGCGATTGATATCCCTGTGATTGCGGCAGGAGGGATTGCCGATGGCCATGGTGCTGCTGCGGGCTTTTATGCTTGGTGCAGAAGCTGTTCAAGTGAGGAACGCGTTTCGTTGTTGCAAAAAGAGTCAAATGCGCATCAAAATTATAAGAATATGATTCTGAAGGCTCGGGATATTGATACAACCATTTCTGCTCAACATTTTTGGTCATGCGGTACGAGCTTTAAAAAATAAACTAACTAGAGAATTTGATCAAGCAGAAAAGGATGCGTTTAAGCAAGAAAATCCAGACTTATCTGTTTTTGAGAATTTAGGAGCAGGTGCTCTGGCAAATGCAGTTGTTCAGGGCGATGTTGAACATGGTTCTGTCAGTCAGGACAAATTGCAGGGGCTTATTAGCAAAAAGAAGAGATCAGTTGAAGAAATTTTTGAAGGATATATACTACGGCAGCAGAGGTAATCCAAAAAGAGGCTAGCCGTTGGGCAGGAGTAATTGGAAATGACTAAAACAGCCTTTCTATTTGCAGGTCAAGGAGCTCAGTATTTGGGAATGGCTCGTGACCTTTATGATCAGTACAATGTAGTGCGAGGCAACCTATGATGAAAGCAAGCCAGTGTTAGGTTATGATATAAGAAATTTAATTGATCGTGAGGAAGAAAAACTCAATCAGACACGGTATACTCAGCCAGCGATTTTGACGACTTCTGTGGCTATCTATCGGTTATTGCAGGAGAAAGGAATACAAGCTGCCATAGTAGCAGGTCTTTCTCTTGGAGAATACTCTGCTATGGTAGCCGCTGGTGCTTTGGAGTTTACAACGGCGGTTGATTTGGTGGCAAAGCGTGGTGTTTTTATGGAGGAGGCAGCTCCTGCTGGCTCTGGTAAAATGGTTGCGGTTTTAAATGCTGATTTGGCTACGATTGAAACGGCCTCGTCAAGAGGCGAGTCGGCTGGGAGTGTGTCACCAGCAAACTACAACACACCTAGCCAGATTGTTTTGGCGGTGAAGTTAAAGCGGTTGACAAAGCTGTTGAATTGTTAAAAGAAGCTGGCGTGAAACGTTTGATTCCACTCAAAGTTTCTGGCCCATTTCATACAGCTTTGTTAAAGCCAGCTAGTGATAAATTGTCAAAAGTTTTGAGCAACAGTCGAATTTACTGATTTTAAACCCCTTTTGGTAGGAAATACAGAAGCAACTATCATGGAACAAGGGCGGATTAAAGGGAACCGTTAACTCGTCAAGTTATGGAACCGGTTCGTTTTATGATAGTATCGCAACAATGAAAAACTCAGGGTGTAACGGATTTTAATGAAATTGGTCCAGGTAAGGTTCTGTCTGGTTTTATTAAAAATCGATAAATCAATGAAGATAGCTCAAGTAGAAGATATAACTAAAGCTTGTCTGTTCTTCTAGAAAGGAATAGGTATGGAACTTAAAGGAAAAATGTTTTTATAACTGGTTCAACACGGCATTGGACTTGCAATGGCTCATAAGTTTGCAAGCTTAGTGCCAACATTGTTTTCAAAATGGTCGCCTGAGAGTTGGTGAGGAGCTCATTTCTGAATTTTCAGATTATGGAGTTCAAGTGATTTCGATATCTGGTGACGTATCAGATAGTACAGATGCTAAGCGAATGGTAGAGGAAGCTATTGAAAAACTTTGAAGCGTGGATATTCTGGTCAATAATGCTGAGTACTCAAAAGATAAACTTATGTTGAAATTAACTGAGGAAGATTTTGAACAGGTTTTGAAAGTGAATCTTGTTGGTGCTTTTAATATGACGCAAGCAGTTTTTGAAGCCAATGACAAAAGCTCGTCAGGGTGCTATTATCAATGTATCTAGTGTTGCTCGACTTGATTGGGAATGTCGGTCAAGCAAATTATGCAGCTTCTAAAGCAGGGCTTATTGGTTTCACTAAATCTAGTAGCGCGTGAGGTAGCAGCTCGTACTTGCGAGTAAATGCTATTGCACCAGGCATGATTGAGTCGGATATGACTGATGTTTGTCTGATAGCAAAGAAGCTACACTGGCTCAGATTCCAATGAAGCGCTGGTAATACCGGCGAAGTGGCAGAAGTGGCGACCTTTCTAGCTCGTCGAAGTATTTAACAGGACAAGTTATTGCTATTGATGGTGGCTTAGCCATGTAATGATAAAGTAAGTTGACAAAAACAGAAAGTTTTGAAGAGATATTTTTCTTAGCTATAAATCAGAATAAAAAGGGAGTTCGATGTGAAACTAAATCGAGTTGTTGTAACAGGGTATGGCTTGACTTCTCCCATTGGGAACACACCTGACGAATTTTGGAATAGTTTGAAAAGAAGGAAAAGATTGAGATTGGGCCAATCACAAAGTTTGATAATAGTGATTTTGCAGTTCTAATGTGCAGAAATTCAGGATTTTCCTTTTGATAAATATTTCATTAAAAAAGATACTAATCGATTTGATGATTATTCCCTTTATGCTCTTTTATGCTTCCCAAGAAGCTATAAATGATGCTAAATTGAGATGTTGGAAACAATCAATCGTGATCGTTTTCGGTGTCATTGTGGCATCAGGAATTGAGGGAATTAAAGAAATTCGAAGATCAGGTTCTTGGTTTGCATGCAAAAAGGTCCAAGACGTGTTAAACCAATGACGCTACCAGCTTTACCGAATATGCAGGCGGGAAATGTTGCGATGCGCTTTGGTGCAAAATGGAGTTTGTAAATCTATTAATACGGCGTGTGCTTCATCCAATGATGCGATCAGCGATGTTTTCCGTTCTATTAAATTTGGTTTCCAAGACGTCGTAGTTAGGAGGTTCGAGATCTTCGTACACCATTTTGCCATTGCTGGTTTCGAAAGCTTTGACAGCTTTTATCTACAACTGAAGATCCAACTCGTGCTTCTATTCCTTTGATAAAGATCGGAATGGATTGTTATGGGGAAGGTTCAGGTATGTTGGTGCTGGAAAGTTTGGAACACGCTGAAAAACGGGAGCAACGATTTTAGCTTGAAATTGTTGGTTATGGTAATACTTGTGATGCTTATCATATGACCTCCCCACATCCAGAAGGAGCTGGTGCGATTAAGGCGATGAAAATGTAGCGTTGAGGGCTGAATTCACCCTTCAGATATTGCTTATGAATGCTCATGGAACTTCTACAAGCTAATGAAAAAGGTGAAAGTCAGGCAATTGTTGCTGTTTTAGGGAAAAAGAAGTGCCAGTTTCCTCCACAAAGTCCTTTACAGGTCATTTACTTGGAGCAGCTGGAGCTGTTGAAGCTATTGCAACTATTGAAGCGATGCGTCATAGCTTTGTACCAATGACTGCGGGAATACAAGAACTCTCAGACTACATGGAGGCAAATGTTATCTATGGTCATGGGAAAGAGTATGATATTCCTTATGCTATCTCAAACACTTTTTGGTTTTGGTGGGCATAATGCAGTTCTTCATTCCAAGCGCTGGGAGGCTTAAATGAATATCAATGAAATCAAAGATTTGATGGCTCAATTTGACCAATCAAGTTTTGAGAATTTTCTTATAAAAATCAAGTGATGAATTAACATTTAGCAAGAATGATAAACCATTTGAATCAGGTACTCAGCCTTCAGAAGAGTCAACAGCGAAGACCAATCTTGTCTCACCAGTAGAAGTTGCTCAGTCAACTACTGCTTCGATTGTAGAGGAAACGGTTGGTCCAGAAGCGCCAACAGCTGAAGGTGATGTCTGTAGAAAAGTCCTTTGGTTGGGGTAGTCATTTTGGCTGCTGGTCCGGATAAGCCACCGTTTGTATCAGTGCTGGTGATCAAGTAAAAGGTCAGACCTGATGATTATTGAGGCCATGAAGTAATGAACGAAAGTGCCATCACCTAAAGACGGCCTGGTTACAGAAAATTCTGGTCCAAAAATGAAGAAATGGTTGAATTTTGGGAAAGGGCTGGTAGCATTAAATGATTGATATCACGCAATAAAAGAAGCACTTCTCACCGCTTACCCGATGCTTTTGGTAGATCGCGTTTTTGGAAGTCGGTGAAGATGAAATTGTCGCTCTTAAAATGTGACAATGATGAGCCTTTTCTTTAACGGACATTTTCTCGTAGCATCCTGTTATGCCTGGCGTTCTAATTATGGAAGCTAGCTCAGACTGCTGGTGTCTTGGAATTGTCTAAAGAAGAAAAACAAAAGGTAAGCTAGTCTTTTATGCTGGTATGGATAAGGTCAAGTTCAAGAGACAAGTTGTTCCAGGTGACCAGCTTATGCATGACTGCTAAATTCGTCAAACGTCGTGGAACAATTGCTGTTGTGGGCTCAAAGCAGAAGTTGACGGAAATTAGCAGCAGTGATATTTTAACTTTTGCACTCGGACAATAAAAAGGAGATTTCACCATGTTTCGTAAGATTTTAATTGCTAACCGTGAAGTGCGTTAGAATTATTCGAGCGGCCAGAGAATTCAGGAATTGCGACAGTAGCATTTATTCAAAAAGCTGATAAAAGGCCCTTCATACCTTATTGGCAGATGAGGCGGTTTGCATTGGTCCAGCGAAATCGACGGAGTCTTATCTTAATATGAATGCAGTTCTTTCTCGCTGCAGTTTTGACTGGGGCAGAGGCGATCCATCCTGGTTTGGCTTTTTTGAGTGAGAATTCTAAATTTGCGACCATGTGCGAGGAAGTTGGTATTAAATTTATCGGTCCTTCTGGAGCAGTTATGGATTTAATGGGTGATAAAATCAATGCGCGTGCGCAGATGATTAAAACAAATGTCCAGTTATTCCAGGGTCTGACGGTGAAGTTCATGCTGCAGAAGAAGCACTTGCGATTGCAGAAAAATTGGCTACGCAGTCGTGCTCAGCTTCCGCTGGTGGTGGTATAAGGTATTCGGAAGGTTGAAAGGGCAGAAGATTTAGTCAGCCTTTCGAATCAGCTTCCACCGAAGCCAAAGCAGCTTTCGAAAATGAGTGCTATGTGCATGGAACGGTTATTTACCCAGCTCAGCATATTGAAAGTTCAAATTTTTGGCTGACCAACATGGTCATGTCGTTCACTCAGGTGAACGCGACTGTTCGCTTCAAAGAAATAATCAAAAGTGTTAGAAAAGCCCGTCGGGCTGCACTGGCAAAGACCTACGTTGTCAAATTGTGAAGCTGCTGTACGAGCTGCTCAATCTGTTGGCTATGAAAATGCAGGGACGATTGAATTTTTGTTTGACGAAGGAAAAAGAGAACTTTTATTTCATGGAAATGAATACTCGAGTTCAAGTTGAACATCCGATAACAGAATTTGTAACAGGGATCGATATTGTTATGAACAGATAAAAATCGCTGCGGGAAAGAGCTAGCTTTTAGTCAAGAAGATATACATATAACGGGGCACGCTATTGAATGTCGAATCAATGCTGAAAAATCCTGCCTTCAACTTTGCACCAAGTCCAGGAAAGATTTCTAATCTTTATTTGCCAAGTGGTGGTGTGGGGCTGCGTGTAGATTCAGCAGTCTATCCAGGTTATCATGATTCCACTTATTATGATAGTATGATTGCAAAATTGTGTGCATGGTGAAAATCGTTTTGATGCACTAATGAAGATGCACTGCGCACTCTATGAATTAGAAATTGATGAAGTTGTGACAAATAGCAGATTTCAATTGGATTTGATTTCAGATTACATGCGTCATCGCTGGAGACTATGATACAGCTTTTCTTATGGAGAAATTTTCTACCAACTTATCAAAAAGAAAAATTAGAGGAGTAAAGATATAGAATCATGGCTTTGTTTTCTAAAAAGGATAAATATATTCGTATCAATCCCAATCGTTCAAGTCGTGAGGTGCCTCAAGCAAAGCCTGAGTTTCCCGATGAATTATTTTCAAAATGCCCAGGATGTAAACATATCATTTACCAAAAAGATTTAGGGAGTGAACGTATTTGTCCACAGTGTGGTTATACGTTCTCGTATTTCTCAGCTTTTGAACGTCTCAATTTGACAGTAGATGCCAATAGCTTTTGAGGAATTATTTACCGGAATTGAAACGACAGATCCGTTGGATTTTCCAAATTATCGTGAAAAATTGAGATTCGCGCAAAACAGGTTTGATGAAACGGTACTGACAGAGAATTGCAACAATTGACGGACAAACGACTGCTTTGGGGATCGCGGATTCAAACTTTATCATGGCTTCATGGGAACAGTTGTTGAGAGAAAATTACCCGCCTTTTGAATATGCAACAGAACACCAGTTGCCAGTTACGCTGTTCACAGCTTCTGGTGATGCTCGCATGCAAGAAAGGAATTATGAGTTTGATGCAAATGGTAAAGGTGTCTGCAGCTGTGAGGCGTCATTCTAATGCTGGTTTATTTTATTTGACAGTTTTAACTGATCCAACAACAGGTGGAGTGACGGCTTCATTGCTATGGAGGGAGACATCATCTTGGCGAAACTCAAGCGCTGATTGGCTTTGCAGGTCGCCGAGTGATTGAAACCACTGTCCGCGAAAAATTGCTGACGATTTCAAAAAGCAGAATTTCTGCTTGAGCGATGGTTTTGTTGATGCTGTTGTTTCAAGCGCTGAATTGCGTTCCACCATTACAGACTACTTGCTTTTCCATGGAGGTAAACAATGACGAATATTACTCGAATTATTAAAGAAGTGTCGAGATCAGGCGCGGTTGACAGCTGGATTTTGCAAAGGAATTTGTGAAGATTTTATTGAATTGCATGAGTCGCTCTTCGAGATGACGGGCGTAATTGGTAGGTTGAATCTTGAATGGCCAGCCCATCACTGTTGTTGGGATCCACGGGACGCAATTTACAGGATAATTTACAACGTAGTCTGGTCAGCCCTCATCAGAAGGGTATCGGAGGCACTTCGTTTGATGAAGCTATGAGCAGTTTGGTCGTCTATTGTGATTTATTACTACAGCTGGTGCTTATCCAGGGTTGAGCTGAAGAGCGTGCCAAGGGAGAAGCGATTGCACGCAATTTGCTCGAAAATGAGTGATTTAAAAGGTACCAATATCGCTATTATTATCGGTGAGGGTGGATCTGGTGGTGCTTGCTTTAGCAGTCGCAGAGAGAGTGTGGATGCTAGAAAATCTGACTACGCAGTACTTAGTCCAGAAGGTTTGGTTCGATTTGCGGAAAGATGGCAGTCGTGCCATGAGCTGCAGAACTCAGGAAAATTACTTCATGAACTTCTTGAGATGGGCGTAGTGGACAAGTGATCTCAGAAGCGGGACTGAACAATCAAAATTTTGTTGGACGTTGAAGCGAGATAGTTGCTGAATTAACTAATCTCTATCCCAGCTATCATTGAACGTTTTAGAAACACGTTACCAACGATTTAGCAAATAAACCTAAAGAGGAGGAAAGCTTTCTACTGCAAAATCAACCAATGTGATAGTAGCTGATTGTTTAAAGCACTACTTGAGAAGATGGATAGACTACGAATTGAGATTCAAGGCTATTACTTAAGTTTGGAAGAGTACTTTTGGCAAAACGTCGCTATTTGTATCTACCTATCTAGATGGTCTTCCAGACTGCGAATGGTCTTTGGGGAGCAAAATTAGAAACAAAAGTTTTAAGTTTTAGTTTAATTTTACTCCTTTTATCTTTCAGAAGGTGTCTGCTTCATTTTCTGATATAATAGAGAATAGACAAAAAGGAAGAGATGTTTATTATTGATTTTATTTTGCATATTGACTTTATCATATTTACAATATTGCCACTGCAGGTAGGTTGGACGTACCTGATTTTATGGTCATTTTATTGAAACAGCCGCTGTAGTCTTTCCGTTCTTGCCGGGAGATAGCTTACTGCGGCTGGTGCCTTATCAGCCAATCCAGAAATACATTTTAACGTCCTACTTTTTATATTCCTATTTTTCGTTGGGGCTTTTTGTATGATACCCGTAATATTATGAGAACTTTTGGGATATCGTTTGGTTACATTATAAGTTTTTAGTGTTGATAAAAGAAGAAAATATCAAAGAAGCAGAAGCCTATTTTCGAAAAAGCATGGTTCTACCTTTCCATTATTTTAGGACGTTATATTCCCATTATTCGTACCTTTGTTCCTTTTGTAGCGGGTATATACAATTTCTATCCATTCTTTTTGAAACGGACTCCTGCTGCCGTGTCCTGGTCTGTAGTGCAACAGGGCCGGCTATCTTTTTGGTAATATTCCCTTTGAAAACACACGCTTTTTCAGCCATTATTTTGGAATTGTCATTGTTACTGCATCCCCAACTGTGATAAGTATTGTTCAGTGCATTGATTAAAAAGAAATAATCAAATGAAAACGATACTCTGAGATGATATGAAAAATCTCAGAGTTTTTTGTTACTTCGGTGTGATGACATCTATACCACCCATGTATGGCCGCAGCTACTGGAATCGTAACAGAACCATCTTCATTTCTGGTAATTTTCAAGAATCGCAGCAACAGTACGCCCAATGCGAGACCGGAACCGTTTCAGTATGTAAGAGTTTGACCTTACCATCTGCTTGTCACGGTAGCGGATTTGAGCTCGACGAGCTTGAAATCTTTCGTGTTAGAGCAACCAGAAATTTCACGGTAGGTATTCTGTGCTGGAATCCAGACTTCCAAGTCGTAGGTCTTAGCAGAGATAGCTCATATCTCCAGTACAGGTGCTACAACGCGGTAAAGGCAGATTCAGCTTTTGCAGGATGTTTTCGGCGTTTGCAGTCATCTTTTCCAGCTCTTCATAAGATTCTCTGGTCTAGCAAATTTAACCATTTCAACCTTTGTGGAATTGAGCAGACGAATCAGACCTCGCATGTGTCACGACTCAGCAGATCCAGCTTCGGAGCGGAATGATGGGCTCATAGCTGTGAAAATAGATTGCAGTCTTTGTCATCTAGAATTTCGTCTCGATAGATAGGTTGGTCGGGAACTTCAGCAGTGAATCAGAACGAGTTAGTATCAGCCAGCTCGAAAGTATCTTCTTTTAAACTTAGGATATTGCCCAGTCCAAACATAGAATCGTGGTTGACCATGTAGAGTGATGACTTCAGTAGCCTTTCCATGTTCATCCAGCACAAAAGTTATAGATGGTACGCTCTAATCGAGCCCTAAGCTTATGAGAAGAGGGAAGCGAGCACCGTAACTTTTGCCCCCACGCTCCCAGTCTCAGATATCCGGCCTTCACCCCAAATCCCAATGAGCTTTTAGCTTCGAAGTCAAATGGACGTGGTGTCCCCCAATGACGGATTTCACATTATCATCTTCATCGACACCAACAGGAACACTATCATGTGGAATATTAGGCAGAGTAGTAGTGAATTCGGTCAATTTAGCATCGATTGCCACCAATTCAGCATCTAAAGCTTTTACCTCAGCAGAAAGTTACTGCATAGCAGCAATCTTGTCATCCGCATTTTCCTTGTTGCGCTTTAGCTTGGGCAATTTCAGCCGAAACAATGTTAGGCTCTGCCTTAAAGGGTTTCAACCTTAACCAAGATGTCACGACGTTTGGCATCGATTTCTTTTATTTCATTCAAGACAGCGGCATCTACACCACGTGTAGCCAATTTTTCAGCGACAGCATCAAAATCCGCATCGAATGCGTTTTAATATCTAACATAAGACCTCTAGAATAAAAGTGCACCTGTGAAGAGTTGGAGTGGCAGGGCCACGGTTCCATCCAACTTCACATAAGTGCACTTGATTGTTTATGAAATTAGTATGCAGAATTTCAAACTAGTCTCTATCTGCTCACAGCCACCGCAGACTTTCTGAAAGAGATGTAGATTTGCTTCTATCTGTTTCTTACGATTATGCAAAATTTTATTTTTGCAATGATTTTTAATAAATTGACCAATTGTTTGAATCAATGTTGGTAATTTAATAACCTTTTCATTGCCAATATGATTTCGAGCGTGTTTCAGAATAGTTCCAGCATCTTTTGGAGAGAGAGACTTTGCCTTTTATCAGTGAGACTTCAAAATGACGACTAATCTGTTTGCTGGACACATTGGCTCCGATTTGCTTGATACTTTCCCAAGGAATTTGAATGTAGTTCGACGTTGGCATCAAGCATAGAATCTGAGCTGCCTTATTCCAAGTAATATCACAACTTTTCCTCCAAGCCCCCAGATCAAAGAAATTTCCAGTTGTTTTTGAAGCTTCGATTTTGTATTTTCTAGATTGTCATCTTTCCTTTTCTTAAATCTTTCTTTTTATTATATCATATTCGAGTTGAAAAATTCATTTCTCCTTCAAAGCTAGCTTTGTAATGATAAGGTTGTCCACCGCCTGGAGTGTCATTGGCACCGAACACAGACCCAAGAATCTGGACTGGGTTGGCCAGCGTTACAGGTCGGAAGGTGCATTCTGCAATCGCTAATCTTGTCTCTAGAAGTTGAGTCATCGCTTTTGGAAATTTATGATAGAATGCAGAAGTTTCTCTTTTCGCTCTTTACATCAAACCAACAACCTTTGTGGCAGCAATACCAACGATGCAGAATAATCCGATGATGATAGTGATTGGTAGAAACTTTCTTCTGAAGCAAACTCATTACGTAGGTGTTGAAGGTGAGCAAAAGCCCCATCAACCGTGGAACTGCAGGAACTAATTTGTCCTCTGAAGCAGTGCTTTGTCAGGAGTTAAACCCGCCGCCAGCGTCATCGCCTAAGATTTTACAGTTGTTCAAGGCACAGCACCTTTAGGATGTTGACAGGGCACCTTCTGGAAAGCCGTGTTGAAGGAAGGTGAAGGTACAGCTTACGCCCACCCAACTGCTCCAACGAGTACAGCAAGGATACAACATACCAAGAAGAAGCGCTTTTAGTGATATCTTGTAGGATACCACCTGGACATATCTTTTGTAATTTCAGATTGCCAGCCTTGTAGGCCGAGCTCTTGAGGTACCATAAAGAAAGCCATACGGACGGGAGATTCCAAAGGACAAAAGAAGAGAATTGGTCCCATGATATTTCCGCTGAAGCAAGAGACGCACCAAGAGCGCCAAGAATAGGGCGAACTGTGAACCAGAACACGGGATCACTGATACCAGCAAGAGGTCCCATCATACCGATTTTAACTTTGCGAGTAGCAGCATCAATCGATTTCGACACCATTTGCTTTTTCTTCCAGCTAAAGTGGGTAACCCTGGATGACTCGGTGCTGCTACAGATGGTGAGTATTGAAGAATTCCAAATGACGTCTCGAGAGCAGCAGCTTGGTCTTCTTTTAGTGTATACCTGATAGCTGGAATTAACGCATAAGCCCAACCTCAAGTTTTGCATCTGTTCATGTTCCAAGAACCTTGCAAGAAAGTTGAACGCCACCAAATTTTTGACGATCTGATTTTGATAATTGAATCTGTCACGACATTAGTAGTTCTTCTTAGTAGTCTCTCTCAAAATATCGCTCAATTAGCGTCATTGACGGTAGCAGATCCTCCACCACCATTTCCGCCTCTAGAAAGGTTACGTAGATATGCGATTGCAACACCGATTGCGTACCCAAGAGCGATAGAGTTAATTGACCAACAGCCGCAAGTGCACCGATAGCAAAGAATGGCCATACTTCGCGAGCTGCATCATATTGATAAACTATAGCGGTAACCAACGGCAACGACTATGCCACCGCCGATGTACATACCCATCTTTCAACCAAACTGGCATGAGGCCGAGTAAATGTTGAACTGATTCGGCTGGGATAGCAAGAAGAAGTGCAGCAGGAAGAGCGATCCGAAGACCTTGCAAAAGAAGGGCTACAAAGTGAGCACGTTCTACGCTAGTCTAACATCACCTTTAGCAGCTGCATCAGCGCCGTGAACAAGAGCAACTGAGATCGTACGCACGATCATTGTAAGGAAAAGACCTGCGACAGCAAGTGGGATAGCAACGCAGTTGCAACAGCAATTCCTTTGTTAGTGTAGCCCCACCTTTGTGCTAATATGATAGCAGCGGCAACAGAAGCAAGGGCAGGCATCAGTCAACAGCAGCACCGATATTTGCCCAACCAAGAGCGATCATTTGTGGTGATCCACCAAGGATAACACCGGCTTTCTAAGTGTCCTGTTACAAGACCAATTAGAGTACATGCAACAAAGTGGTTGGTGGAATTGAAATTGGTCTAAGATTCCTTCAAGTCCGGCAAGAAAGGCACTGAAGACCACTAAAATCATAGAAATAATTATATTCTAAATCCTTTCCATTATTGAACGTTGGCTTTATTAATTAAGTCAACAAATCTTTTTAGAGTCGTTTGGTACTTTACGTACATCAAATTCAACTCCTAGGGTCACGCAATTTTTCAAAGGTTGCAAACGTCATCTTTTATCCACTGATAATACGTTATTCACCATTGTTTTACCCGTTGAGTGAGCCATTGAGCCAACGTTAAGTGTTTTGATATTCACACCCTTTCCAACAGTACTGAAGCATCTTGAGGTGTTTCAAAAAGAATAAGTGCGTGTGTTTCGCCAAAACGAGGGTCTTTTGCTACTGCAATCAATTTGTCGATTGGAACAACATTTGCTTTTGACATTACCAGGTTCAGCTTGTTTGATTAGCTCCTTACGAAGCTCATCTTGCGCTACTGAGTCTGAAGCAACGATGATACGGTCTGCTTTTCGAATCTGGTGTCCAAGCAGTCGCAATCTCTCGACCATGCAGAAGACTGTATCGATACGTGCAAGATTGATTTTTAATTTGCCATCTCCGATAACGGTTCCTTCTGGAATAGCAGCTTGAGCAGTTGGCAGCAGGTGCACTTGTTACCTCAACTACAGGATTTAGTTCCTCAGGAAGAGCTTTCACTCCTTCCTTGGCTTCTTTGATGATGTTTGCAACCACAGCGTCAACGCCAGCATTGGCATCCATCATCCGTTCTGTATAAGCTTGAATCAACATTGGCAGATTCTAGCCTGTGATGATCGCGAATTATGCGGGTCAGGATTTTCACCCATCACGCGCTAGCTTGGTTGGAATGGAGAGCCACCCAAAAGGTCAGCCAAAACTAGAACTTCATCGTTCGCGTCAAAAGCAGCCACAGCATTATTGAACTTAGCGTACAAATCATCAGGACCTCTCATTTGGCATAAAAAGTTACAACTTGAACTTTTCTCTGCTCACCAAAAATCATGGAACCTGATTGATGAATACCCAGCAAATTCACTATGGCTTGCACAATGATTCCGATACTCATTATTGTCTTTCCTCCTTATAAAATGTTTGACTAAGTTTAAGAAAATTTAAGACTATTTAGCATAAAACGTTTTCATGAAAAATGCAATAGTTTGAGCTAAAAAGTCAAAATCTTTCATAATTTTTGACAGATTTGTCAATGAATAAAACTAGTTATTTTAACAATATATTAACGATTGAAAACGATTACTGAAAATGGATGAGATTCTTTGAAAATGAAAAAGAAGAGGAAAAATATCTCCACCCTTCTGTGGGGTTCTACTTATCAGTGAGTAAAATCAAGAACCATCCGACCTTGAATCGTTCCGGCTTCACTTTCATCAAAGATATCTCACGGCATCTTCTGTACAGGGCGTTTTTGGACAACTGGTACAACCAGACCTTCAGCACCAAATTGAATGCTTTTCTAAATCTTTACGGGTACCAACTAAAGAGCTGATGACTTGAATGCCATCAAGTACAGTTTTCACATACTGAGATCCATCATTTTCTGAGGGAAGTCCACACGTCTACACGCCCACCTGCACGTACAGAATCAACGGCTTGGTTGAAGGCAAACCTTAGAAACCGCTGTTACAACAGCAGAATGAGCTCCACCGTTTGTTTTTTCTTTGATAAGACTAGGAACGTCATCAACTTCACGTCCATTGATGACAATATCAGCACCAACTTCTTTAGCTAAGGCAAGTTTGTCATTGTTGATGTCAACGGCAATGACATGAGCATTGAAGACTTTTTAGCGTATTGTACAGCGAGGTTACCAAGACCTCCTGCACCGTACATGACAACCCATTGCCCTGGTTCAACTTTTGCTTCCTTGATAGCTTTGTAAGTGGTAACACCAGCACAAGTGATAGAAGAAGCTTGCGCAGGATCTAATCCTTCGGGAACTTTAACAGCATAATCAGCTGTGACGATACATTGTTCGGCCATACCTCCATCAACGGAGTAGCCTGCATTTTTACAGTCCGACAAAGTGTTTCACGTCCAGTGGTACAGTATTCACGAAAACACCACAGCCTTCAGAAGAACCAGCGACGCTGACACGATCGCCAACTTTTTAAGCCTGTCACATCAGGTGCTAATTCTTTGACAATGCCGATTCCTTCGTGACCAAGAACACGTCCTGGAACTTCTTCCGAAATCACCATAAAAGTGCTACGTGAAGGTCAGTATGGCAGACACCATAATATTCAATCTCAACGAGTGCTTCGCCTGTTTCAAAGGGACGTAGTTCCTTGTTTTCAACAATTTCGACACTAGTGCCTGCTGGATTAACAACAACTGCTTTCTCACAGTAATCCTTCCTTATTATAAGAGTTGAGACATTTAACTCTAAGTTTGATTTTTGATAAATTTATTATAACAAAAGCTAAATGTTATTGCAAGCGTTTACAGAAAATCTCTTGAAATTTTCCTAACTGGTTTAATAGTATGTGATTTATTAACAAGAAAGTGATGAACCAAAAAGAAATCCCCTTATGATGAAGGATTTCTTTAACAGGATGAATTCTTATAAAAACACTTAACAGTTGATGAGCAACACCATCTTTGATCATTGGTCAGTGGTAGTTGTTCATCTGCATAGGGAAGCAGTGTTTGACTCGCATTTTTCATGGCATAGCCAGTACCGGCAAATGCTAGCATTTCTGTATCATTGTGCTCGTCACCAAAAAGCAATCAAACTTTTCGATCTACGTTTAGAATATCTAATAAATATTTTTAAAGCAAAAGCTTTGTTTACACCCTTTGGAGTGCATTCAAGGATATTTAGTGGTCCTCCCCAAGTGTTGATAGATAATTGCTGATGATAAAATTGATTCAATTCATCAGCTAGGGCATATTTATCATTAGCATGTGTTTGTAAAAGAATGCAGTTGGGATTCTTGGTCACTAATTCTGGCTTGAATTGATTTTCAGGGCGAAAAGATTCCACACCAAACAATTTGGGGTCAGCAATTGTTTCATTGGGAGCTGTAATATAGAATTTCTTCCGATATTCTCCAGCAATGAAGTCTGCTTTAATTTCTTGTTTCCGTTTGACAATATCCAATAGATATTCTTTGTCTAAGGTGATGCATCTTTTCTTTGTTGCCATTTTTCTCAGGAATATGAGTCAAAAGAACCATTGAAATTAATCATTGGCGTATGTAACTCCAACTTTTGTAAAATTCTCGTGCCATCCGATAAGGTCGTCCTGTTGTGATAACAACATGGTAGCCTTTTTAGAAATTTTTAATGGTTTCTTTTGTAAATTCAGAAAGTTTTGTCAGAATTGAGCAAGTTCCATCTAAATCTACTCGCAATTACTAGTCATAATTTACTCTTTTCATTTGTGCTGTTTTCTATTATAGCAGATTTAAGATGAAAAGCGCAGAATCGTGATATAATGTTTTCTTATATAATGAAGGAGGAAATCACATGCGTAAAACAATTGTCATTCATATTTTCTTTGCAATCATTTCTGCTATTGTTTATGTCGAAGGAATTTTTAACGAAGGGGCCGGATTTGATCTGGAATATGTTTTTAGCTTTGATTGCCTATGATGCGGCTTTTCTAGCCATTCAGTTTAAAAAGAAATGGTTTTTCCTACCTGTCATTCTTCTTTGGCTAGCATTTTACCCCAATACGTTCTATATGATTACGGACTTGGTACATATGCACTGGGTGAGTAATACCTTGTGGAATCGAGAAGTTTACATCTTTTTATGGCATTTATTCCAAGTATTTTCTTTTGGAGTTTTATGTGGGATTGAGAGCTGGAACATGATTGTACATTATTTAAAGTTGAATTGGTGGATAGAGTATTTAGCTATTGGAGCGGTGTCGTTTTTATCTAGTTTAGCCATTTATATAGGTCGTTATGATCGACTTAATTCTTGGGATTTAGTTAGTCATCCCACACTAGTTTTTGAACGTCTGCAGCGTCTCTTACAAGGAGAGTCTGCTGTTCATTTTAGGTTTACCTTTATTCAAATCATGTCCTTGGTCTTTTGAGTAAAATCAGTCTAAATAAAGATTTTATATGAAAAATTGCTGTGATAATTTGTTTATTTTTGAAAAATCGTTGAAATCGTGAATGTTTTGTTATTATATCTACTATCGTTCGTAAATTTCTAAGGAGATTTAAAAATGGATAAGCTTTTTAAACTAAAAAGAAAACGGTACAACTGTTCGTACAGAAGTTCTTGCTGGTTTAACCACTTTCTTTTGCAATGAGTTATATTCCTTTGTCAATCCTGAGATGCTCAGTCAAACAGGGATGCCGGCTCAAGGTGTTTTTGGCGACAATCATTGGGACTGTTGTGAACGATGATGATGGCTTTGTATGCCAATATTCCTTATGCTCAGCTCTGGTATGGGATTGAATGCTTTCTTTACTATACCGTTGTTTTGCGCTTGGTTATACTTGGCAGAAGCACTGGCGATGGTTTTTCTTTGGGATTATCAGCATTATTGTTACGCTAACCCAAAGTTCGTACAATTATTATTCATGCACTCCCAGAAAGTTTAAAATATACTATTTCTGGTGGGATTGGGATTTTCAGCACACATTGAGTTAAAAAGCTGGACTTTTAAAAATTCTCAATTGATCCGGGAACTTATAGCGTTACAGGAAAAGGTGGATAAGGCCCAAGCAGCTATTACAGCCAATGGAATGGCAACGCCGAGCTTGGTAGATTTTAACAACCAGCTGTTCTTGTAGCTTTGTTTGGAATTTTCATCACCATTTTCTTTTGTCTTGAAACGTGTGCGCGGAGGTATTGTGATTATTGCAGCAACCACAATCGTAGCCATTTTGGTGGGGTGTAGATCTTTCAAAATCAATTTTTCTTCCAATAATATCGGTGCTGCTGTTCAGGATTTGGGAAAGATTTTTGGTGCAGCATTTAGCAAAAACGGTTTGTTAGCTTTATTTGCAAAACCTTCTCGCATCCCAGAAGTGCTTCTGCTATTTTGGCCTTTTCATTAACAGATATTTTTGATAACATCGGAACGTTGATCGGTACAGGGCGCAAAGCAGGCATTCTGACATTGCAGATGAAGAAGCTGCTAGAGATTCGTCTGGCCTCTCAAACCAAAATGGATAAGGCATTATTCTCAGACATGGTTGGGACAACTCATTGGCGCGATTGCAGGGACTTCAAAATGTTACGACTTATGTAGAAAGTGCAGCTGGAATTGAAGCGGGCGGTCGTACTGGATTGACGGCACTTGTCGTTGCAGCTTTGTTTGCTGTGTCAAGTTTCTTTGGTCCACTTCGCTATTGTACCAACAGTAGCAGTAGCACCTATTCTTATCATTGTGGGACTGATGCTCTCAGCATGAAAGATATTGAATGGGACGATTTATCAGAAGCAGTACCAGCATTCTTTACATCCGTTTTCATGGGCTTTACTTACAGTATTACTCATGGTATTGCTGCAGGTTTCATCATGTATGCTTTTGTGAAAATCATCAAGAGTGAAGCTGAGAAGTTCATCCCATTATCTGGGTGTTGGATGTCTTATTTATCCTAAACTTTATCAGTTTAGCTCTGGCTTAATGATTGAAAAAATGAGGTTGGAACGAAAGTTCCTAGCTTCAAGCACACTGTTGAATAAATCACGAATACAGCAGTTGATTGCTCAAAGCACAGCTTTGAGAGGTAAATGGGATTGCGAAGCAAGTCTCAAGAATAGTTGCTTTTCAAACTCAGAAGAGTCCTTTTGCTAACACTCTGTTTTCTTTGTGATACCTCAATGCTCTCAGACTGTTGAGCATCTTTGGAGTGAGACCACGAACTAAAAATTTTCAAAAATGAGTTCTGTCCCACCCTTTTTCTTTTGTCACCCTAGCAGAAAACGAAAATTTTGATATAATAGTAAAACGTTTGTCATAATGAAATGAGTTAATGGTGCGCGAGAAATTAGGTGTTTTACTCAAAACAAAGATGTTTTGATTTTAACAGGTGATGAGAGCTGGAAAAACCACCTTTACCAAAGGGGTAGCGTATGGTGTGGTGACTTTCCCAAATGATTAAAAGTCCGACCCACACGATTGTTCGAGAATATGATGGGCCGCCTTCCCTCTATCATTTTGGATGTGTATCGTATTGGAAGATCCAGATTCGATTGATTTAGATGACTCTTTGGTGAAGGTAGCAGTCATTGAATGGGGTGAATTATTGGAAGATAGCTTTGCCAGCGACTATCTCAAACCGACAATCCCCAGAAAATGTTGGCTGAGAATGGTCTTTGATGCGAGGTCATCGAGCTGAGAATTTACTTGAGGAACTTTTCAATGGCTGAGTTAGATACTGATAAGAGAAGCAGAGATTCAGGATGCTGTACATTTGATTGATTTTCTTAATCAGGTTGGCAAGAGTCAGATTACATGACATTGATGACGTAGGATCTTTGATGACAGAAGAGCAGATGATCGACTGAACATCAAGCCGCGTCAGATAATCAGATTTATCTAATTGTACTATTAGATAATGAAATTACCGGTCTGTGAGTATTACAGCTGATTTTTTCATGAGCGGATTCAGCATATTGGGCAGGTCTTTATCGAGTCAAAGAGCATTTTTGGGATCAAGGCTTAGGAAAGCTTCTTTTAGAAGAGAGCGATAAACTGGGCAGAGAATTCTGGAGTGATTCGGTGATTAGAATTGACTGTGCTAGCAAGAAAATGAACGTGCTGTTCATTTGTATCAGGCAGTTTGGGTTTGAGATTGAGGGCGTTCAAAAAGAGGAGCCCATCTTACAGAAGGGGAATTTCTTGATGTTTATCTAATGGGAAAAACTGATAGACTAGAATAAATATGTTTATTATCTTAATGTTTTTGAGTTTGTGTCTTGTAACTATTGCGGGGCTAGGCGTTTATGGATTTACTATTTATAACCAATCAACAGATGCTCTGTCTAAGACTTCATAGCTTTTGGGAAAAGAAACAAATGTGATTGCCGCTACCAAACCTTTGACCTTGCTTTTTGATGGGGTGGATACAGGTAGTGGATCGCGCTCAGATCGGTGGGCTGAAATAGTGATTCACGATTTTCGCAACAGTTAATCCTAAAACACGACAATAGATGGAGCTTGGAAACGTGATATTCTTACCAAAATTAAAACCACTGATGGGACAACGTAGCAAAACTTACGTAGCTTATGCTAATGGTGGTGCCGAACTAGCAATTTCAACGATTCAAAAATGATGAATATCATACCGATCGTTATGTCTCATCAATATGAAAGGTCTGGTGCAATTAGTTGATGCTGTTGGAGGCATTACGGTCAATAACACCCTTGGTTTTCCTATCTCGATTGAAGAAAACGAGCCAGAATACAAAGCAGTAGTTGAACCAGGGAAGCAACATATCAATGGTGATCACACTGGTCTGGTCTCGCGGATGCGTTATCAAGATCCGGAAGGAGACTATGGTCGTCAAAACGCAACTGAAGTGATTCAAAAAGTGGTCCAAAAGTAATAGGTTTAAACAGTGTTAGTCTACTATCGCTACACAAGGCTGTTAGCAACAATATGCAGACGAATGTTGAGTTGTCTTCGGGTAGTATTCCTCAATTATTAGGTTACCAAGATGCTTTCAAAGAAAGTCAAGCAAAAACAGTTAAAAAGGTGAGGGTGCACTCTGGCAGATGGTGGTTCTTATCAAATCGTAACGGACATTTATTGGAAATGCAAAATATTTTGAGAAAATCATTAGGTTTGAAGAAGTAGCAAATTGAAACCAATGAGCCCTGTATGAAAAGAATTGTATGGTGGTGTTCTAATACCAGTCAGTCAGGAAAGGTTCCAAGTGGGGGACTGATTCATCATGCGTACTCAAACAATTCGTATGGTTCCAGTTCAAATGGACAGTAATATGGTCATATGATAAAAAGTAAAGAAAGCGTTTGAGCTAACTTCCTTTTTGAATCTAGTTTGCTGAGCATTCCAGGTATCTTGTATTTTGCTGAAGACGTGCAGTGAGTCTTGCTCAAAAAGTTTAATTGGTAAGCCAAATCCTGTGAAATGGTTCTGAAAATGGCTGTGTTGAATAACTGTACATTTTCGTTTGAATGTTTTAAGGCTCTGCTGTATCTGTTTATAGAATCATAGGTTTCAACAGCTTCATCCATAATTTTCTCTCTCGTAAATAAATAAAAACTAGTAACAGCTGCACTGTGAATAACGAATAGATTGCTAATTTCATGCTTTCTCCTATGCTTTTGAAATCGCTAAAGCCAATGCAGGGAAGTCGGGTTCGTGAGCAACGAAAAGGTTACGTTCAAATCATCATCCTCAGTATAGCGCGCGCTTAAATGGATAGTGATGAAAGACAGTCTGACCCTGAATTTCTTCGTTGTTATTGATGATATTCATTCCCTTTGCAGCAGTTGCTGTCATTACTGACGAGCAATACTTGTATGCATGCAAAGAGTTGACTGACTGCTGCTCGTCCATTTCAAGCATATTACGTAAATGTTTTTAGACTAACCAAGGTATGCCCAGGAGTCACTTGTGTAGAAATATCTAAAAGGCTAGGAACGTGTTCGTCTTCATATACTTTAGAAGCAGATTTTCGCACAATAATCTCCATAAAAATGCAGTCCGTCATCAAATTTACTCTACTTTGTGCTAGATTTTGTTATAATATAAGAACATTATACCAGAATTTGGAGAAAATATGTTAGAAATAAAAGGGCTTACAGAGGGCTATATAAATATCCCTGTTTTAAAAAGATACTGCTTTCACGGTAGAAAATGGTGACTAGTGGGCTGATTGGCTTTGAATGGTGCTGAGTAGTCTACAACAATCAATGAAATTATTGGACTTTTAACTCCTTATAAAGGGGAAAATTTTAATTGACGGCGCTAAACTGCAAGATAATCCCATAGTTTATCGTAAAGAAAAATTGGTTATTCAGAGACCCTAGTTTATATGAGGAATTGACTGAGAGCACATTGAAACAGTTATGCTATGATCATGATGTCGATCAAGAGGTGGCTTTATGACGTGTGGAACAATTATTGACCAAGTTTCGCTTTGCAAGAAAATTGGATTGGTTCCCGTTGCACTTTTTCAAAGGGATGAAAGCAAAAGTCATGATTATTTGCGCACTTTGTGGTTGATCCGAGTCTCTTTATCGTGGATGAGCCATTTTTGGGACTCGATCCGTAGCGATTGCTGATTTGATAGAGCTGGAAGATGATGAAAAGACAGGCAGTCTATCATGATGGTACGCATGTGTTGGACTCGAGCAGAAAAGAATGTGTGATTCATTCGTGATTGCACAAGGAAATCCGAGCGAAGGTAACTTATCAGAGTTGCAAGTCAGAATTTTCTATGCCAGAAGCTAGCCTGAATGAGATCTATCTGGCATTGACAGAAGAGGCGAGCCTATGAAAGAGTGTCTTCAAAAAGCGCAAGCAAGTATTTCGCAATCAATGTTTGAAATATTCACGCTATGTTTTTAACGACCATTTTGTCTCTATTTTTTATTAGTTTTTATTGGCTTTTTGGCTGATTCTAACTAGTCAACTGTTGCGAATACCAAAAATCACCCGCAATTATTCTTGCTTTTAGCAGTTCTTTTGTTCTTGCTGCCTTTGGGAAGAATTGCAACGTATATGGAAAAGCCAGATGGTCTATTTTTGATTGGTCAAAGAAGAAGAATTAAAAGTTATTTACAAAAACAAAGTGTTCATCTATCTATTATGGATGTGTCAAAGCGGCTATTCTATTACTAACAGCGCCACTCCTTTTGGCGCTAGGATTATCATGAGGTGGTTTATTCTTGTATTTTCTTAGTGTTAATAGCAAATGGTTTCTATTTTTGAAAAGAGCCAAGATTTTATCAAGGATGCAGCATAAATTGGGCTATCTCTACTGACTACGAAGAAGACGAAGCAGACAATCTTGCGTTTCTTTGCTCTATCTACCAATGTAAAAGGAATCTCCAATAGCGTGAAACGCCGAGCCTACTTGATGGTTTGACAAATATTTTTGCCAAAAAGGCAATCAACCACTTGGCAGAATATGTTTTACGCTCTTATTTGCGAATATGGTGATTTTTCTGGCTTTGACCATGCGGTTTGCTATTTCTACTCTTTTAGAATTGGTTGTACTCAGTCAATCTTGGATTGCAGCTGTTTTTGTGATACTGTTGAATTATCTTTGCTATCTTCAATTGACTGCTTTGTACAACTGCTTTTGATTATCAATATTTGACATTCTTGTTCCTCTAGAAATCGGATTAAAGTTAAAGGGTGTGAGACAAGTGATTGTTCTTGTTGGTTACAGTGTACTGTTAGTTGAAACAATTATGGCGTTGTTATTTTTCCAAGATAGAGTTGCACTGCTTTTCATGGTAGGAGTTACACTACTTTATTTTTCTATTTTACCAGTTAAATTAAAAAGTTTGAGTTGACTAAAGGTAAAATTAGTAAAATAGATAGGAAACTTTTGCGGAGGGGAATCATGGACTTGCTGATAATGAGCTAACTCTGACACCGATTGCAGGTAAAAGTGGAAAGCCTACATGGGCACTTACCTCCAGATGGGGCGCGCGTTTTCGTCAAGATGAATACAACCCCAATCTTAGTAGGTTTAGCTAGGAGAACAAAATTGCACCCACAGCTATTATGGAGTCGTCGCATGGCAGATGGTAATGTCATGAGCGCGCAAGAGTGGCTGTCAGGAAAAATCTTTGACACCAGCTGAAATGGATAAAAAGCAACTAGAATATTTTGACAAGATTGCACCGTTCACGTCCGTTAATGACGCAATTACGACGGCTAGGTTATGCTCTGGAAACTCCAGCAGATTTAGTCGAGTCTTGGTTAGATCGTGCGCCAATTGCACTTAGTCATAATCATTATTTGCGATCTGTTTTAAAAGATATGCACAGTAGTCTGCCACAATTTCGCGAGGATTATGCAACGATTGTACAGCTGATATAAGCTCGACACTAATTGGATTGAAACAGATAGCGGTTTTGGTGTATTTGGTAGATTGGGATTCTGTGCGTTTGACAGATCGAATGTTTGATGTGGCCCATATGTTAAGCCACTATATTCCAGAAGTACGTTGGAAAGAATGGTTGACCTATTATGGCTATCGGTACTAATGCAACCGTATTGAAGAAATTATACTGGTATGGTCAGCATATGCTTATCGCGCTTGGATTGCCAAGTACTATGGAATGCAGACTTAGAAAATGTGAATCGGGAGATTTATGCACTACGCAACTCCGTTCAAAATACGGAAGAAAGTATTACTGAGAGTGAGGAATCGTAGGGAGCGACGGAATGCTAGAAGCAAACCCCGTCGTATGTGATTTCAACCTACTGAAGCAAGTGGCACGAGATTTTTGGAAATAATCATCCCTATTCATGTTGAAGTAGGGAGTGGAAAGGTGCATTGTTTCAGGAATGGCAAAAGCTCATCCAAAAATTAACTATATTGGAATTGATATTCAAAAATCTGTTTTGAGTTGATGCTTTGGACAAGGTTTTAGCGACTAGATGTTCCAAATATCAAACTCTTTGGGTAGATGGTTCTGATCTGATACTATTTTGAAAAATGGGAGATTGACTGTCAGCACCTGAATTTTTCTGATCCTTGGCTCCAAGAAACGTCATGAAAAAGCGTCGTTTGACCTATAAATCTTTCTAGATACTTTAAGCTAATTTTACAGATCATGGTGAGCTTCACTTCAAAACAGATAATCGTGGTCTCTTTGAGTATAGCCTTGTTAGCTTTTCTCCCAATATGGTATGAAATTAAATGGCGTTTGGTTGGATTTGCATGCGAGGTGACTTTGAAGACAATGTGTTGACTGAATATGGCGTAATTTGCAATAAAGGCCGAAGTCATTTATCGGTTGAGGCAGTGTTTTAAGATGAATAGATACTGAAAAGAGTGCTGGGCAAAAGTATCCCAGCTTCATCAGAATTAGTAATAAACGAATAACGGCAGACAGATTGGGCCTTCTATCTGCTGTTCGCTTGAAGAGTACTTTTGGCGAAAAATCTCTGTTTTTCATCTGCAACCTTAAACAGCTTGATAACTGTTTACACTTTGTGGGACAGAACTAAAATTGGTACTTTAGTTCTGTCTCACTCTTTTCTATATGTTTTCAGGAGAAAAGATTGCTAAAAAACAAGAGTATAAAAGAACGTCTCAAGCGACAAAATGAACTTTAAAAGCCTATTTAACATTTTGTTATAAAAGCTATTAACAAAATTTACGATTAGGACATTGTGAAGATTGTGAACAATTTGACGATTCTCACCATATATATGTGTGATTTGGTGAATGGTCTTGTTTCGAGCTATAAAGTAAAATGTTGCTGTCCAAGTAGATGTTTAAGAAATTTTATTAAATAGTAGAATTTTCATTTTGTTTTTTTCTCTTAGAAGCTTGATTAAGCTTTTTATTTATAATAATTCTAACAAAGAAAAAAGAGAAGATTGACGATGATGAGAGAACAAGAAATTGATAAGAATTTAGCGGTTTATTAATATTTATGAGCTGGAGTATTGGGGCCAATGATGTATTATTTCTATCGCGGGTGTGGTAATAGGGTAGCAAGTGCGACAGAAAGTATTTGATTATCTTCTTCAAGGCAGCAGTCTGCGGAGCTTTTTCACGGCAGGTGTGAATATGTATCTGTCTCCACTCGCGATACGGAGGAGGCCACCGCAGTTGTCAGAGCGAGATTCATCGAAAAATCCAGCTACAGGGCAGTCGCTCTACAGCCATATCCAAATGGCGAGGAGACTTGCCCAGCTTTTTAACCAATCGGAGTTTTTTAAAGGATCTTCCAAAGCTTTGGTAAAGTGAAAAGTATGGTATTAGCGAAGCACTTACTAATCCTCAGCATGCAGCAATTTCAGCTTTATCGCTTTTTTGGTAGCAGGAGCTATTTTTCCCATGCTGAAGTATCGTCTTTTCGCGGTTATAGAATTCCTGGCGATAGTCATCGTTTTGGTCAGTTATTGGAACGGACAATTGAAAAGCAAGTTAGAAAAGCACTGATAAAATGCCATGATTTGAAACTTAGTCATTGGACTTTTTGACTATGACAGTAATCTCATCTTGTGGTATCAATTATTTGCTATTTAATTCGGAAATAAAAACTTTATGAGAGGATTTGACATGTACCCAATCCTGGACACATGTTATGAACCAGGAACACATGGATGCTGTATCCTGTACATTACAGGTGGCATCCGCTCGGTTTTTCCGTATTCTTCATTGTTGTAATAACTTATGTATTCATCTAGTGCTTGAAAGTTCTCAAATGATTCATATTTTCTCGTAGTTGTAGTACATTCTATCTTTTAGACGTCCAAGAATACCATAATGCAATTATCTATGCAAATTGCCACGTCTAGACATTGATTGATAATTCCCCTGTTTTAGTTCCTGACGATAGTAGCAGGCATGATATTGCCATCCTGATCTCGAAATGAAATATTAATCCCAAAGATTTGAACTTTTAAAATGCCATCTCTAGCATTCTTTTGATTTGATTTAGGTTTGACCATCGACAAATCATATGGAAATAACTTCTACTTGTGCACATCAACGACGATAGTTGCACACTTTCCTGGCGAAAAAGTTAAACTGAGATACATCAGTTGTCCACTCAGTGGTGCTGTTGCTGTAAAGTCTCTACCATTATGTTTGGTGCTACTTACCTACTTCACCTTGAATGAGTGATACTTTTCTTTAGGTCTTTTGCCCTGCAATCCAAGTGAATGCATGATACGTTGTACCTTTTATGATTGACAGAATTTCCGTCGTCTTTAAGAGCTCTACACTCTTTCTCACACCATTCACTTTATGCTGGCTAAATATTTTCTTGATTTTCCAGTGAGCTTAATATTTAGTTCAGTATCATCTCATTGATTGTGCAGTGTTGATTTAGGCATATTTAAACCTTTTAGTAGGTGCTTTAATTGGTATCCTTCTGGAGCGCTTTGATGATTGTTGCCGCCTTGACAAAAGTAGCCCATCTTTCTTGGCTCATATGATCCTTTTACTACTCAATCTCCGCTTATTGCCGCAATTTCTTTCCAGTCTGATTTAACCTTCACGTCTCCTGATTCAGTTAAAGGCTTGGGCTTAATCGCCTTTTTCATAACAGGGTTCTTACCTATGACCTTTCTTTTATTCACAAGACCATTGTAACTCAATTCTTTAGATTATGAACCCGGTATATAGCATTCCATTATTTATACCTGCAGAAACAGTAACTGACTTGTTACTGTCCTGCTAATACTTTGTTAACTAATTCATTTCGCTTCAGGGTCCACACTTTTGTTATTACTAAGTGCTTTAACGTATCTGGTCTATTTTGTTCTTCGACATTGAACCTCAGTATCGAACCACATTAGATGAAAGTTTGATGTTTTACCTTCTGTGTTTGCAGTCATTCTTTCTATATAGCTCAATACACTCAACTTATACTCATGACTGTAATCGCATGAAAATACCCTCTTACTGGGTGTCCAGAAGAGGTACATATCAGATTTTGATCGTAGGTTGTTCTATTTGACTTTATGTCAACCTTTTAGAATCATTCGTCAACCACAATGCTGAAATCAATCAATTCTTCTTACGATTGATAAGTATAGCATCAAATAAATATAGAACATATTTTCTGCATTTTATTTTTCATGCTATAATACAAGTAACGAATATGAAAGAGTGAGGGTATGCGCCCTTCGCCTCTTTGTCTGTGAGGAGGTGTAGCTTTATCGCAACGATTGTAGAATTGGTAAAAGAGGTTGTTTGAGCCAGTCATCCAAGAGCTGTATGAATTAGTGAATATTGACTATAGTAAGATGGGGAAGCGATCATGTTCTCAGTATTTTTGTAGATAAGCTGGGAGGATTACTGCAATGATATGCAGATTTGATGGACATCATCAGTCCGCTTGGTCACTATTGCCGATCCTTTTCCTGGAGCAGTATTTCGAGGTGACGAGCCCAGGGTTGAACGTCTGCTGGAAAAATGAAGAACAATTAGCAGATGAAGTTGGGCAATATATCCATGTTAGTCTGTATCAGGCAGTTGATAAAAAGAAAACCTTTAAGGAATATTGCTTTTTGAGGAAGATAGTTTATCACTGAATAGGCGGATAAGACGCGTAAGAAAGTTAACTAAATTCCTTACAACCAGTATCCAAAAGCAAGATTAGCAGTAAATTCTTGCAAGAAAAGAAAGGATTGCTTTTTGTTTTTACAAAGCGAAAAAGACATGAGTAAAGAAATGCTAGAGGCCTTCCACTTTGGAAGAAGATAAAGGATGAAAAAGAAGACATTATCACAGGATAGAATCCTTGCGCCCGCTTATCGTCGCTGTTATGGTCAAGCAGATATGCAGTTGATGAATCAACGAAAAACAGAGATTTTCGTGTTCATACAGTTCGTGAAGGTGGACGGCTTTTTGATAGCCGTTTGAAATCAGCTTAAAAGATGCTTCTGCCATTAGCCTTCCAGCTATGAGCTTGGTGATAAAATCAATCGAAGAAGCGCCATTGAATTTTGCCGGTAGCAGCTCTGGTCTGCTAAGCAACAATTATGGAAAAGACGCGCAAACGTGCAAGGATTACTACACAAGTACAAAAGAGCATGGTACGAAATCATGTCAGGAACAGTCGAACGTTTTGACAATCGTTTATCTATACACCCGGCAGCATTGAAGCCGCAGTTACATCTAAACAAGACCAATCTGAGAAGTCTTGCTTCACGACCGCATTGAAGTTTTTGTTTATAAGGCGAGGAGTCCTCGCGGGTGAATGTTTTCATAGTCGGTAGTCATCCAGAGATGATCAAACGCTTGATGGAGCAAGAAATTCCTGGTTTATGACGAACGGGTTGAAATCAAGGAGCGTTTTAGTTATAGATCGAACCAAGGTTGCGGTACGCAGTCACAATCTAAATGTAGATGCAATTGGTACAATCGTTGGACGCGGTGGCAAATATTAAAGAATTACTGCAAATTTCATCCACAAATATGACGCCAACTACGTATGATTCTGTGAGGAAAATATTGTCAGCCAGAGGGTGGGCAGATCCTGCAGAATTTATCTACAATGCGATTTCTGTCTGCAGAAGTCGATCGGTTATCTTGATAGTGGTGGATAGCAAGCATGCTCTGTTGTTGTACCAGATAATAAGCTATCACTATTAGCGTCGAGGGCAAAATGTGCGCTTAGCAGCCCAATACTTGACAGGTTACAGAACTGACATCAAATCTGTAAGAATTTGAAGCTATGGAAGAAGCTGGCGTGAACTCAAGGATTGCTGAAGAAGAAGAACTTATAGCAGTTGAAAGTCCTAGAAACAGAACTTGTGAAAGTGAAGAAGCAGCAGACAAGGAGGGAAAGAATGGCAAAACAAGAAAAACTTTTACGAAAATCAGTAGTTTTCTAACGAAATCATTGACAAGCGTGATTTATCTACTGTCAAAACAAAGAAGGTCAAATTCTTCATTGATCCGACAGGCGAACGGACGTGGAGCGAGACAAACTTGATAATGAAGAAGGCCCAAGCTAAGCAAAAACGAGTCTTTAATCGCAGTTTCAATATGAAGGGAAGATGATTTTATGATGAACCGATTGTTTATGTGGATCACAAGGTCAAAAAGAAGGTTAGGCCTTGAATAAGCAAAAACTAGCAAATTTACTTGG
>BNJU01004504.1_pt1 | contig 34085 bp, 54 predicted proteins | sample 8539281 | NCBI WGS metagenome assembly BNJU01 (sample SAMD00202456, study PRJDB9452) | human saliva metagenome | isolation source: human saliva | place: Japan
ATGAACGAAGCAGAACAGCTGGTCGTTCAAATAAGCCTTCAGGACAGGGTGTTCCTTCATCTTCCAAAGACAAAGTGAGCACTCACCAATACGTGCCGATTTTCCCCCAACTGTCGAAGCAATACCGTGTGCAACGTATTCAACTTCGGTGTAAGTTCTTTTCATGATGAAGTCCCGCATCGCTGGCGGCTCTAACAATTGCGCGAGCTAGACTGTGAGGGAAATGCTCTTCAAAGGCAGGGCAGCAATCTTAGGACATGGTCCTCATTTTCGCCATCCATACAGATAATCAACCTGTGGAGACGCTCGGTCAACGTACCCGTTTTATCCAAATACAGCCCACGTCAGCAGCATCGAGGGTGCTTCTAAAGGTGTTTTGCCACCCATAACCACGGCACCAGTTAGAAGCTTCCGCATCGCAGAACATTACGCGCAACAGGCGTCAAGCTTAATTGCACATGGTAATCCACCATGAGGAATGCTTGAAGCACGTACCAGTTTCCACCTGTGAGGCTAACACTAGCGACGAGATGCAAATAAATTAAATGGAACAAGTCTATCAGCGCAAACGCTCCTTTACGGCTCTGAGCTGACGCCTATAAGTTCAGATGACTCTTGCACAAGCGCAACAATACGATCAATCACGAGTGTGGCCCGGAAGCGCGTTGACCCGCACAATCGATGAGCCATCCTCAACTGCAGTTCCTGCAAACAATGTTGAGCCTTCACGCTTATGAACCAAAATGGATTCGCCAGTCATCGAAGCTTCGTTCATCACCTTCACCTTCAACGACTGTTGCGTCAACCGGCAGCGAAAATCCGGTACGGATACGAATACAGTTGTCCAATCTGAACCGTCTCTGAGACGGTGTTCACGTTCAGATCCGTCATCGTCACTCACCCATACCGTGTCGCCACGTACGAAAGAAGACTGTTTTTCAAAATTGCGGCCCGAGTACGTGCATTCACATGCTGCTGCATCATGTCGGATATCGACAGCAGAAACATAATGCCGCCTGCCTAGTGCGAACTGACGCTGCAGCAGAGATGCCGTAATGGCTGTTGCGATCAGCACCTCAGCTGTCAACTTGCGGAAAAGCAAATCACGCAAGACCCCTTTAAGATAAAAGCCCAGCTGCTCGAATAAGTGTGAATGCTGTGTTGCAAGTGTTGGTGGCATCAAAAACCGCCTGGTAATATACCCACCGACCGCAATTACAAAAGCACGGGCAAATTCGTTGTTCTCATGAGCCATGTCCTCATTCGCATCCGCTTCAGCCACAGGCAGGTCATACATATCGGTCCCATTAACGAGCGCAAAGGCTTGATCGCGCACGACAGAATGTGCGAGGTCATATTCAATCAGCACGCTGCCATTCGCACTGCGCACCTGGCGCGTTATCAACGCCCTCGATCGGACGCAGGGCAGCCGCCGCCATATGCCCTCAGCGGTGTAAATAACGCGGCACCACAACGTAAACGTAAACGACCGGAATATCTTGCATGACGCGATAGATGCATGAATTAATCCCCTTCTTTAAAGCCCACTCAACTCTCATCGGCTACCAGTAGTGCGTCGTATAAACAACGCGCACCGTTGAATGCTCCAACTACGGGGTTTAACCTCAGGCAACATCAACTGTAGAAGGAGATGTAGCCACAGGCAATATCAACTACAGATAACATTGCTCACAATCACCAACTGTAGATAATAGTTTTGAGTTACAAAAAGACAATTAGTAGTAAAATAACAGTAAAACGAATAGCGACGCGCCCAGCCAACACGGCTGGGCGCGTCTCTCTACGACAGCCTGTTTCAGGCAGAATTACTTTCCTTTTTGGATGTGCAGTCTTACCGTCGATTTGCGCGGTTGCTTCTGCGGGCTTCTCGTTCAACTTCATCCATGCGCTGACGAACCGCTGCTTCAATGCGACGCTTGCGATCAGCTTCAGCACGGAGATCCTGTGCATCATCAATAATGCTCTGCGTTGCTGTCTGAAGACTATCGTTTGCAGCCTGGCTGACGCCACACCTTCACGACGCCGCACGCACCGTCGCGCTTTCGATGCTGCTGGATGACTGCTGCAGCGCAACCATGCCACCTGCAAATAAACCGATTTTTGCCCAAACCCATAGCACGACTCCTTTCAAAGATAATTACATGTACATTGCATACCGCTTTCGCCATAACTGAGTATCAAGCGGCGCCGTCGTTATTCCACTCCAAAAAGACGAGAACAATCCAAAAGGGCCATATGCGAAATAATCCACATAAGGTTGGAAAACCTAACCTTCCTCTTTATGTTTTGACAGTAATTCCTTACTTCTTTTCACTTTTTAAAGGAAAGGTGAGACTAACTCTCTCGTGTTTTAGCTACAATAGTAAAAACCGAATTGGGAAGGATACGCTTCATGTCCTTGTCTTACATGAATCACGCTGAAATGTGTCTCGAAACCATCTATCTACTGCAGCAACGAAGCGACAATGTGCGTGCTGTCGATATTGCTGCAGAGATGGGTTTCTCAAAACCAACCATTGGTGAATGGATGGGGAAAGCTCAAAAGGGGCTGATTAGCGCAGCAGCAAAACGCCTATCATTCTGTCGGAGCATGGCGAGAAAAGCCAGCAAAGCATTTACTGAACGCATCACGGTGCTCAATCAAATATTTTCAATTGATCGGCGTTTCCCCGATGTGGCCGTCCATGACGCCTGTCGCATCGAGCACTATATCGCGATGAGACCTTTCAGTGCCTTAGACTATTTCGCTGATGCCTCCTTAAGAACGCTCCTCAAGAAGAGGACGGAGTCGAAAACAAAGTAAACTTGTCCTGAAAGCGGGGGCAGAAGGTGAGAACAAAAGTGCCTTTTGACCCTCGCCTACCGCCTGGTATCTGCCGCTAAAAACTGCACCAATATGTTGTCCCTGATAAAGATCCCCGGAAATTGGGTTTTCCGCTGGATTCGCGTGCTGTCGCCAAAGGACGCGGTGTCATACCATGCAAGCCGTAAACGCATGGGAGAACTTTTGACGGGTTTGCGTAGCCGACTTCAGCGGCAATACTCGCAATTGAAGCGCCTCCGCGCTCGAAGAAGATCGCCAGCACGTTGCATGCGGTACAAGCGATACCAGGAATACAAAGAATGCCAAATGCTTCTTTAAAAAAGCTTCTTTGAGCACCGTCGCTGATGCTCCACATTCTTGTGCAACCCTCGAAAATGGTTAAAGTCCCGCGTGAGGTCACGCATCATAACCTCTTGGGCGCGCAGCTGTATACGCCAGTCGACGCGCTGCATGCTGCATCAGCACTGAGCAGGCCCTGCTGACGTGAAGCGCGCAAAGCCACGAGCAACAATTCAATTGCTTTTAAGACGACAGTACTCACATCTCCTTCGCGAGCCATATTTTCTATTTCAGCTGCAATATGAGCTGCCGCGGTGCCGTTTCAAAGATGACAACAGGGATCTTTACGGGAGCAACAAGGCTTGCCATGGCTACCCCAGTAACACCAAAGCGGATAGGCAGCCATCAGCTTCGTTATAGCAGCGCCTCACATGAAACAACCACGCCACGAAAGTTCTCGAGGTAACAGATGCTTGCTGTTCTGAATTGGAGTGCAGCGCTACCGTACTTCCAGCATGGACCGTTGTATTGTGCCTGCGAGAAAACCGGCGGTGCGCAAGCCTCTCTCCACAGTAAGCAATCGATGTTGTTTTCGCCTGCATGTGGCAAGTAACAGGCATTCTGCTTGCCCGAAGCTTGTGCAACAGGCAGCACAGTGACGACGTAAAGAACGACACCCGGAAAAAGCTCTATCGATCGCGCTCCACAAAACGGGCGCACAGGTCGAAAGGCAGCCTCTGTCATGCGTGCAATCCACCTTTATTTTCTGAGCGCTTTCATTGACGCCTCTGCGCCCTTTCATCAGCCTTTTCCATATCGGCAACCATTTTATCGGCAACATCACACCATTGCAGGCACCGTCGCATCCGTCGCACTCGCGCTGGTCCACGACCCCACAAGCGACGAATCGTCGGAATATGGGCGATCAAAATAATCGCCAGCGTAAGAATTGTTCATTCAGTCTCCATGACGTATCGCGCTTTCTTGCAACCAACCCTGTCTGCCATCAAAAATTACTCTTAGCGACAGGGGAAATTCCATCTTGTTACAGGTATGAAACCAGATGGATAAAGGGGCGGTCGGGCAAAACCCGATCGCCCCAAGATGCATCAACTATGACGCATCCTTTTCATTGACAGATAAGCGCACTTTTTCCGCTCTCAGTGCCTTGTTTGGGCGAACAAGCAGATAAATCATCGCATGCTGCTACCGCAATAGCGACAATAGTGAGTACATTGAACGAAACTCGCTCAGAACCAAACCAGCAAACTGGTAAATGAACATCGAGATTACGTATGCGAAACCGCACTCATAACCGATGGCCGCCCAGAACCACTTACCACCGCCCATTTCCTTACGAATAGCGCCCATGGCAGCAAAGCGAGCACACAACAGGTTAAAGGCCAAGAATGCGTAACCCATTGCGGGAGCATAAGCCGCCTGCACATTGGCGTACCAGCCAGCACCACCAGCGTACAAAAATACCAAAAGTATTGATGACGTTCTCCTTGGCAATCAAACCTGTAATGGTAGCCGCTGCTGCCTCGCCAATCATTGAAGCCTTCGCGGCGTAAAGATCCACGCAATCGCGTTACCAAACATGGCTAGTAAGCTCACAGCCTGGTCGTCAACTGGCCCGAATGCACCATCAGTAACATCCGGAAACCCGAAAGGAACCAAATCACGATAGCTGCAGCCAAGCATGATCGATACCAGCTTTTCTGATGAATGACCAGCAACGACTCACCCATGCTACGTAGGATTGAACCTGGTGCTGGCCAGTGATAAGCCGGCAATTCCATAACAAACGAGCTGCTTTTGCCAGCAAAAGGCTTTTGTCTTCTTCAGGATAATACCTGATACGAGAATCGAGGCTATTCCCAAGAAGTAGGCGCTTGGGGCAGCCCACCATACGCCGCCGAATACGGCACCAGCAATAAGCGCAATAATGGGAAGCTTAGCTGAGCACGGCATGAACGTCGTGGTCATGACCGTCATATGACGATCGTTTTCATTCTCGATCGTACGCGACGCCATAACACCCGGCACGCCGCAGCCAGTACCGATAAGCATCGAATAAAGCTCTTTGCCCGACAGGCCGAAACGACGGAACACACGGTCAGAATAAAGGCAACACGCGCCATGTACCCGCAACCTTCAAGGAATGCGAGGAACAGGAACAGAAGAATCAACTGCGGCAAGAAGCTCAATACAGAACTGACACCGGGAATAATACCGTCGGTTACTAAGCTCTGAACTTGCTCGTCAACATGATCAGCTTTCATGGCGTCGCCACAGAGCTGACACACCCGGCACCCGAAGCCATATTCAGTTGGATCGGGTTCTTCGCGCAACAGCATCGGCATATTCGTCGGCGTCGACCGTCACGACTTCGTTTTTCGCCGGCATCCTTATCGCAGGCATCGTAGTCAATCGAAATACCTGCATCACGTGCCTGCTGAATAAACTCATCGAGGTCGTCTTCATGCGGCCTTATCGGCATCGTCGCATCATCACCAGGAGCTTCTAGGCGCTTAAGCCATACTCAGCAGCAGCTTTATTGAATGCTTTAATCTCATTCTGCGCCTGTTCATATGGGTCATGCACTTCACTGTATTCATCTTGACCTGCACCGATATACCAACCATCACCAAAAAGGCCATCATTGATCCAGTCAGTGAGGTTCGTGCCCAGGCGCTTACGACACCCAATACACAAAAAGAACATAATGACAACGAAAATAGGCAGAGCTAAGAAACGGTTGGTTGCCAACCTGGTCCAATTTTGTCAGAAACACTCATGCCACCTGTGTTTTTACAGGTAACGCACCGATCAATAATACTGGTAATATAAGAATAACGCTCATTAACAATGATGCTCTCAGCATCGTCGTCCATAGATTTCTCAAGCGTTTTAATGATGTCTTCGACAGCGGGTTTTGCACTCAGATGAGATTCTATCTTGCTGTCACGTTCAAAACAGCTTCACAGCAAAGAAACGCTTCGCACCAGCCGAAACATCAGCAGGTAAAAAGATCTTCGATCTTGGTTGGTGCTGCTCAATCTCATCGGCAAACTGGTGTTTGCGAACAGGAGCCTGCTTTAGCTTTGTGCTACTTCAAGAACCTCTCGACCGCTTCGGTGATACCGGTATTCTTAAGGGCTGAGATAGCGACAACCGGACAACCCATTTTTTCAGAAAGCGCCTGCAGATCAATGCTATCGCCTTCCTTTTCTACAACGTCCATCGCTGTTCACGGCCATGATGGTAGTATGCCGACTCGATCACCTGCGTGCTTAAGTAAAGGTTGCGCTCTCAGGGTTGCTTCCGTCGACGATATTGATTATCGCATCAGGCTTCCCATCGATTAAATAATCGCGCGCCACCACTTCTTCAAGCGTATACGGTGAAAGCGAGTAAATACCGGCAAGTCAACAATGGTCACATCGGAATGGCCTTTCAACTTACCAGTTTTTCTTCTCAACGGTTACACCAGGCCAGTTACCCTACGTACTGGTTTTGCACCGGTGAGGGCGTTAAATAAAGGTGGTTTTCCCACAATCAGATTGCCCACCAACGCCACGTTCAGTTCCATTGATACCTCCATGATACTCGCCAATAGTTAGCTATTGTTAACTATTGACCTAAAATAGCAGCAAAATTGATCCCGTAGTAGCACAGGTGATCGTCTAAACGATCTCTACATGCTCAGCTTCGCTTTTACGCAAGGACAGCTCATAGCCGCGAACAGTTACTTCAACTGGATCTCCCAGTGGAGCAACCTTACGCACATATGCCCGAAGTGCCTTTCGGTGATACCCATGTCCATGATGCGACGTTTTTAGGCGCCTTCGCCAACAAGCTTTTCAGCGACCACAACGGTCTGACCGGGCTTTGCTATATCGAGGTTGCCATTTCTTTCCCTCCCTCGCAATAATCACTCCTGCTAATCGACAGAATGCGCACGTTCGCTATGACCTGCAGCAATACTCTCTTATATTCTGCTAAAGACCCTGCGAGCGTGCACAAGCTTCTCTGAGAGCGCTAAACCATCACGCACTGCGCAAGTTTAGCGATCCAGAGTAACGCGAGAACCCTTGACGTTTCAATGAGGTTGCCCCCAATGCGTGATACCACCTTGACACGGCACCTGGCACAAAGCCAAGACCTCCAGGTGCAAGCGTGTATCACCCTCGCCGGTTATTGCATGAATAAGATAGTCTTTACCGAGTTCGGCCGTCGCCAGTATCATTCATGCTCCTTTCGCTCGACATTGGCAGCCTCACCGTTGATCCACCTTATTTAAGATGGCATTCTCAACGTTAGTCCTGCTAACTCTCCAGGAACATGTTGAGACATAGCTAATTGAGTGTCAATCAAAATAAGGAAGTTCTTTCATATTTTTCTTATTGAAAACATTAAGGGAAGTTGGAAATACTGCCACAAAATGCAACTTAGGTCTTCGTAATGCTAACTGGTAAGAGCGGGTCCCGGGAGAAGCTGGAACCCGCTCGGGACCCTCATGCGATATAACGCAGACGAGAAGGGAGGTGCATGGGGCCTCGAGTTAACTTGTTAATCGCCTTGCGGCGGAAACGATTTGTCCATTCCAACTCTTCGAGCAAAATAACCTTTTTACTGTGGAACAAGAACCCATAACCGTTTTCGGTAAAATATATGTTAGGTATTCTAACTTAAAAGTCAACTATATTTCACTTTTTATTTTAAAAATTTTTCTTTGTCCTTTGTACGTTTCGATTACAAAGCTATCCAAACGCTTAGCCTTCATCCATAAACCAACGAGAAGCGACTCTCTATCGCAGCCATAATGGTGCTTTTTACGCCTGTTATATAAGAACTTTATTTATTAATGAGAATCAGCCCCTCTAAGGAAAAGAACATGCAATGGAAACAAAAACGAGATCTCAGACTCAAAAGATTGTTTGAGGCATCAGATATAACATCCAGATATATTCTTGATAGGCGCCCCATTGGCGCATCTCTCAAAGCTTTTCAAATGATAGTTCAAGTTTTTGATCAAGCCTTATATAGGAAGGCCGCCTTAAGCCATAGGTCGCCCAATCAAGTATGGGGATACATTTTCCTGAACTGTCTACCTCGAGATTCTTAGAAGTAACCTTGGCCGCAACAACCGTACAGGTATCGTTCTGGACATCGATAACTACTACAGGTCTAATACTTTTCCTATATTGGGATGATCTGCAAATTCAACCCATGCTAACCAGATGTCTCCAATGCTTGGCTTGAACGAGATCATCATAAAGGCCTTCGTCTTCAGGGTCATTCCATTCTGCAGGAAGGGTCGTTTTGTGCGTCTTTGGATCCATAGGTACGTAATCCTGCTTTGACCAGTCAACATAGGGAATATGATCACCATACCCTGATGAGATAGGGCGCAATAACAACCCACGGTTTGAATTTCTGAATACGGTGACAGGCTTTCCGGATTTATTTACCTCAGAAGCTATATGCGAAAAATGTGCTCGAGTTTCAGCCACCGTTGCAGTGAGCCTCATCCATAATGACATCCTTTCAGTACCTTTATGTACATAATCATAGCATTAATTAACGCTCTTTATATGATCTCTTTGGAAGATTAAACCGTGTTTCTTCTCCCATAGAAACTGGTAAGCGCAGGTTTCGCCGAGTTTAAACATCGATCGTTAAACTTTGTAAAGTGATTGCAATCCTCTGCGAAAATAAGAGACAAAGGGGCATAGTATACTGACCCTGTTCGCAGTGCAGAGACCCTAGGAAGGCCACACGACCACCAACCGTTATATCGACACGAGAAACAGCACTGTTGAACCGATCCCCTTTACTCAAGCAGTCGTCAAAGGACTTGCCGATGGAGGCGACTGTTTGTACCCGAACACATCCCCCAGCTTTTCCTTGGAAGAAATTGTTGCGCTCGCTGATATTCCGTATGCGCGGCGATGCGGCGCGAATATCAGCGCCTTTGATATCGATCTTTCCGCTGAGCAAAATCGAATCCCTTATGAAAAAGCCTATGGCGATAACTTCGATACTGAAGAGTATCTGCCCATTACCTCGCTTGATGAAAAGACCCATGTACTCGAATTGTGGCATGACCCACAAGCGCTTTTAAAGATATGGCCCTCCAGTGCCTTCCCCTAGTTTTTTGAAGCAAGCGCCGAGTGCTTTCGCGCTGAAGGGAACATTGACACTGAATTTATGATTCTCGTAGCGACCTCGGGGACACCGGAAAGGCTGCACTGGAAGGATTTTGCTAACCGAAAATGGTATCTCTATTGGTGTGTCTCTATCCTGATGGTGGCGAAGTGATATCCAGCAGCAAAGCAAATGATTACGCAATCGAGCGACAATGTAGTAGTTTGAGCGGTGAGGTACTTTCGATAATTGCCAAACGAGCGCTAAGCGTATCTTTAACGACTCTGATTTCGCCTGTAAGCTCAAAACGGAATATGGCGTTGCTCTGTCAAGCGCTAACTCCATCAACTGGGGGCGGCTACCCCTCAGAGTGGTTTATTACCTCTCAAGCTATGCCCAACTCGTCCGCAGCTCAACGATTGAGACGGGTCAAGCCATCGACATCTGCGTTCCAACAGGAAACTTTGGCAATATTCTCGCAGCATGGTATGCCAAAAAAATTGGTGCACCTATCGAACGTCTTCTCTGCGCCAGCAACGAGAATCGCGTGCTGACCGACTTCATCAATACCGGCACCTACACCATCGTCGATCGTCCGTTTATGCTACGCCAAGTCCCTCTATGGATATCCTTGTGTCATCCAATTTGGAACGGCAGCTATTCGAACTCACTGGGCGTGATGGTTCTGCTATCTCATATTGGATGAAAGATCTTGCTGAAAAGGGATGTTTTCGTATTGACCCGCATACCTTCGCACGGCTTCGTGCTGAGTTTTAAGCGACTCCGTCTCCAACGACGAGTGCTTAAGAACCATGAGCCTTTGATGCACATGGATGCCTTATCGATCCCCTATACGGCGGTCGCCTGCAAAGTCGCTGAGCGTCTTCGTTCGGACAATCTGTTCTTGTCGCCAGCACAGCACACCGGGCCAAATTTGGCGGGAGCGTCTCACCGAGCACTCCAGCTGAGCTTACGGTGTCAGATAGCCTGCCCCGTGAAGTAGAACAGCTAACCGACTGCGAACTTAACGACCTGATTTCCCAAGAAACCGGATGTGGGCCCATTCCTGCAGGATTAGCCCCTTTGGATACGATGAAAGTACGTTTTACCACCGTTATTAACTCTGATAAACCCGCTGTCGAAGAAGCTGTTCACTGTTTCTTTCTTCGCTTCAATAAATTTCAGGTCGCTCAATATGGTAGAGAAATCCCGCTGGTATCTTCATATATTTCCATATAACGTCATGTCTCGTAACGTTTCGTAACGTTTCTTCTCCCCTCGCTGTCCATTAACACTAAGAAATATCTCGTCTGTCTTTGAATCGATATAATCTTTCCATTGACATACTTACTGATAGAGGCGCACAGTGGGCGTTGAACATCTTAAACCGAGCGTTAAGCTTTCCTTTGTTAATCCCGATGAGAGTCATGGACCGGTGTTTGGGGCCTGGTGTTATGGCTCTGTGTCGTGTGTCCAAGAAACAGGGTCAGCTTAATGCTGCCGCTAGCATGGGCATGGCCTACAGCAAAGCCTGGCGCGTACTGAAAGAAACGGAAGCTGCTTTGGGAGTCCAGCTGCTTGTTCGCGATGGAGCTCATGGCAGTACTCTTACTGCTGATTGCTTAACCTTACTTGATGCCTATGACAGTGTTAAATCAACGGTTATAGACACAGCGTCTCGCAAAACAGCTAACCTTCTTGCCTCATCTTAAACATTAGTTTCTTGCTTCGTTTTAGCACTACACCGATACGTGGAACTATGTTCTGCAGTGTCCCGGTGTAGTTGTGTTTCAGCATGGGACAGCCGCTCTTATCCAACAACACAGAAGAGGTGGTGCTCCACCTCCTCTCATTTGTCTGCACGGTTTGTGTCTGTAGAGAAGTACCAAGATCCAGGCATTTTCAATAGTAATAGTCAGCTGAATCCTTCCCTCTCGCTGAGATACACGCGCTCGAGTGGTAACGGCCTCGTTGCTGAACAAAAGCTCCTGGGTGATCAATGACTTTCTACCGCGCCCTCATCAACATCAATAAAAGTCTTCGGTATCTATACTCGGCTGCCTCGCAGGCCGTCTTCAACTGACTTTTTCGATAAATCGATGCAAGCATCCGTAACAAACTGCCATATCATCGGAAACAGCGCGACTGACAAGTTGGACAAACCTTCATTGTGATTCCCCTTCCTCTTGCTTCTGCGGTGTTGCGTGCTTTTGTGCGTGATGGTTCATGCCGCGAAAACCCCCGCGTAACGGGGTCCGCCCTGCGCGCTGAACTTTGTCGATGCGCTGCTGGCATGGCGCACGCGTAATAGAACCTGCTGACGATGAAACGTGTCAATGCCAATGCGATCACCCCTGTTGAAACCATCTGCACGTGGTGAGACTACAACGCTCGAGAACCGCATATGCATCACCTGTTTGAGCATACGACACGATGGCACCGACCGCTCTAGCGCGCAGTACCACACCCTCACGATCGATAAACGCTACATCGATGGAAAATCCCATACCAAAGGTATGAATGCTTCGACAGGGTGTCAGAAGCAGTATTTCTGCACTCGGGTCAGCGCCAAGCAGCCCTTTGACACGATCAGGCCAGGTAGAAGCAATGCGTATACCTCTCTTCATCCTCATATTAATACCTCCAAAATAAAACGGTGATGCATGTTGTCTTCCCTGATTGCTGAGCACTCACAAAAGCCCATTGCCACTGGCCCCCTTGCTTTACGCAAGCACTCCCCATTGTTCCTTTGGATGGAGACTCAATAGCAGTCCAGCCCCTTTTCTGTCAGAAGCGCTTTTGACGCGTTTTTCCTGCTGCTGGATCGCCACCACAGAGAAGCCCACTCCAGCATCCAAAGAAGCAACCTGATAGGCATCGATATCGCCTGGTTCAAAGAACTCATCAGCAAACCCTGCAGGAAGTTCTTCCAACGAACCGGCGCACCTCCTGCTTGCTCAAATGCCTGAACAGCACTGTCTCGCTTTCATCTTTGAGACATTTGATCGAGCATCCACTTGAGTAGAGAGTGGTGGTTCTTGGTTTTGAGCGTGATCTTCTTTCTGCTCTTCAGCGACTTCATTTGTGCTGCTGGATACAATTGATGCACCCTTGTTGACACTCTGAACCGCATGAGATACCAAGCAGTACCGCAAAAAGGGTACCCACCACTAGCGCTGCGATGAACCGTTTCATCTGCGCACTCATATAATTGCTCCCGGTTTACGAGCGGGTCGATCGTCAATGGGCGCGATGCTCAACTGAAGGAAGCGATACACCAAAAATAGTGCTGTTGAGTGCATGACCAAACAGTGATGGACGAAACTCCAATACGGCAATGTGAAAGATATCCAGACTCGTCCTTCGACCAAGACATGTACCGCTGTATGGTTGCTCGCAAAACGATTGATTCAGGTCATTCTCAATTTGGGCAGCAGTATCCTGAGATGTCTCGTGATAAGCGGAACCGTTGCCACGCTGCGCACAGCATCGCGCGACAAACGATCAAAAAGCAGCACAATCACCCAGAAACATCAACACATTGATCGCTGCGATTGCAACCGTTATGAGCACTGGAAGGTGACCACTGCTTCAATGGTCATCTGGCCCCACTCGATTGCAGAGCAACACTCTGTTTGCAGGCCACTGAATACCGTGCTGAATATCCCTTACCCTGATCTGGCTTACTCGCTGCAGTGCCATTCGAAAAAGCCGCTTGTTGACTTCTTTTGAACTGCTTTCTCAACTCCATGGCTTCACCTGACTTGGTGATGTCGTTAATGATTTAAGCGCATCACGCGCTCTCTAGAAAGATCTTTGCCTGCATCCTTTACCCCTGATGGCAAGGCAATTTCTATCTGTATTGATGGCCCTTGCTCATCACCGAGAGATATTTCAGCAATACGCACTCGTCCCAATACCGTCGATCTCCTCTTCGACCACTGCAGCAGAAAGCATCAACGATGCCGGAAAAGGGGCGCCGAAGAATTGGACGAAAAGATGGGCAACCAGATGCTTGGCGCGTAAAAGCGCATCGAAGCAGGTTCATGAGGATCCGCCTGAGCAACATGCCAAGAGTTCACTGTCACAGGTTTCCATGCCCGCCGTATCAGCTGGCTGCAAACCGACAGCATCAGCCGTGAGTGAAAAGCGCTTGATGCTCAATCTCCTAGCCCGCTTTTGGGAAAGTTAATTGGAATCGGTCAGCACTGACTTCACTGCTCATCCAACGCATTAAACCCTGGGTATGAAGCGTAGTGCGGTACCCATAGCTTGAGTGCCTTGTGCGGCAATAAAGCAGCAACGTCCTGAAGAGTCCCCATGAATCCATCCAGCAATGAATCGACGACTTCTCCTGAAGGAGTCGATTGGTCCCTGAACTAACGTAGCACCCGAAAGCGCGGCAGAAGAACCAAGCGAAGAATCGCTGCTAAAAATGCGTACCAGTGCAAGATTATCGAGGTATTGGTCTTGATATTTACCACAAGGGCGAGCTCCATATGCACCTGGCGGAAACGCATCATCAAGCCGCGTAGTAGTGGCGAGCCTTCATAGCATTCTCAAGATTATCAAGTATGGACCCAACTGGTTCTTTTCACCTGCTTCATTGCTGGCTCGAGCCTCTCTCGTGCCTTCTGGTATAAAACGTGCCTCTTCAGCCACAATGCGGTGACGATGCTCAAATCCGTTTTCGATCGAAGTAGATGCTGCCGCCACTCACCAAGGCTCACAGGAGAAAAGCGACAGAAGGGACACGGGGACATTCTCTGCTTCAAACTGTTGCAGTGAAACGTGCCCTCCAAGTGCCCACACTCTGCAATACCCGGGCACCCATCCCATGCGTGTAGGTAACGTATTCCATGTCCATCAACCGTAACCGGATAAACTGCTTGTTGATATAAAAATACTTTGCCGCATCTCGTCCAGTATTTTTAGGCAGCAGCGGAAAATAGGATTCGAAGGAATCCTCTCCTTCCACTACATACCCGCGAGCAAGCTCACCTGATGCATACTCATAAAATTGCTTACGCAGGACAGAGTTCTGTTGTTCATCAACGGAAGATGAATGAGGCGCTTCTGCAAGCGCGCGACGTCCATAATCAGGCCCGTGCCCGTGCAGGGAACTGAAAATGACCGGTTATCTACCTGGGAAAACAGTGGATTCTTCCACCAGCCATAGAAGCAAGACTCGCGCACGTTCGCTCGTGCAATAACCGGGTTCGTTACCGCAATCAGCCATAAACGCTCGCATCTTATGCTCGTTGGCCTCGCGGGACGCCTCCTCTGCTTCCTCGGCAGCAGAAGCTATTTCCTCTCCTTTTGAGTGCAGTGTCTCAAGTGCTTCATGGAACTCCTGCAGGATGGATACGTAAGCTCTTTTCCTTCTAGGGAAGCAAAAGAGCCATTCCAAGATAGGGTTGCGCGAGAGGTGCTGTTAGCTGATGCAACGGATGCAGACTGAGCTGCAGCGATAAAAGGAAGGAATGCCTGAAGGGCGTTCAGGCCACGCGTGGCAGATTCTGCAAACGTATCGCGCATGCGGATGACTTTATCTGCCGCTTCTATAAGCGTCGCCGCAATCGGCTGACAAGCGGAACGCACAGCGCAACGGCTCCTGCCCTGCCATAATGAGACCGGTTAAAGAGTGATAATACCGCTGCGTCACAAAACCTGAATCACGACATAAAAACGAAGCCACTTGATTCTCAGCCGCAAGAGCTGCTGCATCAGCGACATTCTGCACCTCGGACGAAATTGACTGTATACGATGCACCTGAGCAGCAGAAAAGATAAGCGAAAAGAGTTAGTAAAAGAGCGATAACCATTCCCACCGTGGAAAAATCCACCATCAGAACGAAAGAAGGGCGGCACGCGCCAGAGGATCCCGTCTTGCTCTTATTTTTATTCTCATTCGGCGTCCATTTGCTAAAAATCCGCTTGCTCATTCGTGTTCCCTCCTCTCACGTCCTTGTACCCACTCTTGTGGCGATCCGCTCTGGAGCCATGCCGGTCGGGTACGTGCAGTTTCAGTAACTTCGAACGAAAAGAAGTCATCTTCACTGGTGATGATGAAGAGTCCGACAAAGCCACATCGATAAGTGGTAAAGATGGATCTTGTTACGTATCGTGACTGCTACTTCGGTAGACTCTTCATCGCCCTCAAGTTCGACCTCCCACGAGTCGTCCCCTGCTGTTTGCACATGAAACAACTCGTGTGGTGGAATCGCCCCCGAAATGACGCACAGCCATCGATCGACAGCTGTCAATTTGTGTCTCACCCTGCCCCGCTGTGGCAAGTACTCGGCAGGCCTGAGCTGCTGAAGCGCGCATGACCATCCGGTCATAGAGGATGATCCCGGCTGTACGAGCACGATAACGACCATAAACAGCACCGGAATAAGAAATGCTGCTTCAACCGTAGACTGTCCATTGTCAGCACGCCAAAGCATCGCACTAAGCACCCGCCGAAGCACTAACATGATTCGGAGCCGACAACAGCGCATGCTGCACAAAGGCACCAGAGTCGCCAAAGCCGCCAGAGACACCCTAAGCCAATAACCACTGCAATAAGAGCAGCCATGACGAGCACCCATTCAACCGTTGATTGTCCCCTTGAGACAGGCCACGATACGGCGATTGTCAGGGTTTTTGTTCCCCTACAGCCCATTGATACCATTGGCGATTGCATCCCACAGCTCCTGAATCTTTGTCGAAATAGGGTGATAGCCACAATAGCAATCACCACAAGAACGCCGACAAGAATCGCGTATTCGGTTGTCCCTTGTCCGCGCTGATCGCGCAGTGCCCGTCCAGCCCCGTACTAAAAGAGTTCTTCCTTGAGATAAGCAGCCATTACATTGTCTGTTTTTCATTGCTGTCCCTTTCATTTCCCTCGAATCTATTGCCCTGCAACCAGGTCAAGTAAAACCGGTCCCAACACCATCAACAACATTGATGGCAGGATGAGCGTTCCCACCGGAACCATCATCTTGACCGGTGCTTTCATAACCTCTTCATCAAGTAAGGCTTTACGCGCCAAGCGGGCTTCTGCAGCCAATTCGTCAAGGGCATCTGCTAGTGGTGCACAAAGCGCATAGATCGCACAATGCTATCCATTACCCGCCCTGAGCAGCGGCGAATCGTATTTCGAAGCCACTGCATGTAACGCTTCAGTACGTGTTGTAAGCCCTGTCATCCAAGCCATGTGGGCACCTGACAACTCCGAGGCAAGCATGGTCGGAAAACTGGCGCAGTATTTTTCAAGCGCTCTATCGAACGACAGGCCACTGCGCAGACCAAGACAGAGAATGGATAGCGCTTCAGATAGATGCCGCTCCATCTGCTTTTTCCGTAAAACAACTTCACGACCAATGTTCGAGGACCGCACGCCATCCGCAAAAGGCACCGACCAGTGCACCTGTTGCAGACACCTCAAGCGATACCATCGCGCCAGCGAGTGCTCCTCCAGCTGTGCCAACAAGAATGGCTTCCCGTCGGGCATAAGACCAACCTGCTGCCGATACCTCCGACAGAAGCTCCCGCCTACGAACAAGATCTTGATCGTGCTGACGCCATCGCTCTTGCTTTTTGACACCTCCGTGTTGAGCGCTAATCGCGAATGAAACCGTAAACGCGATAACACAAGTGACGTACTGCCTCGTGAAAAGCCAAGGATAAGAAAGAGCTGCGCCCATGGCGAATGAGCGGAGATTCTTGCGCCGACGATGCGCTAACCGAATAGCCAGCACATACCACGACAGAGCAAAGCCAAAAAGCTTGCTGAAAGTACCGAGATAACCAAAAAGACCCCTGCGTCCATTAGAATGACTCCCGAGAAAGGATCTTCCGTACCGCCATAATCCCGCCCACCTGCATAGATAGTGCAACTACGAGCATGATGATTCCTTCTGTCGATGAGAAAAATGTTTCAAGGAACCCATCTGATAAAACTGAGAGAACCCCTGCCAGTAGCACCGTTACCGCCACAACAACGCGAGCTGAAAGACGGGCTTGCGCGGTATTAACCGCAAGTGACCGCCGAAGATTTGTCTCGTGTGCAAGCATTTCACCAGCTGTTTCAAGCACCTGTTTCATACTTCCACCCGCTTGATGCTGTATTTCCCAAAGCGGTGGCAACGAAGGTCAATTCTCGTATCGACCGTCTCCTTTCAGTAAGGCAAGCGCTTCGTCAAGGGGAGACCCCGCTGCAAGTGCCTGAGAAACCCGACTGAATACCTCTTTGAGCGGTCCGTGCGATTCTTCTTCAAGACGACTAAAAAGTTTGCTGTTGCGATAACCCCTGCAGGAAGGCAAATGCCTATCGACCGAACGGCATCAGGAAGAGCCTCGCGTATGCGTCTTCGCGCCGTTCAATAGCATGCGATGCTACCTGTGAAGCCAGCGCAAGAAGAGCAATCGGAATGGCTGTGCACCACAAGGGGTGCTCCCAGCACCGCACCACCCACAAGACAAACAAGAAAGAAACCAACTGACATGAACACAGCGCTTCATCACGCACAATAATGAAACGACAGCGGAGCGGCAGTGAAAGCTTCGCTATGTATTGGGCCATGACAGGCTGACGCAATATAACGCGGGCAATCGGCACAAATGGACGAAGACCACGACGAGCAAGAATAGCTGAAGTTCCTGAAACCGATATCGTAGACGCACAGGCAATGCGCTTAAAGCGATAGTACGTTATAAGCAGGCAGTACACGCCAAGACCGGCACTGGCGAACGATGCAAAGAACGCTAATCCGGCAAAGAAAGTGAATCCATCCATTCCGCTTCACCTCCTTCAGCCGGCTCCGGCAGATCACTGGCCTCAAGAAGCCATGTAGGAATAGTGAGCCACTGGCCGCCAACCGAAGCAGAGGCGCGCTGATACACGACGGTCATGTGACAACAACGGTTTGTGCCGTCGTAGGAAATCTCGTCAATTTCAGTTACAAAGCGCACGCCCGATCTGTCGCGCGCAGTTTGTACGATGCATTGAATAGCACTTCCTATCTGAGCCTGAACAACTTCTACCGGTAAATCGGCTGCGTAACGCACCATCGTAGTTAGCGCAGGATGCAATCAGCTGGTGAATTAGCATGCAGAGTTGTAAGCGATCCGTCGTGACCGGTATTCATGGCCTGCAGCATATCGAGCGCCTCGCCACCACGACATTCGCCGACGATGATACGATCGGGACGCATGCGCAGCGCGTTAACAAACGAGGTCACGAATAGTTATTTCGCCCGCGCCTTCGATACTTGCCGGGCGCGCTTCAAGGCGTATGACATGAGGGTGATCAGTAAAGCGCAACTCGAGCGAATCCTCAATGGTAATAATGCGTTCTGCCTGCCCAATCTTGCAAGACAACGCATTCAGCAAGGTTGTCTTGCCCTACTTCCTGTTCCCCTGAAACAGCAAGATTGCACCTAGCGTACACACCACCACACAAGATATAAACGCACCGAAGCTTCGATTGAGGCCGATTCGACCATTTCTTCAAGCGTGATAATACGCTCGCGGAATTTACGGATGGTCAGCACTGGTCCATCAGGAGCAAGTGGCGGTATGATCGCATTGACCCGATGACCTTGGGGAAAGCCGCGCATTCACCATAGGAGACGCTTCGTCAACGCGCCTTCCTAATGGGCCAATAATACGATCAATTAAAGCTCGCACCTCATCGTTGCTGTTAAAGGGGTTCGAATGCAATTCAAGTAAGCCATCGCGTTCTACATACAGGGTATCCACCGCATTAACCATGATTTCGGTAATGGATTCATCGGCAAGCATCCATTCAAGTGGGTCCGAGTCCGAACACATCGTCTCAGTAATGTTTCAATTGCCTGATCGCGCGCTTGACCAGCATCAATCAGCCATGGTGCATCCTCAAAAAGTCCCGCACGACGCGGCGCGTATCTCTATTTTTCGCTCTGCGCTGGATTCTCTGCCCGCATGCGACCGAGTACATCGGTGGGACCCTGATTCTGAACCCGCCGTCTGAGTTCGGCAATGCTTTCGTGTCGAATGGCTGCTTCTGCTTTCTATTGCCCGCAGCACGCACACGCTCCATCAACGTCATGATCGACTCCTGAGCAGCGTAAACGGATTAAAAGAAAACGAATGAGACAGCTTGATCGCTTTGAATTTCCACCAGCAAGCGGCAGGGAGCCATTCCATCAACCATAGCAAATACGCTCTGCGCAAAAGCGTTCTTCACTTCAAGTAATTCCGACGGTTGGCCCGAGCCAAGATATTCAGAGACAATCTCTGCCGCCCTCCCGCAGTTCAACCCGCATGAGCACCGGATAAGGCACACGAAACATCAATAGAGGTTAGAAGCGCCTGACGAGTGCGGTGATTGACTGCAAAAAGGAACGACTGCGATGCCACCCCACAGCGTACACAGATCTAAGACACTGTCGGCAGCGTTTAAGGCTCCACGGCTGCTGACCAATCAGAAATACCGTGCGCGACGCTGCAGCAATAACGCTCAAGCTGAACATCACCCATTCTGACCCTGTATTGACCACGACTGCATCAAAACGTTCTGACAGTTGGTCAATGACCTGCTTAAATTGAGGTGCCACTTGTTCAGAAACTTCAAGCATGAGCAGGCGCTACACTAAAGCGGAATCTTATCGTGCGGTTTCAGTGCTTCGATACGAGCTGGCGACCCAATAAGATCGTCGAGACGAACTGAGTTGCTTCATCTGTTAAATACCCCAGGTCGCCACCTTGCAAGTCACCATCAACCAAAACGGTGCGACAGCCGCTGATTGAGAGATACATTGCTGCAGGGCAGCTACCGCACTTTGCTCTGATCCGCCTTCGGCTGAAACAACCGCAAGAATGAATGCTTTGATGGAGCAGATGCGCCACTCACGAGAGTGGTCGGTTTCTGAGCGGACTTGATACAGCGTTGAACTGGTCTTTTTCAACCCGATCACAACAAAACCATTTTGAGCCATTGCGTCCACTCAAGGCACTGAGATAACGATGTTGTCGCTCTCTTCCGCTGCGGCCGGTTGACGTCGCTATAGCTTCTCCTGTCGGCTTGGGCGATGATACTGTGACCTTCGATGATGACCCAAGCGACGCTGGCGCTGTAGCTTTTGGTACTGCCTCAAGCGGCATCGTAGCTTCCGGCATTGGCTGTATCGGCACCGAACGTAGCTTCAGACGGTACTGACTCTATCGACGATGATAACGCTTCTGATAATGGCTCAGATGACGCCGATACCCCTATCATCGGCTGATGTGATGTTGACGTTTCTGATGTCGACAATTGCCGAGTGGAAAAGCGTTGCTTGCATGCGCTAAACCGCTCGAGAAATTCCTGTTGTCCGAGGACTTCTTCAATACCTGCAATGCGAGCGCGACTATAGAGCGAACCCGGTACCCTTAAACGACACGAGTGACGCCGCTACTCCATCGCTGCAAAGCGCTGCTGCAAGATTAATCGCATCAACCTGGTCACTTCCTGCCACCCATACTGGTATCTTCGCACCCGCATTATGGAAGTGTCGAATCTGATGGCGCGCTTCATCAGCATCAGAGAAGGTTGTCAGCCGGCTGCTGATCGAGCTGTTCATCGGGCAAAACCCAACATGATGGGATTAGCGAAGCGCTTCATTCAGCGCAAAGGATTGCTCCTTGATATGCCGTATCGATGGTTGCTGTTTCGTTGATTATCCTTCATTAGCGTACTCCCCTTCCGCAGGTAGGTGGGGTATACGAAGATGAATCCCGCGCAGTGGCGATAACTTCTGAACCCTGGGCAGGATCAACAGCAAGGGTTACCCACATCCGACCCGCTGAATATGTTCCTGCTGGAAGCACCTGCGCATCGCAGAGATACGCAACCGAACCCGAAGATGAAGCGGAATACACCGATACCTGCACCCCCGCCTCAAGCGAACCACCCACGGCTTTGGGGAACTTCGATCGGCAATGCTGACCGCTTGTTTACCGGCTGGTACCTGGATAGCAGCCGTGTTGTCCGCAGCAACGCACTGTTGTGATAACTTCACCTGATGATACCGGGCCCTGCTGTTTGCTGCGCTTCGATATCCGTCACCGTGCCCACCGCCTGGCGTGGTGAGAGTTCTGCAATCCACGAGCGCAGTTCAACATTGGCTGATGAGTATGTTTCACCAGGAGCGATATCACGCGTCGCAACGCATACCTGTACCTGATCGCCACCGTAGCGAGACAGCGCTTCGTCACGTTGCGCCCTGAAAGCGGGCTTGTTCGGCCTGAAGATACGCACTCACGCAGAGCGCACAGATCAGCCGCAGAGCAGCGAAATAGTACAGCATGCTCTGCGTCTCATGAAACTCCTTCCATCTGGAAAAGAAGCATGAGACTTCGACCTTGCCGACATCTTCAATCTCGCTTGACCGCAACCTGGCAGAAAGCTATCTCTGCCATTACCCCTTCGTAATCGGGCTTGTTTTCTGATATGTAGCAGACCTCTCGAGGATTTCACTATCTCCTCGATAACTGACTGCGAGCGCTCTGCGGTGTGCTTCGATAGTAAAACCCAAGATCGCTCATCCGATCGCGCACGGCATCGGCAAGGGCAAAGTTCTTGGCCTCGACGGGCAGCCGCACGAGCATCGGCGAGGGCATCCACTCGCATCAGAAGGCGATGTACTGCGCGAAATCAGCCAATTCGGCAGCAAGATCGACAACCCTGCACAGGATAGTCACTCAGAAGGCTGCTGAACCACTTCGATGCCAAAAACACCCATCAGTTCAACGATGTCTTCACGCGCCTGTCGCAGAACGGGAATATCAGACCGCGATACGGTTGCGTCACCGAGTTGCGTATAGGTCTCCCACCAGCGTAAAAATAGCCCGAGCGCACCAGCCGTATTGAGAGGTCATCATCCATTGCGTAGATAAATTCATTACGTGTCTGTTTTACCGGGCAAGCAGCTCTTTTGCCTTAAGGGCAGTTTCCGGAATATCTGCGGCATCTGCGGCCCAATCCAGCGAGCTACCAGCGCTTCAATACGCGCAAGGGCTGCAGCTGCCTCGGTTAAGCGCTCTTCACTAAAATCGAGGGGACTGCGGTAATGCGTCTGGAGCATCAACATGCGCAACGAACGCGGATTAACACTCTTCAAAACATCGCGAAGCAACAAGAAATTACCGAGCGACTTTACTCATCAGCATTGATCTGCAACATCCCGCCGTGCATCCAATAATTTGCGAATGTTTCGCTCTTGCCGCTTGCTTTGAGCTGTTTCTGTTTTCGCGATGCGGAAGATCAAATCGGCTCCGCCGCCATGCACATCGAATGGAAGCCCTAAGTACTTACGCGACATTGCAGAGCATTCAATATGCCAGCCGGGACGACCTTGCCCCCAAGGTGACTTCCACGAAGGTTCACCCGGTTTAGCAGCCTTCCAAATAGCTAAAATCGATGATCCCGTTTGCGATCACCAATGTCCTCCACATGAGAAGTCACGTAGATCGCGATGACCACCTCAAGTTCATCAATATCGCGATGAGATAAATGGCCACATGTAGCGAAACCCGCACGCTGAAATATACATCACCAGCCGCCTCAGCAGGGCATGCCCCGGTATCGATTAAACGCTGGACCAGCTCGATCATTTCAGGAATCTCTTTCGGTTGCCCGTGGACGCTTATCAGGATCAAGCACACCACCGCATGCACGTCCTCAATGAACGCATTCGTGTACTTGCAGGCGATCTCAACCGCATCGGCACCCTTCTTCACCGGCGCGCTTAATAATCTGTCATCAACGTCAGTGACGTTTGCACAAACGTCACATCGAATCCGCGCCACATGAGATAGCTCGCCGCACGATATCGAACGACACAAACGCATGACGTAGCATTACCAATCATGAATGGGATAGTAGCACGTCGGACCGCATCGCATATGCGTGACACGACCCACTTCAATGGTTTTCAAAATCTTCCTTCTTACGCGTTTGTGTGTTATAGATCCTGATCATCGTATTCCTTTATCGTTGTTCTTCAAGCAGGGCAACCGCTTGAGCTGAAATACCTTCACCGCGTCCTTCAAAACCAAGATGCTCAGTCGTCGTCGCCTTAACGCCAACGCATTCCATATCAATACCCAATGCATCCGCCGTCGCGCGCGCATTTGGTCAGCGATAGGTGAAAGCTTCGGCGCTTGAGCAGCAATAACGCTATCGATATCAACAATGGAAAACCCCGCTGCACGTGCCGTAGCCGCAACTTGGCTCAGTAGCTGAAGCGAATCTGCCCCAGCAAAGGCAGGATCAGTATCGGGAAAGAGCTTCCCAATGTCGCCCGCCGGGCCGCGCCCAACACCGCATCGGCCACCGCATGCGCCCAACACGTCAGCATCGGAATGACCGGCGAGTACTTTTTCACACGGAATCTCAACGCCGCCGATAATAAGTTTGCGATCGGATACGAGCGCATGGACATCGAAACCAAGACCAATGCGCAGACCGGTCCGAATGTCATTTTGCGTCCTCTCGCAAGATAGAATGCACGGCCGCAGCCAGTATAAGATAATCCTCGGGAACAGTTAGCTTAATATTGTCGCGCTTACCTTCGACCACGAGAACTTTGCCACCCAATCGCTCGATAAGCGATGAATCGTCGGTTCCCACAAAGCCATCAGAAAGAGCAGCGGCATGTGCTCGGCGATAAATGCCAGCGCGAAAAACCTGGGGTCTGAGCGTTCCAGAACACCGTGCGGTCGGGCGTGCCAACAATCACATCGTTTTCGACTACTTTAAGCGTATCAATGGATGGATGAGCAACCACCGCACCATCAGAGTCGAAATTACCCTTCAGGGTATTGATGGTATGCTCGATTAAGTCAGGGCTGATCAGAGGCCTTGCACCATCATGAAGCACAACAAACTCAAAAATCTTCGGGAACAAATTCTAAACCTGAAAAGTGCTGATTCCTGACGGATCGACCCTGCCGGCGCCAATACAACTGGGGTAACAAATGGGAACGGGTCGATAGCGTGGGAAAGGTATTCAGCCTGGCGGTCTTCCGGACAAACCACAACGATCAGGCCGATATCAGCCACTGCATCAAACGCTTCAGCTGACCAGGTGAGCACTGGCTTACCAGCAATTTCTACCAGCTGCTTGCCACCTTCGCGACCAAACCGCTCTCCTGGCCACCTGCAGGATAATCGCAGCAGTCTTTGATTGTCGCCAACCTTCCCCTCGAGACCGCTCAGGCTCTTAGTGAGGGCATCAAAATCGAGTGTCCCAGCAGCTGTTCGGATATTTTAAGAGCTGAAGGAGCAAACACCGGATCAACGGTACCCATCGCGCGCTTGCTGAGTTGCATCGGTGTCTTTCATCCGTCGAGCCTCCTGTCAGTACTTATTCACCTTTTGCCGCTTACTGCACTGTTTCATAATACGACATACTCACTGCCAAACAGGGCATATATAGAAAAAGTAACGGCACCATTCAGACACGGTACCGTTACTTCGCTCAAATGGGTAAACGCAGGCTAAACTTTGAGTTAGTCAGTTGCACCACCTGCAGCCAAACCGCCCGAAGCCGACCCGCCGCCATCACGACTTAACGCGCGCCCAGTGTTGGACAGGTCCTATCCGCGTAACAACACTTCAGCATCTTGGGCAATGCTATCGCGTTTGCGTGGCGCCGGGATCGACCCTCGTGCCTTCTTTAAACACCAGCTTGCCGTCTTCAAAATCGACATCGATAACCGATCCACTTGTCCAGCGTCCTTCAAGCACCTGGTCGGAGATCGGATCTTCCAGTAGACGCTGAATTGCGCGACGCAGCGGACGATTCTCAAAGGTAACATCAGTTCCTTCGCTGGCAATATAGCGGCATGCTTCATCGGTAATATTGATCGTCATATTCTGAGCAATCAAACGCTCGCGCAGATCGGCCACCATAAGCTTCACGATCTGCCCAATTTCATCCTTTGTCAGGCTCTTGAACACGATTGTTTCATCAATGCGGTTCAGGAATTCAGGACGGAAGAGCTTCTTCAGTCTCGCTTGTCACCCGACTCTTTGATCTCTTTGTCGGACAGACCCGATCCGCCTTCACCGAAGCTGAGCGTCTGCGTCTGCGCAATATCACGCGCACCCACGTTGCTTGTCATCATAATGACCGTGTTACGGAAATCGACAACGCGACCCTGTCCATCGGTCAGGCGCCCTTCTTCAAGAATCTCCAGCAAGATATTGAAGACATCAGGGTGCGCCTTTTCGATTTCATCAAACAACACCACCGAATAAGGACGTTGACGCACGGCCTTTGTGAGCTGACCACCTTCGTCGTAGCCGACATAGCCCGGAGGGCTGCCGATCAAACGAGAAACCGTATGCTTTTCCATGTATTCACTCATGTCAAAGCTCACGAGTGCATCTTCGCTGTTAAAGAGGAATTCAGCAAGCGTTTTGACAGTTCGGTCTTACCGACGCCCGACGGACCAAGGAAGATTAACGAACCGGTGGGACGTTTCGGATCGGCTAAGCCACTACGTGCTCGACGAATCGCCTTCGATACGGCCGTAACAGCTTCATCCTGACCAATAATACGCTCGTGCAAGACACTTTCCATACGCAGAAGCTTTATCGGCTCGGCTTCGGTTAGATCAGAACACCGGCACGCCGGTCGTCATGCTCACCACATCGGCAATATCCTCTGCCGACACGTTCATGCACGTCTTTTGCGCGACGACTCTTCCAGCTCTTTCTGCGCCCTCGGCACGCTTTATCACGCATTGATCTTCTTGATCGCGCAATGTAGCAGCCTCTTCGAAGTCTTGATTGGCGATAGCCGCTCTCTTTCTTCATGCGCATCTCGCGCAGTTCTTCGTCGATGTCGCGCAACTCGGGCGGAAGCGTCATGTTGCGAATGCGCATGCGCGCACCCGCTTCATCAAGCACGTCGATAGCTTTATCAGGCAAAAAGCGATCCTGAATATAGCGGGTTTGAAAGCGTGACAGCCGCCCGCAGCGCTTCATCGCTGAAGTGCACCTGATGGTGTTCTTCGTAGCGATCGCGCAGACCCTGCATAATGCGCACCGATTGCTCTTCGTTGGGTTCGCCCACCGTAATAGGCTGGAAGCGCCGCTCGAGAGCTGAATCTTTTTCGATATGTTTGCGATACTCGTCGATCGTTGTCGCGCCAATCACTCGGATTTCACCACGCGACAGAGGCGGCTTTAAAATGCTCGCTGCGTCGATAGAACCTTCAGCGGCGCTAGCACCAATAAGCGTATGCAATTCGTCGATAAACAGGATAATATCGCCCGCATTGACCACTTCACGAATGCATTTTTCAGGCGTTCTTCGGAATTCACCGCGGTACTCATCGCTGGCTACCAAACTTGAAAATATCAAGCGTGAACAGGCGGCGATTGCGTGAAGATATCAGGCACCTGATTTGAAACAATCAATTGTGCTAAACCCTCCACCACGGCCGTCTCCCAACGCCCGGTTCGCCAATGAGCAGGGGATTATTTTTCTGACGGCGGCAGAGTATCTCGCATAATACGTCTCGATTTCACCGCGCGGCCAATAACCGGATCGAGCTTTCCATCGAGCGCTTGGCAAGGTCGGTGCCATATTCTTTCAGGCACTTTCTCGGAAGCGACGTTCTGTACATCAGGGTTAATCCGACCAGCAAACACCGCCGATTGTCCGACGAGATCGTTTAGGCTCCGCGTACGGCATCACCTGTAACGCCCATGCGAGCAAGTACGTCGATAGCCACACCTTCGCCCTCGCGAATAATGCCCAGCAAAAGATGCTCGGTAGAAATGTAGTCGTCCCATCTGCATAGCTTCGCGCAGGCTGTTTTCTAGCACCCGCTTAACCCTCGATGTGAAGCCCAAATGTCCGACACATCGGTATCAGGATCGATAGCAACTCGTTTGCCGAATTGTCTGAACAGTTTCATCGTATGTAACATTCAAGCGATCAAGCGCTTGTGCGGCAAGGCCATCTTTTTCCTTAATAAGCGCAAGAAGTATATGTTCGGTACCAACATAGGGCTGATGCGAGTGCGAGCTTCGTCTTGGGCGATTACGAGCACCTGCGCGCCTTTGTCGGTAACTCTATCAAATGACATGTGCGCCTCGTTTCTTTGAGGTTTTCGCGTAAGCTTAATTTCTAGTGGCTATCCTAGCACTCACCTAATTATGAGTGCCAACGACTCACCTTCTTTTTGGGAATCTGATACCTTTCCGTAATACGAGGTGCACGCAGAAAGAATCACACTCTATTGCGCCGGGGCCATTGCGCTTTACCGCCTGTACGAGGTGACTATGTAATCAGCATTACGCCTTTACCGCATGTATCGGGGAATCGGTCAGTGATTAGTGTTATTCAGCCGAGAAGGAATCTTTATTCGGGTCGATTTCTTCATCGCTGCAATAACGCTGGTAAACCATTCGTCGAGGTCCATTTCCATAAGCTCAGCTCCATGGGTAATTTGATCGCGATCACACCCAGCAGCAAAGCTCTTTGTCTTGAACTTTTTCTTCAGTGACTTCAGAGAGAAATCTTGCACCGATCGAGATGGGCGCACCATAACGCACGCATCAATAAGTCCCGATAACTCATCACACGCAAACAGAACCTTTTTCCATTTTTGCCTCAGGAGCAGGCAGTGCTTTTATTCCAGTCGAAAATTATGCGTTTGAATTGCACGCACCAACTGCGGATTCACGCCGAGAGGCAAAGCATCTCGGCAGTCTTGACGGTGTGGTCATTCCGTCGGGATACTCTTCCCAATCAAGATCGTGTAGCAAGCCGACAATACCCCAAAACTCGATGTTATCTGGATCAAACTGATCCGCGTAATAGCGCATAAGCCCTTCAGCGTCTGCCCATGCGCAATGTGAAACGCGTCTTTGTTGCTCTTTCAATAGTTCGAAGCTTTTATCGCGACTGATACCAGCATCAAGCTGGTCACCTGGCTGAGGGGCAGGAACTTTTTCCACGGGCTGTCGATAGCTTCCACGTCTGATACCGGCTGCTGCGCTTCTGTTGTAGGCTTCGTCGCGCAAGTCGTCCCTGTTGCAGAATCAGGCAGAGAAACGTCCCCTTCAGGGCGCAGCAGTGGCCATGGTCTTCTCCCGCACACTACCGCAGCTGCCTGATCATCGGTTGCAGCTGAACGCTGAGTATTTCGCCCAGACCGCATATGGGGAAAGAGCAGGACATCACGAATAGATGCTGAATCGGTTAACAGCATAACCAAGCGGTCGATGCCAATACCAATGCCTCCCGCAGGCGGCATGCCATACTCGAGGGCGCGAACATAGTCGGTGTCGTACTCCATCGCCTCTTCATCGCCATGGCGTTTTGCTTCCATCTGGGCGGCAAAACGTGATTCCCTGGTCAACGGGGTCGTTGAGCTCAGTAAAAAGCGTATTGGCGTATCCATGACCGGCAATCACCAGTTCAAAGCGATCGGTCAGACGCGGATCCTCTGGCTTTGCGCTTTTGCAAGCGGGGATACCTCAACTGGATAGTCGCAGACAAACGTTGGGTTCACGAGCGTGCGCTCACTACGGCTCGTCATACAGCTCAAACATGAGCTTACCGGATCCCCAATCCTGCTTCCATTCAAGACCAAACCGGTCGAAAACCAAATGATACGTTTCAGGCGGCGTGTCGATATCAACTGTCTCCCCCACGACCTCGCTAACTAATCAGCCATCGATACACTGCGCCATTCGCCGGAAAGATTGATTGACGTGCCTTGATAGGTGATGATTTCACCGTCGCACACCGCATGGAGACCAGCCTTAACAAAGCCTTCGCATAGCCATGCTTCATGCCGGCAAGATCAGAAAAACGCGCGAGTAAGCTTCCATCGTGGTGAACTCAGGATTGTGCGGTAAGATCCATGGCCCTCATTGCGGACAAACACGGCCGATTTCGTAAACGCGATCCATGCCAGCCTACCAGCAGACGCTTGAGATGCAATTCAGTCGCAATACGCAAATAGCACTCTTGATTGAGCGCATTGAGTGAGTAATGAACGGCTTTGCGTTCGCGCCACCCATACTTCTTGCAAAATGGGGTCTCGGCCTTCGTAGTACCCTTCTTGCGCCATATAGGTGCGACACGCTGAAAATAATCTTCGAGCCGGTTAATAACACCTGTTTAACCTGCGGATTGACAACTCAGGTCAACGTAGCGCTGTCGATAGCGTGTTTTCCATCATCAGTGAGGCCGCGAAATTTTTCAGGAGCGGACGAATAGACTTGCTCATGAGCTCGAATGAAGTTACCGCTACGGAAAGTTCACCACGCTTTGTGCGCAAAATCGTACCAGTCACAGCAATCCAATCGCCCAGATCGAAGTTCGTCATGCGACTAAATGCTTCGTCACCAAGCTCATTCACCCGACAGAACAGCGTATGTCGCCTTCACGCTCGCGCAGAACCATGAACTATGATCTTACCCTGATTGCGAATAGCCATAATGCGACCCGCCAGCGGCAGCAACATCTTCAGTATGCTCGCCAGCCGTGAGGTTGGCGCACTGCCTCAAGCTCGTCCACGTGATGAGTAACGGTAAACGCATGACCGTACGGGTCTTCTCCAGCTGCATAGAGCTCGGCCCGCTTGGCGAGGCGAACCGTCCGTGGGTCATCTTCAATGCGAGCAGTTTCTTCCTGCACAGGGGTTTCCTTGCTCATTGCGCTTCCTTTCGCATCATTGCGGCGCATCCATTACCTGCGAATATAACTGAACGCCTTCACACATCCGTGAGAGACGAAAACCATCCTGCAGAATGCAGCTACTAATGCTCGATCTTTCGATGGTCATCTTAATCTCACGACCGGTCGGTCCTTCGGCGACAACGGTATCGCCCCTTTTTGTGGCCGATAAGCGCGATCCCCACGGGCGATTCGTTGCTGATACGCCCTTCACGTACATTCGATTCAGCAGCACCGACGATGTTGACACACGCGCTGCGATCCACCAATGGCAACGGTCACGGTAGAGCCAATGCCCACCTTTGAAGAACGTTTAGGGTGCCGCAACAACCGTAGCCTCAGACAGGATGCGATTGATTTCAGCGATACGTGCTTCGAGCAAGCTCTGCTCATTCTTCGCGTCATCATATTCGAGTTTTCAGAAATATCGCCGAATTCACGTGCCACTTTAATGCGCGCACCACCTCAGCACGCTTTTTCAGTTTCGCAGATAGATGAAGCTCTTCTTCAAGCTTCTGTTCCTTCTTCAGTAAGCAGATCTATGACTGATCAGCCATGTTATGTCCTTGCTCTCATTCGCAGCGTTAGTAGAAACGCTGGGCACGCGCAAAACACGCACATGCCGCGCATGCCTCTGCTGAGGGCAGTGTTACTCAGCCTTTTGAACTCTGCGTCAACCTTCTTCGAAGTGCTCTTCTTTTCGTCGATGTTTCCTCGTCGGAACCGTCAGCATCAGTGGCTTTCCTCGATACTTTCGAGCCGCCACCCATGCCGCTCACGCAGATTCTTTTACCGTCTTGCCAAGCGCACTACCAAACTTGCAAAGGTTTTTCGGCCCAAAGATGAGCAGGACAACCACCAAAATAATAACGATTTCAGGAATGCCGATACCCACGAATTTCATGTCTCCTCCTTGAAAACACCGCGGATATAATCCCACGCAGAGAGTCCTGATCACGCGCAGTGGGCGCCTTTTTCGAAAGCAGGGATGCACCTCATTTGAGTGCACCCCTATAGGTTCATGGTCGGGATGACTCGATTTGAACCAGCGACCCTGCGTCCCGAACGCAGCGCTCCTACCAAGCTGAGCCACATCCCGTAATCACCGCCATAAGTCTGCGGCGCAGCTATATTATCACAAGCCACAGAAAAGAAAAGAACCGAGAGCGCCGCTTGATAACCTCAAAAATACCCAGCAAAACTGCATAAAATAGCGCTACCGGCTGAATACGTCAGAGGCATGTAACCGCTCAGCAAAGTATTTCGCAAGATATGGAAACGTCAGCGCCTTTTAAGCACGTGGACGATCTGCCACTACCACGCACAGCCGTCTTCCTGACAGTTGCACCTTTGCATAAGGAGCCTCAATCATCTGACCACCGCCGACATAAATAGCCACTACGGCCGGGATACCAGACGATATCGCCCGGAGATCGGATTACTTACTGCCGCTCACCTGCATAGTCACTGACGTGCAAATACGTGCATGGCGACCAGTCAAGCAGTAACTAACTCAAACCAGAGCAATCAGTATCCGGCAGGACCAACAAGCACCCCATACATAGGAGCGCCGGATGCAAGTTAGGGCACGGCTGACTATATCGTTGCCGCCTTCCCAGCCGCGCACTGCTCGAAGAAGAATTTGCCTTGAGTTCGAATTTGAACTTGAGTTATTACGTGCTTGGAGTTGAACTGTTCCATGCGTGTGCTCGAATTGGAACCCGAAGATGAATTAGAGCTGCTATTCGATGACGAACTACCTCAGACGGTGCCGAGGCAGCTGACGCAGCAACCACCTGCGTCGGCCTCTGTGCAGCGCGTCGCTTCTTCTGCAGCACGACGCTGTTCAATAAGCTCTTGCACTTCAGAGGACAGGCTATTGTATGTGGCCTGATACTGCGCCACTGTCGCTTCAGCTTCGGCTTGAACAGATGCAGCTTCTTCGGCTTTCTTTGCAGCTGTTTGTTCCTGTATGGCGTACTCGCCTCAGCGTTTTCCAACGCTCGTCCGCTGCGTCTTCAAATCAGATACCACTTTAATCGTCTTCGCTCACTTTCATTGAGCAAATCGAGACCGGTACAAATCAAACGTTGAAGCGCCTGCAGCACTGTCCAAGAAGGTGCTCGACCCCGTGCGATACATGCGTCGCACGCGAGACGAAAGCTTGACCTGGTTGCCCGAAATCACTTCATTCGTTTCATCGATCTGCGTCTGAGCGTCATCCATAGCCTGCTGGGCTTCTTGCTGCTCGTTTAGAGCCTGCGTATAGTTGTCAGACGCTTCATTGAGTGCTGTCTGCATCGCATTGAGCGAGGAAAGCGCAGCACTCTGCTTGCTTGTCTGAAAACCTCGTCAGCAAAACCAGTGAAGGATGCGTCAGAGCTAATGCGTGCCTGTTGCTGCAGCGCCTGCACAAAATGCGCGCCGTGAAGAACAAAGGTGTTTTCTTTCATGCTGCCTATTACCGCCTCAATCTCGGTTTCGTATGCGTGAATGTGCACATACTTTATGGTAAACCGAGACCCATACCTAGGGAAAGCCACATGCTTCCCTCGTATCTCGTCTCAAAACCCTGGTCGTACTTTACGCGTAGCGAACACTTTTGCTACCACGCCAGGCTGATACCTTCACTGGTATGCCAAACGTCGGCGCCTCGATCATTGGATTGTTGCCAATATAGATAGCGGCAGTGGTGCGACGAACATGCGACGATATCGCCCGGTTGAGGGTTCGATACCGCTGGCCACGAATAGAAGGTACTCGCAGTACCAATACGCTCGTGGCGTCCAGTCACACAACAACTAACTAAGCCAGGAACAGTCATAGCCCGGACGGACCAACAGCACCCCATACATAGGGCAGACCCAAGCAAGACTGAGCCCGGGCAACAATGGCATTGCCGTCTGTCGGTGCCGAAGGAACATAGCGATTTGTCGTTGCATTGTCCCTCTGACGTTGCTGCTCTTCACGAGCAGCCTGTTCACGTTGGCGCTGGGCTTCGGCTTCCGCCCGCTTCGCGTACCTTTTTCTTCGCTTCACGCTTCTGTTCACGCCAGCGCTGCTGCACTTCAGAAGACAGACCGTCGTACGTCGCCCGATACCGAGACACCGTTGCTTCAGCCTGGCGCTTTACCGCTTCTTCAGCCTTTCTGCTGCGCAACCTTTTCCTGCGCGGCGTACTTCATCGCGCGCAGCAGTCAGCCGCACACGGGTGTTCTTCAGGTCGGATACCAACTTGGCATCGTCTTCGCTCATGTCATTCAGCAGATCGAGACCGGTCGCAAAGTCTTCAAACGACGTTGCGCCCGTGAGCACGTCCAAAAAGGTGCCCGAACCAGTGCGATAAGCATATCGGTGCGCGCGTAGACAAAACGCTTTTTGCATCTGTGTGATGTTTGCTGTGGTATCCATCTGACGCTGCGCTTCATCCATCGCTTGTTCGAGCAGCATTCGCGTTCATCGAGCGCTTTGATACTTATCAGATGCCTCATCGTTGAATCCTGCATCGCATCTGGCGATGAAAGAGCTGCCTCGCCCTGGCAGCGCTGCTTTATCGGAAAGAGCTGTAGCCGGCGCGTCCGCGCTTGCGACTGAGCACCGGTTACAACACCGGATCGGCAAAGCGCCGACGGCATCAAAGTCGCAACGCCTCGCCGAGAGCGCTTGGCGGCAATGAAGGTGTACGCGTCGGGGAATGAGGTAGTCGTTGTCTGCGTCCATTCCCCGCCTCATACGGTCGCTACGGCTGGAGTAAACTAATCATGGGCGGACTGCCCAAAATCAAAATTACACGAGTGGAGACGGCTACAGGCAGCATATATTAGGCAACACCGGAACGAAATGATGCGTCAGCGCACAATAGCCTACGATTTTCATAGCAGCAGCATATCTGGGTATTGATGCAGTTTTGACCATCGCGTGAATTTCCGTCGCCGTCCTGTCGAGAGTAGTGGAGCCCTCGCTGCTTTCTCAATTTCTAATCTCCTCTTCCTTCCTTCGATTCCCCTCTCAATTCAGCAGTCGTGCATACCTTCTCTGCTCCGCATCTTGTCCTACCCTTTCCCTTATAGGAGAGCACCAAACACACC
>BNJU01004723.1_pt1 | contig 34083 bp, 45 predicted proteins | sample 8539281 | NCBI WGS metagenome assembly BNJU01 (sample SAMD00202456, study PRJDB9452) | human saliva metagenome | isolation source: human saliva | place: Japan
CTTATTTGCTTGATTTTTTTATGATTTCCTTATGAATGTATTGTATTCGATTTTTTTAATTGGTTTTTTTAGTTTGTTTTAGAAACTAAAAATCGGGAGTAGTTACTTATAGATACTCCTATATAATTTTATTGTCATAAAAAAAGGATGGGAATATTCCTCCTTTTTGTTTATATCAATAAGATTAACGTGAAAATTTATAAAGTTGATGCAAATAATAGATTTGTAGAGAGTCTAGGAAATAGACTAGATTTAGTTTAATCCATTTATGATGGTATAGGTAACTTTTTCAAAGGTGATCACATCACCCTTTTGAGTCGCAAGTTGGATACGGTTGTCTTTGATGCGGATAACTTGTATTTCCTTGCCATTTACCTTGACAATGCTAGCTTCAATATTTGGGTAGTCTACGACTAAGTCTCCACCCGCATTAGAAAGGAAAGATAGTGTTTCAAGATTTCTTTCTTTCCATTTCATGCTGACTTCAAAGTTACCACGAGCTACGAGACCTGAGACTTGTCCGTCTTTCCAGGCATCTGGAAGGGCTGGTAATGGGGCAATGTAGCCTGTGTGAGACTGAAGGAGCATTTCTGCCATACCGCTGGTTGCACCAAAGTTCCCATCAATTTGGAAAGGCGCATGCGTATCCCAGAGGTTTTCTAGGGTTGAAGATTTGAGCTGTTCTGCCAACAATCGATGGGCACGATTCCATCTAGGAGACGGGCCCAGAGGTTGATTTTATTAGCCTTAGACCAACCGGTACCACCATCTCCACGATGGTTTAAGGTTGCACGTGCAGCTTCTAGATATTCATGCTGATCCTTGCCAAATAGAGTACCTGGGAAGAGTCCAACTAGATGGGAAACGTGACGGTGGTGGTTTTCAATGCCTTCGTTGGTGAATTGCGGGCTGTCTTCCTCGTACCATTCCTTGATGCGGCCTTCTTGATTGATATGAAGTGGTTTGAGCTTGTCAAATTTAGCCTTTACTTCGGTTACCAAATCTTGGTCGACCTTCAGATGATTAGCTGCTTCCATATAGTCGTGGAATAACTGCCAAACTAGAGATTGGTCGAAGGTATTTCCGATCGTGATAGTACCATGCTCTGGCGAGTAAGATGGAGAAGAAACCCAACGGTCACTGGCCTTGTCGTAGTGCAAGAAGGAATTCCAAAACTTGGCAGTTTCCTTGAGCATTGGATAAATCTTTTCTTTGAGATAAGTTTCATCCTTGGTGAATTTGTAGTAGTCATAGACGTTCTGCATCATCCAAGCATTGGCAGCAGGAGACCAACCCCAATAGTAGTTCCAACCAGGAGTAGTCCAGCCAAATGGTGTCGCCTGGGTATGAACCAGCCAACCGTTTTCTTGACCTTCTTTGGACTCGATACCTGCATATTCTTTAGCAGCGATACGGCCATAGTAACGCATATCATCGATATAATTGATCATTGGCTTAGCCGTTTCTGCAAGATTGTTCATGTAGGCAGGCCAGTAGTTCATTTGTAGGTTGACATTGAGGTGGTAGTCAGAATTCCAAGGTGGATTATCTACTGCATTCCAGACTCCTTGCAAGTTAGCAGGAAGGGCATCTGTCCGGTTACGAGAAGAGCTGATGAGGAGGTAACGGCCGTATTGGAAGAAGAGCTCTTCTAGTTGTTGTCCTTTTGTAGGATCATAGGTTTGGAGAGCTTCTTTTGTCGTTTGGCTAGACTTGTTACCGCCAAGATTCAGTTGGACACGATTGAAGAGACTTTGATAGTCCTTGATGTGATTAGTTTTCAGAGTTTCATAATCTTTTGCCTTAGCAGCTTCGACGATCGATTTGACAGTTTTTTCTAGATCAATATCCTTACGATAGTTGGTTTTTGGATTTTGAGCATAATTAGTCTTGGCACTGAGTAAAAGGGTCGCATAGCTGGCTCCAGTGACAGTCAAATAGCCATCTTGGGCAGTGACTTGTCCATCTGTCTTGATTCCAAGATAAGAGGCAAATTGAAGGCCATTGTCTTTGACAGTCCCCTTGAGCAAGATACCATTTGAATCGGTCGTGACTGCCCCTTGTTTATACTTCGAATATTCCCAAGAGTAGTCACCATTCGCAATCAAATCTTCAGTCAAGCTATTCCAAAGGGTAAAATCGAGGGTCTTATCCCCTTTTTTACTCAAATGGGTTACAGTAACATCATCCGGATAGCTAGAGAAGGTTTCGCGCTTAAAGTTTGTACCGTCTTGGGTATATGAAGTGGTCGAGATGGCCTCAGAAATATCTAAGCCACGATGATAGTCGGTAACATTCTCCAAGCCTTTCTTTTGGTTGTTAAAGACCATAAAGATATCACCAAAAGATAAGTAACGACCATACTGAGCATTGTTTGGACCCACTAGGTTGCGCTCTGCCAATTGTTTGGCTTTTTGACGGTTTCCTTCTTCTAAGGCTTTACGAATTTCTGCTAAGACTTTGTAACGATCTTGATAGTTTCCTCCGTTGTAGTCGGTGCTATCCAGTTGTGGCCCACCAGACCAGAGAGTTTTTTCATTGTATTGGATTCTTTCTTCACCGATTAATCCAAAAACCTTAGCCCCCATTTCACCGTTTCCGACAGGCAAGGCTTGTTTTTCCCAGCCGTTATAAGAAGGAACAGTTGGTCGATCATAATGAAGTTGATAGTTATTTTTTTATTTTTCCATAGTTTTTTTATTATTGAAGCAAGTAGTATAGTGAATTCTATGCTTTTTACTATAGCAGACACATTAACTTATTGCAAGGTTTTAAAGGCCTCATTTGTTTATTTTTAAGGACAGTGTATATTCTAGATTTTATAATGGATAGTAAGCAAGTTTTTTTATAGATAAAGTGAATTAAAATGTTGGTCAGTTGCTTTTCTGAAAGCGTAACTCAAACTAGTCAGGCGTAGGACTTTATGGTATAATATAGAAGATTCAAAAAAAGAAACAGGAGAAATATTATGGACCTTATTTTTAGCAATTGTATTGATTGTTTTTAGCTTTTTCTAGGAGGTGCTCTAGGAGGAATGTACTTGGTGCGCAAGCAAATCGAAAAAGAATTTGCGGATAACCCACGTTTGAATGCAGAAGCCGTTCGTACTCTCTTGAGTGCTAATGGTCAAAAACCAAGCGAAGCTAAGGTACAACAGGTTTACCACCAAATCATTCGCCAACAAAAAGCAGCCCTCGCTAACAATAAAAAGAAATAAATAGGAAAAGTCTGGGATGAAAGTTCCAGACTTCTCACTATGTTTGACTGATATTTAGAGACAAGACTTTTTCCTTGCATTCTATTGATATTTGATTATGATTAAGTTGGAGACAACTGATGACGAATCAGTCGGTCGGAAATTTCAGTAAGAAATGTAATGATAATGAACTATCAATCAGAATAATAAGACTAGAAAGAAGACTATATGGATAATCGACCAATCGGTTTTTTGGACTCTGGTGTTGGAGGCTTAACTGTTGTGCGTGAGCTCATGCGTCAGCTTCCTCATGAAGAAATCGTCTATATTGGAGATTCGGCACGGGCGCCATATGGCCCTCGTCCTGCTGAGCAAATTCGTGAATATACTTGGCAGTTGGTCAACTTTCTTTTGACCAAGGATGTCAAGATGATTGTCATTGCTTGTAATACAGCAACAGCAGTCGTCTGGGAAGAAATTAAAGCCCAGTTAGATATTCCTGTTCTTGGAGTGATTTTACCTGGCGCTTCAGCGGCTATCAAAGCAAGTCAGGGTGGGAAAATCGGAGTGATTGGAACACCGATGACAGTACAATCAGATATCTATCGTCAAAAGATCCATGACTTGGATCCAGATTTACAAGTTGAAAGTTTGGCTTGTCCCAAATTTGCTCCTTTGGTCGAGTCAGGTGCTCTATCGACCAGTGTGACTAAGAAAGTCGTATACGAAACCCTACGTCCCTTGGTCGGAAAAGTGGATAGCTTGATTTTAGGTTGTACTCATTATCCGCTTCTTAGACCCATTATCCAAAATGTAATGGGGCCTAAGGTCCAACTAATCGATAGTGGAGCGGAGTGTGTACGCGATATCTCAGTCTTGCTCAACTATTTTGAGATTAACCGTAGTCGAGATGCGGCGCCACTTCAACACCGTTTTTACACAACTGCAAATAGTCAGAGTTTTGCTCAAATCGGAGCAGAATGGCTGGAAAAAAATATTCATGTGGAGCATGTAACATTATGACAAACAAAATTTATGAATACAAGGATGACCAGGACTGGTATGTTGGCTCCTACAGTGTTTTTGGTGGTATCCGTACTTTGACGGATGATGAGTTAGATTTTCCTTTGTTTGATTTAGCCAAAATCTTTCGAGATGAGGAAAGAGGATTTCCGCTTTCAGTTACCGTTTTACGTTATGCTTCAGCCTATCGCCTATTCTCTTTTGTGGTAGATATCCTCAATCAAGAAGCAAATCGAAACTTAGAAGTTATTCAACGCCAAGGAGCTTTGCTCTTAGTGGAAAACGGAAAGCTCTTGCATGTGGAATTGCCTAAAGAAGGAGTGAATGTTCAGGACTTTTTCGAGACAAATAAGGTCAGAGAAACCTTGCTCATAGCGACTCGTAACGAAGGGAAGACCAAGGAATTCGAGCTATCTTTGACAAACTAGGTTATGACGTAGAAAATCTCAATGATTATCCAGACCTACCTGAAGTTGCTGAAACGGGTATGACCTTCGAAGAAAATGCCCGCCTCAAAGCAGAAACTATTTCCCAATTAACAGGTAAGATGGTTTTAGCTGATGACTCTGGGCTCAAAGTCGATGTGCTTGGTGGTCTACCAGGCGTTTGGTCGGCTCGCTTCGCAGGAGTCGGAGCAACCGATCAAGAAAACAATGCTAAACTCTTGCACGAATTAGCCATGGTCTTTGATCTCAAGGACCGCTCAGCGCAATTTCACACAACCTTGGTCGTGGCTAGTCCAGGTAAGGAAAGCTTGGTTGTCGAAGCTGACTGGCCAGGTTACATTAACTTTGAACCTAAGGGTGAAAATGGTTTTGGATATGATCCGCTCTTCTTAGTAGGAGAAACTGGTAAATCATCAGCCGAATTAACCCTTGAAGAAAAAAATAGTCAATCCCACCGTGCCTTAGCCGTTAAGAAACTTTTGGAGGTATTTCCATCATGGCAAAGCAAACCATCATTGTAATGAGTGACTCCCACGGAGATAGCTTGATTGTAGAAGAAATACGTGACCGCTATCTTGGAAAAGTCGATGCTATTTTTCACGATGGTGACTCGGAACTTCGCCCAGATTCACCACTCTGGGAAGGAATCCAGGTAGTCAGAGGAAACATGGATTTTTATTCAGACTATCCAGAACGCTTAGTGACTCAACTGGGTCCTACCAAGATTATCCAGACTCATGGACACTTATTTGATATTAACTTCAACTTCCAAAAGCTTGATTTCTGGGCTCAAGAGGAAGACGCAGATATCTGTCTTTATGGGCACTTGCATGTTCCAAGTGCTTGGATGGAAGGGAAGACTCTCTTTCTAAATCCTGGTTCAATCAGTCAACCACGTGGAACTATCAGAGAATGTCTCTACGCTCGTGTGGAGATTGATGATAGCTACTTTAAAGTAGACTTTTTGACACGTGACCATGAGGTATATCCAGGCTTGTCCAAGGAGTTTGCTCGATGATTGCCAAAGAATTTGAACAGTTTTTACTGGAGCAAGAGGAAACCTTTTTAACTCCTGCTGAAAATTTGGCTGTGCTCATTGATACTCACAATGCAGATCATGCAATTCTCCTCCTTAGTCAGATGACCTATACCAGAGTGCCAGTCGTGACGGATGAGAAAAAATTCGTCGGGACTATTGGTCTTAGAGATATTCTTGCCTACCAGATGGAGCAGGGATTGAGTCAAGAAGCCATGGCAGATACGGATATCGTACACATGACCAAGAAGGATGTTGCAGTGGTAGCTCCAGATTATACATTGACAGATGTTTTACATAAGTTAGTGGATGAATCTTTCCTACCAGTTGTTGATAAGGATGGAATTTTTCCAAGGGATTATTACACGGAAATCAATCCTTAAGGCTGTCAATGCCCTTATGCATGATTTTAGTAAGGAATATGAGATTCAAAGCAAATGAGAGAATGGATTTCAGTATTTTTAGAAGAAAAGCAAAATCTATCTAGTAATTCTAAGCAGTCTTATAAGTATGATTTGGAGCAGTTTTTGGATTTTGTTGGAAAACAAATTTCAGAGACAAGTTTAAAAATCTACCAAGCTCAATTATCAAATTTTTAAAATGAGTGCCCAAAAGCGCAAAAGTTTCTGCTTGCAACCAATTTCTCTTCTTTTTGTACCAAAAAGGGAAGATAGGCACCTTTTATCGTTTGGAATTACCCAAACAGGCTGAGAAAAAGCAAGGGAAGTCGGAACTTTTAGACCTCAGTTCTTTCTGGCAAGAAAGTGCTTATCCAGAAGGACGCTTACTAGCCTTGTTAATAGTAGAGTTGGGCCTCTTGCCGAGTGAAATTCTAGCCTTAAAAACAAGTGATGTGAATCTAGACTTTCAAGTTTTGAGAGTCAATAAAGCTTCTCAACAAAGAATCTTGAGCCTTCCCTACAAATTTGCTTGCGGAGTTAGAGCCCTTGATGGGGCAGACCTATCTCTTTGAAAAAGCTGGGAAACCGTACTCCCGTCAATGGGCTTTTCGTCAGTTGGAAGCTTTTTTAAAGGAAAAAGGATTTTCAGATTTATCTGCCCAAGGATTGAGAGAACAGTTTATATTAAGACAAATCGAAGAAAAGGTTGACTTGTACGAAATCGCTAAAAAATTAGGATTAAAGACAGTCATGACCTTAGAAAAAAATATAGATAATGGATATTAAATTAAAAAGATTTTTGAAGGACCTTTGACTTGCTCCTACACTTGGTTTCAAAGTATCAGATGGATATCTATGATGTGCCGATCACAGAGGTTATCGAGCAATATCTAGCCTATATCTCAACATTACAAGCGATGCGTTTAGAAGTTGCAGGCGAATACATGGTGATGGCTAGCCAACTGATGCTGATTAAGAGTCGCAAGCTCTTGCCAAAGGTTGCAGAAGTGACGGATTTAGAGGATGACCTAGAGCAGGATCTCCTTTCTCAGATTGAGGAATACCGTAAATTTAAACTTTTGGGAGAGCAGTTGGAAGTGAAGCACCAGGAACGAGCTCAATATTACTCAAAAGCACCTACAGAGTTAATCTACGAGGATGCAGAACTTGTGCATGATAAGACGACGATTGATCTTTTCTTAGCCTTTTCAACCTTACTGACCAAGAAAAAGGAAGAATTCTCGAAAAGTCACACAACAATCTTACGAGATGAGTATAAGATTGAAGATATGATGGTCATCGTTCGAGAAGCCTTGGTTGAAGGTCAACAATTATGCTTGCAGGATTTGTTTAAAGAAACCAAGGATTTACAAGAGGTCATTACACTCTTTTTAGCAACCTTGGAGTTGATTAAAACCCAAGAAATTCTCTTGATTCAAAAAGAGAGTTTTGGAGATATTTATCTCATGAAAAAGAATGAGGAAAATCAAGTAGAGCAGAGTCAAGCTTGATAGAGAGGAAATATGAGTACTTTAGCAGAAATAGAAGCGCTCCTGTTTGTAGCGGGGGAGGATGGCATTAGAGTCCGTCAGTTGGCTGAGGTCCTATCGCTTCCACCGACGGGGATTCAGCAAAGCTTAGAAAAATTAGCCAAAAAGTATGAAAAAGACCAGGATTCTAGTTTAGCACTGATTGAGACCGGTGGTGCCTACAGATTGGTGACCAAGCCACAATTTGCAGCGATTTTAAAAGAATACTCTAAGGCACCAATCAACCAAAGTCTATCTCGGGCCGCCCTTGAAACCTTATCCATCATTGCTTACAAGCAACCCATCACACGGATTGAGATTGATGCTATTCGGGGGGTTAATTCAAGCGGAGCTCTAGCTAAGTTACAGGCCTTCGATTTGATAAGAGAAGATGGGAAAAAAGAAGTTCTTGGACGACCTAATCTCTATGTAACAACAGATTATTTTCTTGATTACATGGGTATTAACCATTTGGAAGAATTGCCTGTGATTGACGAGCTTGAAATTCAAGCGCAAGAAAGCCAATTATTTGGTGAAAGGATAGAAGAAGATGAGAATCAATAAATATATTGCCCACGCAGGAGTGGCCAGTAGGAGAAAAGCAGAAGAGTTGATCAAGCAAGGCTTGGTGACGGTTAACGGCCAAGTCGTGCGTGAACTAGCAACGACCATCAAGTCAGGCGACAAGGTCGAAGTTGAAGGTCAACCAATCTATAACGAAGAAAAAGTCTACTATCTGCTTAACAAACCGCGCGGTGTGATTTCTAGCGTGACAGATGACAAGGGTCGCAAGACAGTTGTCGATCTTTTTCCCAATGTGAAGGAGCGCATCTATCCTGTGGGGCGCTTGGACTGGGATACGTCTGGAGTCTTGATTTTAACCAACGATGGTGACTTTACAGACGAGATGATTCACCCTCGTAATGAGATTGATAAGGTCTACGTGGCGCGTGTAAAAGGAATTGCCAATAAAGAAAATCTCCGTCCTTTGACTCGTGGAGTTGAGATTGATGGCAAGAAAACTAAGCCAGCTGTTTACGAAATTCTCAAAGTAGATCCGGTTAAAAATCGCTCTGTGGTACAGTTGACCATCCATGAAGGGCGCAATCACCAGGTTAAAAAGATGTTTGAAGCTGTTGGCCTTCAAGTGGATAAACTCTCTCGAACTCGTTTTGGACATCTAGACTTAACGGGTCTTCGTCCAGGAGAATCACGTCGTCTTAATAAAAAAGAAATCAGTCAATTACACACCATGGCTGTAACCAATAATAAATAATGAAAAAAATTTTAATTGCGCCAGTGCGCTTTTACCAACGATTTATCTCGCCTGCTTTCCCGCCATCTTGCCGCTTTGAACCGACTTGTTCGAACTACATGATTCAAGCTATCGAAAAGCATGGTGCCAAGGGAGTACTGATGGGCTTAGCACGGATTTTACGGTGCCACCCTTGGTCCGAAGAGGGTAAAGATCCAGTGCCGGATGTTTTCTCATTAAAAAGAAATTCAAAAATAAAAAGAATCACATTTGTGATTCTTTTTGTTGCAGGAAATAAGTTAGATGGTAAAATGTTGATTTCTACTACCTTTCTCCTATAAAAAAAGTGGTAAAAATGGTTGAAAAGAAAGAAGGGACTAAAATGACAACATTATTTTCTAAAATCAAAGAAGTAACAGAACTTTCTGCTATCTCAGGTCATGAAGCACCTGTACGTGCTTATCTTCGTGAAAAATTAACACCTCATGTGGATGAAGTCGTGACTGATGGATTGGGGGGTATTTTTGGGGTTAAACACTCAGAAGCAGTCAATTCACCTCGTGTTTTAGTGGCGTCTCACATGGATGAAGTTGGTTTCATGGTTAGTGAAATCAAAGCAGACGGGACCTTCCGAGTAGTCAGCATTGGTGGTTGGAACCCTATGGTTGTTAGTAGCCAGCGTTTCAAACTCTTTACACGCGAAGGACGTGAAATCCCAGTAATTTCAGGTTCAGTTCCTCCACATTTGACTCGTGGCACAGGTGGACCAACTATGCCAGCTATTTCAGATATCGTTTTTGACGGTGGTTTTGCGGATAAGGCAGAAGCTGAAAGTTTCGGTATCCGTCCAGGAGATACAATTGTTCCAGATAGTAGTGCTATCCTAACTGCTAATGAAAAAAATATCATCTCAAAAGCTTGGGATAACCGTTATGGTGTTCTCATGGTTAGTGAGTTGGCTGAAAACTTGTCAGGTCAAAAACTAGGAAATGAACTTTACCTTGGGGCTAACGTCCAAGAAGAAGTTGGACTTCGTGGTGCCCACGCATCTACAACAAAATTTGATCCAGAAGTATTCCTTGCTGTAGACTGTTCACCAGCAGGTGATGTCTATGGTGGCCAAGGCAAGATTGGTGACGGAACCTTGATTCGTTTCTACGACCCAGGTCACTTGCTTCTCCCAGGCATGAAGGACTTCCTTTTGACAACTGCTGAAGAAGCTGGTATCAAATACCAATACTATTGTGGAAAAGGTGGTACAGATGCAGGAGCAGCTCATCTGAAAAATGCTGGTGTTCCATCTACAACAATTGGTGTCTGCGCTCGTTATATCCACTCTCACCAAACCCTTTATGCAATGGATGACTTCCTTGAAGCTCAGTCCTTCCTACAAGCCTTGGTTAAAAAATTAGATCGCTCTACTGTAGATTTGATCAAAAATTATTAAACTGAAAAGATGGAAATGATGGGTATGGAAGAACCAAACCTAGAAACCTTGATACGGGACCTTTACAATCATGCCCGTCAAAACTTGAGTGAAGATTTAGTGGCTGCACTCCTAGAAACTGCTAAGCAGTTGCCCAGCACTAATGAGCGATTGCTAGCAGTCCGACTTTCAGGGTTAGTCACACTTGAACTACTCAAGAATCCTAGAACACCTGCGCCAGAGTTAGTCAATCTGGCCCGCTATATCAAAAAGGAAGAAGCTAGGTACAAGGGTGCAGCTGCCTCTTCCTTTATGATTGGAGAGTTATTTAAAATGCTTTGATTCTTTCGAATCAAAGCATTTTTTTATCTTAGATTTGTTCAGCCAAAACCTTTTCAGCAAGGTTCATAGCATGGTCTGACACACGAGTATAGTGTGAAATGATGTCGATAAAGTTAACACCTGCTTGGGTAGAACATTCGCCGTTATTAAGACGTTTAATGTGAGTCTTACGAAGGACACGTTCCATCTTGTTAATAGCTTCATGACGTTCGATAAGAGACTCTGCCATCTCGAGGTCGTTATTTTCTACACTTTCGAGAGCATCTTTAACAAACTCACTTGTTTGACGATAAATTTCTTCCAACTCTTCTAGGGCTGAGTTAGAGAAGTGAACATTCTTACGTTGTAAGTAGTCGTTGAGATTAATTAATGCTTCTGCGTGGTCTCCGATACGTTCCAAGTCACGAGAAGAGTCAAGGATATTTGTTAAGACTTCACTCTCTTTTTGACTCAATGCTTCACTAGAAAGAGTAATGAGGTAGCGCGTTAATTTCTCATCGATTGTATTGATAGCTTCTTCAGTCTTGTGTCCTTTTTCAGCTACTTTTTCGTTAGAATTGATGATGTAGTCGTAAGAAAGGTCAAATGCTTTAACAGCATAGTTTCCTAGGTGCAAGAGTTCTTTCTTGGCATTTCCTAGTGCGATAGAAGGAGCTTGTTGGATCAGTTGTTCATCCAAGTAAAGAGGTTCGTATTTAACAACTTCATCTTCACCAGGGATTAGCTTGGTAACAAAGTAGGCTAGGGCACCGATGAATGGGAATTGTACAATGGTATTACTTACGTTGAAGGCACCATGTGAGAAAGCGATAGTCATCTCTGGTGAGAGGTGAAGTAAAGCTTGGAAGTACTCAATCATCGAAGTGAATGGGCCCAACAAGATTAAGCAGAGGATAGTTCCCAAAACGTTAAAGGTAACGTGTGTTGCTGCAACTCGTTTAGCAGAAACATTTGCTCCGGCTGCTGCGATAATAACTGTTAAAGTTGTACCGATATTATCCCCAAATAGGACTGGTAGAGAACCTTTGAGGTCGAGGAAACCACCTGCGTAGAGACCTTGTAGAATCCCGATAGTTGCAGAAGATGCCTGAATCAGTACGGTAATGACAGCACCAGCCACAACTCCCAAGATAGGATTTTGACCCAAGGTAACCATGTATTCCTTGAACTGAGGTAAGTCTTTAAGTGGACTCATACCAGCACTAATGAGGTTGAGGGCATAGAAGATACCACCAACACCAAAAAGAATACGTCCAATATTGTTTACAGTACGATTTTTTGTAAAGAATAAGAACATAGTTCCAAGGAAAATCAAGGGTAGGGCATACTCGCCAAGTTTGAAACCGATGATAAATGACGTTACGGTCGTACCAATATTGGCTCCCATGATAATCCCGATAGCCTGTCTTAGAGTTAAGAGACTAGCGCTGACCAGTCCAACTGTAATAACCGTTACACCGGTACTCGACTGAATCAGGGCAGTAACGACAATCCCCACTAGGACCCCTAAGAAAGGATTACTTGTGTACTTATCAATGTAATAACGAAGGCGATCTCCAGCAGCTTGTTGCAAACCGTCTCCCATGGTTTTGATACTATACAAAAATAGTCCCAGACCACCTAAAAAAAGTGAAAAATAATTTCCTGCCAATTAATGGACATTTCCTTTTTTTCCTCCGAAGAATAATCACGGAATTTCTCCCATTCTATTTTTAAAGGATTAATAGCAATCTAACAAGTAGTAAATAGTAAATTTTAATAAAAAAATGTAATGAATCTTTTTATTAAAAAGTATCATTTAGTTGGGATATTATTATTCCAACTAGTAAGCATTTAATGATTTTTGGATGAAAATTTAAAATTAGTGAGAGTTCCGATTATCTAACAATCACTAGTTTTTATACTCTTATTTTTTTAAAGTAATAGACTAATCGAGAAAGAGAAAAGTTTAAGGTTTTTTTCTATCTCTTTTATTGATTTTGTGATATAATTAACACGTAAAAAGAAGGAGTCATATCTAATGGCAAAATTGACTGTTAAAGACGTTGACTTGAAAGGGAAAAAAGTTCTCGTTCGTGTTGACTTCAACGTTCCTGTAAAAGATGGCGTGATCACTAACGATAACCGTATCACTGCAGCTCTTCCAACTATCAAGTATATCCTTGAACAAGGTGGACGTGCAATCCTCTTCTCTCACCTTGGACGTGTAAAAGAAGAAGCAGATAAAGAAGGTAAATCACTTGCTCCTGTAGCTGCTGACTTGGCTGCTAAATTGGGTCAAGAAGTTAAATTTATCCCAGGTGTTACACGTGGTGCTGAATTGGAAGCAGCTGTTAACGCTCTTGAAGATGGACAAGTTCTCTTGGTTGAAAACACTCGTTTCGAAGATGTTGATGGCAAGAAAGAATCTAAAAACGATCCTGAACTTGGTAAATACTGGGCATCACTTGGAGATGGTATCTTCGTAAACGATGCATTTGGTACTGCTCACCGTGCACACGCATCTAACGTTGGTATCTCTGCAAACGTTGAGAAAGCTGTTGCTGGATTCCTTCTTGAAAACGAAATTGCTTACATCAAAGAAGCAGTTGAAGCTCCAGAACGTCCATTCGTAGCTATCCTTGGTGGATCTAAAGTATCTGACAAGATCGGTGTTATCGAAAACTTGCTTGAAAAAGCTGATAAAGTCCTTATCGGTGGTGGGATGACTTACACATTCTACAAAGCTCAAGGTATCGAAATCGGTAACTCACTTGTAGAAGAAGACAAATTGGATGTAGCGAAAGCTCTTCTTGAAAAATCAAACGGCAAATTGATCTTGCCAGTTGACTCAAAAGAAGCAAACGCATTTGCTGACTACACTGAAGTGAAAGACACTGAAGGTGAAGCAGTTGATCCAGGATTCCTTGGTCTTGATATCGGTCCTAAATCAATCGCTAAATTCGACCAAGAATTGACTGGTGCGAAAACAGTTGTATGGAACGGACCTATGGGTGTATTTGAAAACCCTGACTTCCAAGCTGGTACAATCGGTGTAATGGACGCTATCGTGAAACAACCAGGCGTTAAATCAATCATCGGTGGTGGTGACTCAGCTGCTGCAGCGATCAACCTTGGACGTGCAGACAAATTCTCATGGATCTCTACTGGTGGTGGAGCTTCTATGGAACTCCTTGAAGGTAAAGAACTTCCAGGTCTTGCAGCTTTGACTGAAAAATAAGAAAACCTAAAAAGGAGGACTCAGGTTCTCCTTTTTTGCGCCCTTGTATAGTTCAAGAGATATTTAGTTACTGAGGGATAATTGGACAGAATCCAAAAAAAACAGTAAAATAGAGGAATACAAATCTAAATGAAATTTGAGTGATAATCGTGGAAAAAAGAGGGAATCTTACTAAAACAGCTATTTGTGGTATTATCAATGTCACCCCAGATTCTTTTTCTGATGGGGGCCAATTTTTTGCTATTGAAGAAGCTTTAAAACAGGCTCGAAAATTGATAGCTGAAGGTGCTACTATCTTAGATATCGGCGGTGAATCTACTCGGCCTGGAAGTAGCTATGTTGAGATTGAAGAGGAAATCCAACGTGTGGTTCCAGTCATTCAGGCTATCCGTCAAGAAAGTGATGTTCTGATTTCGATCGACACTTGGAAGAGTCAAGTGGCAGAAGCGGCTCTAAAGGCTGGGGCCCATATAGTCAATGACATTACAGGTCTTATGGGTGATGAGGTCATGGCGAAAGTGGTTGCTAAAGCAGGAGCTCAGGTAGTCATCATGTTTAATCCAGTCATGGCACGCCCTCAGCACCCTAGTTCGCTCATCTTCCCTCATTTTGGATTTGGAGAGACTTTCACAAAGGAAGACTTGGCTGAATTTGAACAACTATCTGTTGAAGAATTGATGTCAGCTTTCCTTGATCGTGCATTGGCAAGAGCGAAAGCAGCAGGGATTTCGAAAGACAACATCATGCTGGATCCAGGGATTGGCTTTGGCTTGACCAAAAAGGAAAATCTCATCCTTCTACGTGACCTTGATAAGCTTCACGAGATGGGCTATCCTATCTTTTTAGGAGTCTCTCGCAAGCGCTTTGTCATTAATATCCTTGAAGAAAATGGATTTGAAGTCAATCCAGATACAGAAGTAGGTTTCCGAAATCGTGATATTGCTTCGGCTCATGTAACCAGTATTGCTGCCAGACAAGGTGTGGAAGTGGTGCGTGTACATGATGTAGCCAGTCACAAGATGGCAGTCGAAATTGCGTCTGCTGTCCGCCTAGCAGATGATGCGGAAAATTTAGATTTGAAACAATATAAGTAAGATGAATAAAAACGAAACGAATCAGTGGATAGCAAACTATCGGACAGATCAACCGCATTTCGGCTTGGAGAGGATGGTGGAATTGTTAGCCTTACGTGGCAATCCCCATCTTAAGCTCAAGGTTATCCACATCGGTGGAACCAATGGTAAGGGATCTACCATAGCTTTTTTGAAAAATATGTTGGAAAAGATGGGACTAAGAGTTGGTGTCTTTAGCTCTCCCTATCTGATTCATTATACCGACCAGATTGCCATTAATGGAGAGTCTATCTCAGAAGCGAGATTAGAAGTCTTAATGTCGGAATATCGCTCACTACTTGAAGGGGAGTACGCTCCTACCTTACAAGGAACGACAGAATTCGAGATTATCACTACTATAGCCTATGATTACTTTGCCTCAGAGCAAGTTGATGTGGCTATTATGGAAGTTGGTATGGGTGGACTTTTGGATAGTACCAATGTCTGTCAGCCTATTTTAACAGGTATCACAACCATTGGACTGGATCATGTAGCTTTACTTGGTGATACTTTGGAAGCCATCGCAGAGCAGAAAGCAGGCATTATCAAGCCAGGAGTTCCTCTTGTAACGGGGAACATTGTCCCAGAAGCCTTGGCGGTTATTGACCAAATTGCGGAAGCAAAACAGGCTCCTAGCCTGTTCTATGGGGATGCCTATCAGGTTAGCCATCATGAAAGTATTGTCACTGGAGAGGTATTTAACTATACAAGTTCTGTTAGACAAGGTCGCTTTCAAACAGGTCTGCTTGGTTTGCACCAGATTGAGAATGCTGGAATGGCACTAACTTTGTTGGATGCCTATTGTCAAGAGACTGGGCGAGAATTGCCAGAAAATGATTTAGTGGCTCAAGCTTTAAAGGAAACAATCTGGCCTGGACGTTTAGAAGTTGTTTCTAGAAAACCCTTGATGATTTTAGATGGGGCCCACAACCCCCATGCCATCAAGGCTTTATTGGAAACTTTGGATGAGCGATTTGCTGACTATCACAAGGAAATCCTCTTTACTTGTATTAAAACCAAGGCTTTAGAGGATATGTTAGATTTATTAGAGAACTTACCAGATACTAATCTTACACTAACACATTTTGATGATGGTCGAGCAACGGATGAAGAAGTCCTAAAGAAAGTAGCTTATTCTAGAAATCTTAGCTACCAGAGTTGGCAGGCATTTCTAGACCAAAATATGATAGATGACGAAGAGAAAAAAACAGTTAGGATAGTCACGGGCTCCTTGTATTTCTTGAGCCAGGTGAGAGCCTATCTAATGGAGAGGAAAAACTAGAGAATGGATACACAAAAGATTGAGACAGCTGTAAAAATGATTATCGAAGCGGTCGGCGAAGATGTCAACCGCGAAGGCTTACAGGAAACTCCTGCTCGGGTAGCTCGCATGTATCAAGAGATTTTTTCAGGACTTGGTCAAACTGCAGAGGAACACTTGTCAAAATCTTTTGAGATTATTGATGATAATATGGTAGTGGAAAAGGATATCTTTTTCCATACCATGTGTGAACATCACTTTTTGCCATTTTATGGAAAAGCTCATATCGCCTACATCCCGGATGGTCGTGTGGCAGGTTTATCTAAGCTGGCACGTACAGTTGAAGTTTATGCAAAGAAACCACAAATTCAAGAACGTTTGAATATTGAAGTGGCTGACGCCTTGATGGACTATCTTGGTGCTAAGGGGGCTTTCGTTGTGATTGAGGCGGAACATATGTGTATGAGTATGCGTGGTGTTCGAAAACCAGGAACTGCAACCTTGACAACAGTAGCTCGTGGAGTGTTTGAAACAGATAAGGATCTTCGAGACCAAGCGTATCACCTCATGGGGCTATGAAAATCGCTTCAAACGAATTTTTCTAGAAAGGACTAGTTATGGATCAATTGCGCATTAAGGATCTGGAAGTTTTCGCCTTTCATGGACTCTTCCCTAGTGAGAAGGAATTAGGGCAAAAGTTTGTCATTTCAGCTAGCCTATCCTATGATATGACAAAGGCTGCGACGGAGTTAGACTTGGAGTCTTCTATCCATTATGGGGAACTTTGTCAGCAATGGACGACTTGGTTTCAGGAAGTAAGTGAAGACTTGATTGAAACAGTAGCTTATAAACTAGTAGAACGAACTTTTGATACTTACCCTATCGTTCAAGAAATTGAGCTAGAACTTAAAAAACCATGGGCACCTGTCCATTTACCACTAGATACCTGTTCAGTAACCATCCATCGTCGTAAACAACGAGCTTTTATCGCTCTAGGAAGTAATATGGGTGATAAGACAGCTAATCTTGAGAAAGCGATTGATAAAATGCGAGCTCATGGCATCCATGTTCTCAAGGAGTCTAGCGTAATTACGACTGAACCTTGGGGCGGGGTAGAGCAAGCTAGTTTTGCCAATCAAGTCATTGAAGTGGAAACCTGGTTGTCAGCTCCAATCTTGTTAGAAACCTTGTTGGCGATTGAGTCAGAAATGGGACGAGTTAGAGAGGTACATTGGGGACCACGCTTGATTGACTTGGATTTGCTATTTGTAGAGGACCAAGTGATCTATACTGACGCCCTCATCTTGCCACATCCCTATATTCCCGAGCGTCTCTTTGTCCTAGAATCCCTTCAAGAAATAGCTCCGCATTTTATTCATCCAGTGCTGGGACAACCGATTCGTCACTTGTATCGTCAATTGGAGAAAGAAAATGCCTAAGTTTTCCGAAACTTATAGTAAATGGAGAAGTCTAGGTGAGGGAGCGCTAGCTATTATCCTTGGTCTTCTCCTGATTTGTTTTGGGCAGATAGTACCGAGGTTGGGTTACCAGCTATTGATGGGTTACTTTTTCTTGTCAGCAGTTTGGCATTTATTGACACGATGGTTTCAGGAAAAGTCCCGTAGAGAAAATATTTTTATAACATTAGCCAAGCTCTTTCTTGCTGTCATCCTATTTGATTCTGTCATTCTGCAGGGAATAGCCCTCTATTTCTTAGTCATTGCTATTGGAAGTTATCAATTGTGTACTGGTCTGATTAGCCTGATTACCTGGTTGATTTATCGGAAGAATCATATTCGTCCAAGGGTCAATTACTTATTCGATGCTTTGTGGATGATGGGATTTGGTCTCTACAGTGTCTCCCCTTTCCATGATGCGACAAATTTTGAGTTACTCTTACTTGGTTTTTACTTGATCATGTTGGGAGCGAGCAGTGTCAGGGATGGTTTCTTTTTTGAAAAAGTGAGAAGCAATCCCAAGCTGAAGCGCAGAATGAGAATGACACTGCCTATATTTGTGACAGCTTTGATTCCCATTAACACCTTACGAAAGTGGAACGAAACCTTAGCGACTCATCAAACGGAAGAAAGTCAAGTACATTCAGAGAGAAAAAATGAAAAATCAGTTGATCTAGAAATTTTTATCCATGCTTCAGAATCGTCTTTCTTCTTGGCAATGGGACATGTAGATATTTGCTACCAAGGTCAGGTTATTTCTTATGGTTCCTATGACCCTCACTCAGAGCGCTTGTTTGGGACGATTGGCGACGGTGTTTTTTTAAGGCCAATCGAGAAAAAAATATATTGAACTCTGTAAGAGAGAAAGTCAGAAAACGCTATTTGCTTATGGCTTGAGCTTGTCTGAACAACAGAAAAAGGCAATCGAAGAGCGATTGAAAGAAATAGAGAATCTTTTAATCCCTTGGGAACCAAGTTCGCAGTTGATGAAAAGAAGAGAAGGGGAAATCAAACATACTTACTCTTATCAATTGAAACATGAAGCATGATGCCAGTCTCTATAAGTTTAAATCGTCTAAATACAAAACCTATTTTGTCCTTAGTACCAACTGTGTTCTGTTAGCAGATTCTATCGTTGGAGAAGCTGGGACAGATATCCTGAGCCCGCAAGGGTTTATCGTTCCTGGAACCTATCAGGATTATCTGGATTTAGAATTTAAAAAAACCAGGTGGTATCGTGGTTAGTCGATCTGTTTATTAATAAAAATAAAAACTCTAGTCAGGAGACTAGAGTTTTTAAAATAGGTCATTTTCTTCAGGGAGGAGAATGGTTTCCTTTCCATCTATATCCATTACAAGTACTTTAGGTGGATACAAAGGATCAAAACGATGATTGAAATCAAAGTCAATCGTTGTAGGCAGATGTTTACTAGAAAAAGCGGAAGGTGATAGAGCCTTCGTTATTTAATAGTCGAAATTCCAATTCATCTTCTAATTCAAAAACATGCTTTTAAAAAAATGATCGATAATATACCAGATTGAGTCGATAACATCATCTGGGAGATTAGTTACTACGCCAAAACTGGCACAACGTCGATGCGAATCCGTGAAAGCCATCGATGCCTCCTACTTCATTTTTTTAATAATCATACTGCAAACATCTCTAAAAATCAAGAAAAGTAAACTAATTTCAGAAAATATGATTTACAGTAAAATTTTTTCAAAGAAAGTTTATATATCCCTTGAAAATGCTTACAATAAATGGTAAACTAGAGGTAGTGTAAACATGAAAACAAAAATTTTCAACATTAGAAAGGAAACGGTATGAACACAGATGATACAGTAACAATTTATGACGTTGCCCGAGAAGCAGGAGTTTCAATGGCAACTGTCAGTCGTGTAGTTAATGGCAACAAAAATGTCAAAGAGAACACTCGTAAGAAAGTTCTAGAGGTTATTGATCGCCTTGACTATCGTCCCAATGCAGTAGCTCGTGGCTTGGCAAGCAAACGTACAACAACCGTTGGTGTTGTCATTCCAGATATCACAAACACTTATTTTGCAGCTCTCGCAAAAGGGATTGATGACATTGCAGAGATGTACAAGTACAACATCGTGCTTGCTAATAGTGATGAAGATGATGAAAAAGAAGTAGCCGTAGTAAACACTCTGTTTCAAAACAAGTTGATGGTGTTATCTTTATGGGCTACCATTTGACAGAGAAGATTCGTTCAGAGTTTTCACGCTCACGTACTCCTGTCGTTCTTGCGGGAACAGTGGATGTTGAACACCAACTTCCAAGTGTTAACATTGACTATAAGAATGCTACTGCAGATGCTGTTCGTCATTTGTTGAAACGTAATAAAAAGATTGCCTTTGTGAGCGGTCCCTTGGTAGATGATATCAATGGTAAAGTTCGCTTGGTTGGATACAAGGAAGCTTTGAAAGAAGCTGGAGTCAACTATAGCGAAGGTCTTGTATTTGAATCAAAATATCGCTATGACGATGGTTATGCCTTGGCTGAACGCTTAGTTTCTTCTAAAGCAACAGCAGCTATTGTGACTGGTGATGAATTGGCGGCAGGTCTCTTGAACGGTTTGGCTGACCATGGAGTTTCAGTACCAGAAGAATTTGAAATCATTACGAGTGATGATTCTCAAATCGCTCGCTTTACTCGACCAAACCTGACCACTATCGCACAACCCTTGTATGACCTTGGTGCGATTAGTATGCGTATGTTGACGAAGATTATGCATAAAGAAGAGTTGGAGGAACGTGAAGTCATTCTACCTCATGGTTTGACAGAGCGTAAATCAACACGTAAAGACTAAAAACAAATCCCAAGAAATCACTGATTTCATGGGATTTTTCTTATCCTTCCATATATGCTCGGAGTTCATCGCCCTTTAGTCCTGCATTAATTGCAATAAGGAGTTTAAGACGTGCTTTTTGAGCATTTAATTCTTTACAAAATAAACACCATCTTTTTGAAGGCAAATACCGCCGCCTTCATAGGCATAAACAGGTTCTGCAATCCCATTGAAACAACGAGAAACAAGTGCAATAGGAAGACCAGTTTGGCAGAGAGATTTCAGTTTTTGGGCAGTTTCTTTAGGAACATTCCCAGCTCCAAAAGCCTGGATAATCAGTCCATCTAGCTGATCGACAGGAAGTAGATCGAGAAGCTCCTCAGTCATACCTGCATAAACAGGTACGATAGGAACCAATCCCTGAATGTGATCAAGGTCAAAACGAACACGAGGTTCTGCAGTCTTGAAGTAAAGAATTTCATGCTTCATAATGAGTCCAAGTGGACCGTGAGTCGGTGTTTGAAAGGTACTAACATTTGTAGTATGCGTTTTAGTGACATACTTCGCAGCGTGAATTTCATCATTCATAACGACTAGAACACCCTTATCTGCAGCCTTGTCATCACTAGCCACACGTAAGGCGCTAAGATAATTATAGACGCCATCACTTCCTAGTTCATTGGAAGATCTCATAGCCCCTGTCAAAACGATAGGTATATGAGGGATCTCCATGGTGTCTAGAAAATAGGCTGTCTCTTCTAGAGTATCTGTCCCATGTGTGATGACAATCCCATCGTATGCAGCTGCCTCTTGTTTTATCTTTTTGTAAAGAGCTAGCATATGCTTGGGTTTGATATGTGGACTTGGTAGATTGAAAAAATCCAATGAATGGACTTCAACGCCTTCGAGTGGATTAGAGATATGATTCATAGGGTTGTCAGCACTAGTTCTTACAGCTCCAGCTTCATCTGCCTGCATGGAAATAGTACCACCAGTATGTAAAACAAGGATTTTCTTAGTCATGATTCACTCACTTTTTCTGAAATGTGGTATAATCATTGTATCATAAAAGAAAGGAATGAGATAGGATGGAAGTCAAAGCAGTTTTTTTTGATATCGATGGAACGCTTGTAAATGACCGTAAGAGTGTTTTGAAGTCCACTAAAGAAGCTATCAAGATTGTGAAAGAGCAAGGAGTGCTTGTTGGAGTAGCAACAGGGCGAGGACCTTTTTTTGTTAAGGATTTGATGGACGACTTAAACCTGGATTTTGCAGTGACCTACAATGGCCAATATATCTTTAACAAAGACCGTGTTCTTTTTGCTAGCCCTATTGATAAGAGAAGTCTCAGACAAATCATCTCTTATGCTAAGGAAAATCGAAAAGAGATTGCCATGGGAACGAGACAAGATGTTGTCGGTTCTCGGATCATGTCCTTTGGGCTCAGTCCTCTGTCACAATTAGTTAGTCGTTTTGTACCTAAATTTTTGACTCGTACTGTTAGTCATTCCTTTAATCGTATGATCAGCAAGGCCCTTCCACAGAAGGAAGAGGATTTGCTGGACCTGATCAACCAACCGGTCTACCAGGTGCTCATGTTGATGACTCCTGAGGAGACAGATCATGCTGCGGAACAATTAAACCATCTCAAGTTTACCAGAAGTAATCCTTTTGCGGCGGATATTATCAATCAAGGAAATTCCAAGTTGGAAGGAATTCGCCGTGTCGGAAAGAGTATGGCTTTGATCTCAATCAAGTCATGGCTTTTGGTGACTCAGATAATGACTTAGAAATGTTGGCGGGCGTTGGGATGTCTGTTGCCATGGGAAATGGTAGTAGCAGTGTGAAAGAAGTTGCCAAGCATATCACTGCCAGCAACCAAAATGATGGGATTCACAAGGCTTTAGAATATTTTGGAGTCTTGGCTTCTGAAAAAGTCTTTGTCAGTCGCGACTATCATTTCAATAAAGTCAAAACCTTCCATCACATGATGGATGATCGAACTCAAGAAGAACCTATAGCTTGGGATTTAGAAGGGGGCGACCCACCGTGCTGGCTTTAAGATTGAAGAGTTAGTTGAATTTGTCCGCGCTGCAAGCAATTCTGAAGAGGAATTCCAACAAGCCGTACAAGATTTGCATCAGGCACTCGATAAAGCAGCCGAAAAAGTATCTCAGTCAACACCAGCTGAGAAAACCCTCGTTGGTCAAGTGGATGCTTTGATTGACACACTCTACTTTACTTATGGTAGTTTCGTTTTAATGGGGGTAGACCCAGAGAGAATTTTTGAGATTGTCCATCAAGCAAACATGGGTAAAATCTTCCCAGATGGTAAGGCTCATTTTGATCCAGTAACCCACAAAATCTTGAAACCAGATAACTGGAAAGAAAAATACGCTCCCAGAACCTGCGATCAAAAAGGAGATAGAGCGCCAAATTAAGGCTTATGAACGCCATAAGGAAAGAGAAAATAGAATGAGTTAGAAGCTCCAAGATGAAAAATTAAAATACCTATTGGATTTATTCAATAGGTATTTTTGTTCATATTAGATTTTGCAGCTAGTTTACACGACTTTTTTTCTTTAGATGTTACATCTTTTACAGCTTCGACACCTTCACTTGCTTTTTCTTTAGCAGTTGATACACCATTACTGAAACCAGATTTTAACTTTTTCCAAATTGTTCGGATGCAAATTCACCTGTTGACTCTGCTACGTCAGTTACTCTATCTTGAAGACTCACTGAATCTGCTTCAAATTGTTCTTTTGTTTTTGATATCAACAACGTTCACATTTACTTCAACAACTTCAAGATTTGTCATTTGTGAAACCTCAGAAGTGACAACTTTTTTTAATTTTGTTGTATAGTTCAGGAACGTTAATTTTGTATTCTACAACAACATTCAAATCGACAGCAACTTGTGTCTTACCAACTTCAACATTAACTCCACGAGTAACATTATCTGTGTTAATAATTTTTTCAGTTAAATTAGAGAAAAATCCTCCATCAACGTCCAAAAAGACCAGGTACTTTTTCTAGTGCTAGACCAATAATTTTTTTGGATAACCTTATTTTCATAAGTAAGGCTTCCTTTTACTTCATGAGTAGTAGCAGTAGATTCATTTTTTTCTGTAGAAACGTTTTTTTCCAAGTTTGACATATGCAACTCCTTATTATTTATTTATATAGTTTTTTTGGATATATAATCCAATTACAATTCCTAAAGCTCGAAAATCAAAACAAATAGTGTTTTGAAGAAACCAAAGGAAATAATTAAACAAGCTAGAATAATACCTATTAAGCCTGATAAAATTGGATACTGATACTTTTTTTAAGTAATTCCATCTTTTCACTTCCTTAATCTACACGACTTGTAGTTTTCTTGTGTTGAGTTGGAGGTTGATAGTTTTTAACCAAAACTTCAAGTTTTACCTCACGTTCAAGACCAAAAAAACTGCCTTAATCCTTGAGTTATTTCATTTTGAATTGACTGGCACTTAGTAGAGATGTTGTCTGAAGTAATTATTCTACCTTCCACGTAAACAAAACATTTATTTCTTCTGATATTTACACGGATAGTTGGATTTTTTTAATCAACTCATATTCATCAACAACACATCTAACGAACCCTTCAATAGCTGAATTTTTTTAGTTTAAGCTTATCATCTTTAGTACCTAATTGAATATCCAGATATTGCTTAGGATAAAATAGTATAACTAGGATTGATGATAAAAACTAATACTGATAGGATTAATGTCCCCCAAAAAAATGAATTTTGAAATGAATGCAGCAAAACTCCATTCTCTCCAACTAAACAATTGAATGCCTAGGTCACTTGCTTGTTGGTAATCAATCAAGATGGGGAGGAAGACTGTCAAGATAAGAATACAGAAAATAAGTAAAAGTATTTTCTTTGTTTTTGACATATACAATCCTTTCGAATTAAGCTCATAGATTATTGTAATAGTTTAGGCAGGTGTACAACAATCTATCATCTTCAAGATAGAAGAATACGGAATTAGTGACTTTGAAAAGTGCTACTATGATAGATGAGGTTAGCTAATTTAATTAACGAAGGGCTCATCTCCCCGAGGGATTGTTAATAGAGAACTAGGAAAATGGAGTAAGTAGTTTCAAAACAAAATGTATGATACCCTTAGACGTAAAAATGCCAAGTTGTCTATAACAAGTGGCAAAAAAATGGGTCTCCTTTTCTAAACTGCGAATACATTCTCAGTTGTTTTTAGTATAGCATTTTTTTGAAAGCGTCGTCAATTTTGAACATCCTCTCCTTTACTTTATAGATTAGTTTAGGATTTTTTGACGAATATAGTCCTCGCTGTATAAAAGGCTATCACTAATAAAAAGCGAGGCCGGGATTTTCCCGACCTCTTTTGTTCTCATTATAAAGTTTTATCCTTGTCTCGAACAACGAGAAGGTCAACACTTGTATGGCGTAGGATATATTCTGATGAAGATCCGACAAGCAAACGTTCGAAGGCGTTAAGCCCAGTTGCTCCAACCAAAATCAAATCAACATGTTCTTGTTCAGGGATTGTTTTGGCTAAAAGAGTTTTAGGATTTCCCATTTCGATGACAACTTTAATATCTGTAAGACCAGCGTCTCTTGCACGCTTTTCATATTCTGCCATCAAGTCTTTGGCTTCCACTTGTAACTCTTCATAAACTTCAGCATCAAATGTTGAAATGCTTTGAAGAGCCCGAGTATCGATTACATGGGCGATGGTTAGTTTAGCCTGGTTACGCACAGCTGACTGAACTCCCTTAACAAAAGCCAAATCAGCTTCTTTAGAACCGTCGACTGCTACCATGATGTTTTCGTAACGTTGTGTCATAGCAAAAACCTCCTCATTTCTTATCACCCTCATTGTAATCCTTTTTCACTAAAAAAAGTAAAGTAAAAAAATGATAGGAAGGAAAACGCTTTTGACTTTGCTTTTAAGAGTGCTATAATTAAATGTGAGAAAACAAGAGGGATTGATATGACAAAAATTGCGGTACTTTCAGATATTCATGGCAAATACAGGAGCATTGGAAGCTAGTTCTCACAGATGCGGAGAAAGGCAGGAGTTGAGGAATATTGGCTTTTGGGAGATATTCTCATGCCAGGAACAGGGACGAAAAAAACATTCTTCAACGATTGGAGGAATTGCCGATTACGGTTCGGGTTCTGGGGAATTGGGAAGAAAGTTTATGGCGGGCTGCTCACCGCAAATTAGATACTAGAAGACCCAGTCATCGCTATCTTTTGCGTCAATGTCAGTATATCATGGAAGAAATTAGTCTAGATGAGATTGAAGAACTTCAGGATTTTCCTATGCACACCCATCGCCAGTTTGGAAATCTAAAGGTGGGGATTAGTCATCATTTACCGGATAAAAATTGGGGAAGAGAACTGATTCATCTTGGGAAGCAGGAAGATTTTGATCGTTTGGTGACCAATCCTGACTGCGATATTGCCATCTATGGTCATATCCATCAACAATTTTTACGTTATGGAAGTGGTGGACAACTCATTTTGAATCCAGGTTCGATTGGGCAACCATTCTTTTTATCTGCAAATCTACGTGAGGATTTGCGAGCCCAATATATGATTTTGGAATTTGATGATAAAGGATTGAAGGATGTAGATTTTCGTCGCGTTGATTATGATGTTGAAGCAGAGTTGCAGTTGGCTCGAGAGTTGCAATTGCCCTACTATCAGGTGTATTACGAAAGTTTAGTCAATGGAATTCACCATACCCATAATCAGGACTTACTGCATGAAATTGCTCAAAGTCAAGGGCATGATGCAGAATTGGATGACTGGCTCAGTCGTAACTCTTGACATTACAACTAGAGGAGCTATAATAATATAAGAGAAGAATGAGCTTAGTTAACGAGAAAGGAGAACTGCATGCAAATTTCAAGTCGCTTTACCATTGCAACCCATATGCTAGTTATCATTGCCCTTGAAGGCAAGGAAAATAAAGTTACTAGTGATTTTCTAGCTAGCAGTGTGGGGGTTAATCCTGTTATTATTCGTAAAACCTTGTCTCAACTGAAAAAAGCAGAATTGATTTCTGTTGCGCGTGGAACTGGAGGAGCAGAAATTATCAAAAATCTTGAAGATATTAGTCTCTTGGATATCTATCAAGCAGTTGAATGTCTCGGGAAGACGGGTCAACTCTTTAGCTTTCATGATAATCCGAATCCAAATTGTCCAGTTGGAGCCAATATTCATGTGGTTTTAGATGAGAAATTGCTAAAAATCCAGCAAGCTATGGAAAAAGAATTGAGCCTAACTAGTCTCGCTCAACTAGTAACTGATACAGAAGCGAGAATTAAAAAATAAATTTTAAACTAAAGAACACCTGAATTGCTGTACTGAAAAGCCTAGTTGTTTAGGTGTTTTTTCGTTGTTAAATAGGCGAGGTGTTAGCTGAAGTGGCTTAAAAATTTAGCAAAGAATATGGTCTGAATATCAGGAGAAAAACCAAAAATCGTGTTATAATAAATGAATAGAATCGTAAGAAAGAGTGGATATTTAGTTGATAATTCCTACTTATAATTGGCAATTTTCTCCGCAAGTTGAGGATGCGGATTTTACAAAGATTGCCAAGAGTGTAGGCTTGAGTTCTGAAGTCGCTTGTTTGTTGTTTCAACGTGGAATCAAGGACGAAAGCAGCCTGAAGAAATTTTTAGAACCTTCTTTGGAAGATTTACATGATCCCTTATCTATTACATGATATGGATAAGGCAGTTGATCGTATTCGCCAGGCTATCGAGCAAGGAGAATTGATTCTCGTCTATGGTGACTACGATGCAGATGGGATGACTTCGGCTTCGATTGTCAAGGAGAGTTTGGAACAATTAGGAGCAGAGTGTCTGGTCTATCTCCCAAATCGCTTTACAGACGGTTATGGTCCAAATGCCAGTGTTTACAAATATTTCATCGAGCAACAGGGTGTGTCTTTGATTGTGACAGTGGATAATGGAGTTGCTGGGCATGAAGCCATTGACTTGGCTCAGTCTATGGGAGTGGATGTCATTGTGACAGACCACCACTCCATGCCAGAGGTTTTACCAGATGCTTATGCAATCGTCCATCCTGAACATCCAGAAGCAGATTATCCTTTTAAACAATTAGCAGGCTGTGGAGTTGCTTTTAAACTAGCTTGTGCCCTCTTGGAGGAAGTGCAGGTTGAGTTGCTTGACTTGGTTGCCATTGGAACCATTGCGGATATGGTCAGCCTGACGGATGAAAATCGTATCATGGTTCAGTACGGTCTAGAAGTTTTGCGCAATACTCAACGAATTGGTCTCCAAGAACTATTTGAAATTGCAGGGAAATTGCTACTAGTGATATTTCCGAAGAGACGATCGGATTTCAGTTAGCACCAAGATTGAATGCCCTAGGACGTTTGGATGATCCTAATCCAGCGATTGATTTACTGACTGGCTTTGATGATGAAGAGGTGCATGAGATTGCTCTCATGATTCAAGAAAAAAATGAAGAACGCAAGGAAATCGTTCAAGCCATCTATGATGAAGCTAAAAACATGGTAGATCCTAGTAAAAGTGTTCAGGTTTTGTCAAAGGAAGGCTGGAACCCAGGGGTTCTTGGAATTGTAGCTGGACGCTTACTGGAAGAACTAGGTCAAACAGTTATTGTTCTGAATATTGAAGATGGTCGTGCCAAGGGAAGCGCACGGAGTATTGAAGCAGTCGATATCTTTGAAGCTTTGGATCCGCATCGCGCTCTCTTTATCGCCTTTGGTGGCCATGCAGGTGCCGCAGGTATGACGCTCGAGGCTGAACAGTTAGATGCCTTGTCAGAAATTTTAGAAACCTATGTAAAAGACAAAGGGATAGATGCTAAGGGAAAGAGTAAATTATATCTAGATGAAGAACTAGATTTGGAAAGCCTGAGTTTAGATACGGTTAAAAGCTTTGAGAAGTTAGCTCCTTTTGGAATGGACAATCAAAAACCTGTCTTCTACATTCGAGATTTTCAAGTTGAAAATGCTCGTTCTATGGGAGCAGGAGATAGTCACCTGAAGTTAAAAATTTCAAAAGGAACTGCGAACTTTGAAGTAGTAGCTTTTGGCCAAGGGGCAAAGGCAACAGAATTTGCGCAGACAAAACAACTGGAGTTGGCAGTCACTCTTTCCGTTAACCAGTGGAATGGGACAAACAACCCTCCAGTTGATGATGGTAGACGCTCGTGTAGACGGTGTTCAACTCTTTAATATTCGTGGGAAGAGTGCTGCTCTGCCAGATGGAGTACCCGTACTTGATTTTTCAGGAGAATTGCCTGATATTTCTTCAAGTCAAGCTGTTGTGATCAAGAATCTCCCGGAAGACATCAGGATTCTCAAGGACATTTTTTCCAGCAACATGATTTTTCTAGCAGTCTACTTTAAAAATGATATCGACAAGCCCTACTATTTGACTGGTTCTGGTACAAGAGAGCAATTCGCTAAAGCTTTTATAAGACAATCTACCAGTTCCCAGAATTTGATATTCGTTATAAACTAAAAGACTTATCAACCTATCTCAAAATTGAGCAAATCTTACTGGTTAAGATGATTCAGATTTTTGAAGAACTTGGTTTTGTCACAATTGAGAATGGTGTGATGAGAGTAAATAAAGAAGCGGAAAAGAGGATATTGCTGAAAGTCAGAACTATCAAAAATCTCAAACAAACTGTTAAAGACCAAGAAATGATGGCCCTAGGTACAGTGCAGGAAATCTATGATTTCTTGATGGAAAAATAAAAGGAAAGAGGCTGAGGTAATCTATCTCAGCTTTTTTGTAGTCTCTTATAATTTTAAATGTTGTGTTCTTTAGAACGTCATGTAGTAAAAAGTAAACAGATTTGTAACATGACTACAACATAACTCTAAAATAATTGACATGTAAAAAGATGTATGATTCTCTTGTCAACAAAAAAATTAGAAAATTATCAAATAAAAATTTTTAGGAGAAAATTGTTATGAAAAAAACAGTTGCTAAACTGACTCTTGGTTTAACATCTATAGCTATTTTTGGCGACAGTTGGTGCTCAAACTGTTAGCGCTGACTCTTACGTTGTTCAAGACGGTGATTCATTTTTTGGTGTTGCTGCTGCAAGTGGTATGGATCCTTATGTGTTGGCGGCTAATAATGGGAAAAGCATTTTTGACACCATCCACCCAGGTGATGTACTAGAAGTCAGCGGCCTAACTCAAGCTAGCTATTCATACAGTGCTCCATCTTATGAAGCAACTAGCACTGTGAATGGGGTAGCAGCTGATGATGTTGTCGTAAATACTCCAACAAACTACGGGAACTCATATCCTGTTGGTCAGTGTACATGGGGCGTGAAAGAATTAGCGCCTTGGGCTAGCAACTGGTGGGGGAATGCCAATACTTGGGCAATCTACGCTAGTTCACAAGGCTTTAAGACAGGAAATGTACCTGTAGTAGGAGCAATCGCCGTTTGGGACGGTGGTGAATATGGTCACGTTGCTTATGTGACAGATGTTCAAAGCGAGACTTCTATTCAAGTATTTGAATGCAACTATGATGGTAGTGGAACTCAACCAATCGGAAACTATCGTGGCTGGTTTAATCCGACAGCATCAAGAGGTACTGTAAGATACATTTATCCAAACTAAAAATACTTAAAAAGATTTAGAATTTCTAAATCTTTTTTTATTGTCTGAGAATTACCCTTTTGCTATCTTTTGGCTTAGTAGATATTTGCTATACAATATTACAGGTTCTAAGGTGGACAGAGATTTTGAAAATAAAGAAAGATACAAAAACAATCCGATTAATTATTAGTATGCATGTTCTATATTTGAAATTCTGTCTTCATTTTGAAAAATTAGTAAAAAAATGGTATAATAAGAGGAAAAAGATTCGGATAAAAAGTAAATTGAACTTTTTAAAAAAAGAGAGTTATATAGACTCTATAAACACGTTATAGTAATACTTCGGAGGGAAAATGACCAATATTAAATTAACAACTTTGGGCGGTGTTCGTGAAAATGGTAAAAAAACATGTACATCGCAGAAATTAACGATTCAATCTTTGTTTTGGACGCAGGTTTAAAATACCCTGAAAATGAGCAATTGGGTGTCGATGTCGTTATTCCAAACATGGAATATCTGTTTGAAAATAGCGATCGTATTGCCGGTGTATTTTTAACACACGGACATGCGGATGCGATCGGAGCTCTTCCTTATCTCTTTGTCAGAAGTAAAAGTTCCTGTTTTTTTGGTTCAGAGTTGACTATCGAACTTGCTAAGCTTTTTGTTAAGGGAAATGATAGCGTCAAGAAATTTGATGATTTCCATGTTATCGATGAGAATACTGAAATTGACTTTGGTGGTACTGAAGTTTCCTTCTTCCGCACAACTCACTCTATCCCAGAAAGTTTGGGTGTTGTTTTGAAAACATCTGAAGGCAACATCGTCTATACAGGTGACTTTAAATTTGACCAAACAGCAAGTGAATCATACGCAACCGATTTCGGACGTCTAGCTGAAATTGGTCGTGAAGGAGTTTTGGCTCTTCTAAGTGATTCAGCAAATGCTGACAGCAATATCCAAGTAGCCAGCGAAAGTGAAGTTGGAGATGAAATTACACAAACTATTTCCGACTGGGATGGACGTATCATCGTTGCTGCAGTTGCAAGTAACCTTTCTCGTATTCAGCAAGTGTTTGATGCGGCTGCGGATACAGGTCGCCGTGTTGTTTTGACTGGTTTTGACGTTGAAAATATCGTTCGTACAGCTATCCGTTTGAAAAATTGTCTTTAGCAAATGAGAATCTCTTGATTAAACCAAAAGATATGTCTCGTTTTGAGGACCATGAATTAATCATCCTTGAAACTGGACGCATGGGTGAACCGATTAACGGACTCCGTAAAATGTCAATCGGTCGTCACCGCTATGTTGAAATCAAAGATGGTGACTTGGTCTATATCGTTACGACGCCATCAATTGCTAAGGAAGCTGTGATGGCACGTGTAGAAAACATGGTTTACCAAGCAGGTGGTGTCGTTAAACCGATTACTCAAAGCTTGCGTGTATCAGGACATGGGAATGCGCGTGATCTTCAATTGATGATTAATCTCTTGCAACCTCAGTATCTTTTCCCAATCCAGGGAGAATACCGTGAGTTGGATGCTCATGCCAAGGCTGCTATGGCGGTTGGTATGCTACCAGAGCGTATCTTTATCCCTAAAAAAGGGACAACCATGTCTTATGAGCATGGAGACTTCGTTCCATCCGGTGCTGTTACTGCAGGTGATGTCTTGATTGATGGTAATGCCATTGGGGATGTTGGGAACGTTGTTCTTCGTGACCGCAAGGTCTTGTCAGAAGATGGTATCTTTATCGTAGCTATCACTGTTAACCGTCGTGAGAAGAAAATCATTGCTAAAGCGCGAGTACATACGCGTGGATTCGTCTATCTTAAAAAGAGTCGTGATATCTTACGTGAAAGTACAGAGTTGGTGAACCAAACAGTTGAAGATTACCTCCAAGGTGAGGACTTTGACTGGGCTGATCTTAAAGGGAAGGTCCGTGATAATTTGGCAAAATTCCTTTTTGACCAAACCAAGCGTCGTCCAGCCATCCTACCAGTAGTCATGGAAGCAAAATAAGGATTAAATAACAGTAGAGAAAGTCGAGTTTCGGCTTTTTCTTATCTCAAACGAATAAGGAGCAAGTTATGGCAGTAATGAAGATTGAGTATTACTCAGAAGTTTTAGATATGGAGTGGGGAGTAAATGTTCTCTATCCTGATGCATCTCGGGTGATAGAGCCAAACAGTAAAGATATCCCAGTTCTCTACCTACTTCACGGGATGTCTGGAAACCACAATAGTTGGCTCAAGCGGACCAATGTAGAACGCTTGCTACGAGGGACCAATCTGATTGTTGTTCTGCCCAATACAAGTAATGGCTGGTACACAGATACTCAGTATGGCTATAACTACTATACAGCTCTAGCAGAAGAATTGCCTAAGGTGCTCAAACGCTTCTTTCCTAATATGACAAGTAAGCGAGAAAAAACCTTCATTGCTGGTTTATCAATGGGAGGCTACGGTTCCTTCAAATTGGCACTGTCAACTGACCGTTTCTCGCATGCCGCTAGCTTTTCTGGGGCACTTAGTTTCGAGGAGTTTTCTCCTGAGAGTCAAGATTTAGGGACGCGTGCCTACTGGAGAGGTGTTTTTGGTAAAGTTAATGATTGGGTGAATAGCCCTTACTCACTTGAAACACTCGCTAAAAAGTCTGATAAGAAAACCAAGCTTTGGGTATGGTGTGGCGAACAGGATTATCTCTACTCTGCCAATAATCTAGCAGTTAAAAATCTTAAGAAACTTGGTTTCGATGTGACCTATAGCCATAGTGCAGGAACCCATGAGTGGTATTATTGGGAAAAACAATTGGAACGTTTTTTAACTACCTTGCCAATCGATTTTGTTTTGGAAGAACGCTTGTCTTGATTTTAGCTTTCTTTTAGTTTGTTTCAGTAAAATAAAGAATCTATCTTTAGAATGGGAATCCATAACTTAAAGATGGGTTCTTATTTTTTTAGAAAGGTGGGAAATCATGAGCTGGATTATTCGTGTTATATATCGATTTTTACTCGGAATTTTGCGTATATTTTGGCGCCTTATATGGACACTTATACTCTTAATTCTCATCACTTTTGGGATTCTCTGGTATGCGACAGGGGATTTATCAGGTGCCTTAAACCAAGTCAGTAAACTTGCTCAAGTCGGTCAAGGAGGTTGGCAACAATGGCAAGAAACTGGTAAATTGCAAGGCTTATCTCAGACAGATCATCACCAAGATTCAGGAGCAAAATGGCCAAAGGCAGAAGCAACGATTTATATCGATCCTCAAATGGATGTTAGCTTCCAAAAAGCTTATGCTGATGCTATTTCCAACTGGAATCAGACCGGCGCTTTTAACTTTGTGCTTGTAACAGAGCCGGATCAAGCCAATATTTTCGCTACCGAAATGAACGATGGTTCGACAGCTGTTGCTGGCGAGGCAGAGAGTCAAACAAATCTCCTAACCAAACAATTCACTTCAGTAACCGTTCGTTTAAATCATTACTATCTATCTAATCCAAATTATGGCTATACCTACGACCGCATCTTGCATACAGCAGAGCATGAGCTAGGGCATGCCATTGGTTTGGAACATACCAATGAAGTTTCGGTCATGCAGCCAGCGGGGCTCATACTATGGTATTCAGGCTCAAGATGTAAAAGAAGTTCAAGAACTTTACTGAGTCTGGAGAATAAGTGATTTTCTAAAGCTGAAACTAGGAGCTTCTGATTTAAGCAATGACAGGGGCTTTTTGCTATAATGGAACTATGAATAACTTGATCAAATCAAAACTGGAGCTCTTGCCGATCGAGTCCGAGCTGTTACATTCACAAAGGGCAGAAACGGTACCATCATCTATGTAGGAAGGCAAGAGTCTTCGCAATCGGGTGCGGTCGTACTTCAGAGAGAGTCACGATACTGGACGGAAGCCCTGGTATCTGAGAT
>BNJU01000289.1_pt1 | contig 34059 bp, 23 predicted proteins | sample 8539281 | NCBI WGS metagenome assembly BNJU01 (sample SAMD00202456, study PRJDB9452) | human saliva metagenome | isolation source: human saliva | place: Japan
TGCAGAATATTCGAAAGAACACAAACAAAACCAGAACCAGCCAGATCCTTTTTCATCCAAAAACCGAAATGGCGCGAAACAGGCAAAACCGAAGGTGCATAAAAAGGAACTAGGCGCGAAAACAACCGGTACCAACTGATTATTTGTGATTTAAGTCAACAAATTTTGAAATGATGATTGTCTTTTCTTTTCAATTGAAAAATAAACTTGCTGGGCTTATACTGCATACAGAATACATACAGACAGGAGTCAAGGCATAGGTTTAATAGCCTTGAGCCTTTGTAAGGTTTTTAAAATCGCTTTAAAATAGAAAATCAGAAGAACTAAAGTTCAGACCCTCCTTTTCATCTGATCGTCAGCACCAGCAAGTACACATACGGCTGTGAAGGTGCAGCAAAAGAACTTAGGCAGTTTTAAAAATAATCGTACAACTCGATTGGCTTTTAGGCTTTAAACAATTAGTACTTAAAATGAGCGAATGTCTCTCTCTTTCAACTCGAAAAATAAACTGCTGGGCTTGTTAATGCATCAATCAGAACAGCAGGGAATGGCTTACAGACAGAAGTCAAGGGCATAGGCTATAGCCTTGAGCCTTGTACGGTTTTAAATCGCTTTAAAACAGAAAATCAGAAGAACTAAAACAGATCCTTTTTCATCTGAAAAACTCAGCTGCACCAGCAAGTACATATACGGCTTTACAAAGTATAAAAGAACTTAGAGAGTTTTAAAAATAATCAGAAAACAACTGATTATTTTATTAAACAATTACTTTTTAAATGGATACGTGTTCTTTTTCTTTTCAATTGACAAACTTGCTGGCTTGCTATATCAATCAGAACAGGCATAGGAATGCCATATGACAGGAAAGAAGTCAAGGCATAGGTTTAATAGCCTTGAGCCTTTGTAAGGTTTTTAAATCGTCTGTAAAATAGAAAATCAGAAGAACCAAAAACAGATCCTCATCTGAAAACTCAGCTGCACTAGCAAGTAAAACATATACGGTTTTAAAGGTGCATAAAAAGAACTTAGGCAGTTTTAAAAATAATCAGAAAAACAACTGATTATTTTATTTAAACACCTAATTTTAAAATGGAGCGAATGCTCTTTTTCTTTTTCAATTGAAAAATAAAACCTGCTTGTTACATTATCAATCAGAACAGGCATAGGAATGCCATACAGACAGATGAAAAGGTCAAGGCATAGGCTTTAATAGCCTTGAGCCTTTGTAAGGTTTTTAAATCGCTTTACAGAAAAATCAGAAGAACTAAAAACAGATCCTTTTTCATCTGAAAACTCAGCTGCACTAGCAAGTAAAAACATATAAAAACGGCTTTTGAAGGTGCATAAAAAGAACTTAGGGTAGTTTTAAAAATAATCAGAAAACAACTGATTATTTTATTTAAACACCAATTTTTAAAATGGAGCAATGTCTTTTTCTTTTTTCAATTGAAAAATAAACTTGCTGAGCATACATCAATCAGAATAGTATAGGAATGCCATGCAGGACAGAAAAGAAGTCAAGGCATAGGTTTAATAGCCTTGAGCTCTGTAAGGTTTTAAATCGCTTTAAAAATAGAAAAATCTGAAGAACCAAAAACAGATCCTTTTTCATCTGAAAAAATCAGTTGCACTAGCAAGTAAAAACATATAAAAACGGCTTTTAAAGGTGCATAAAAAGAACTTAGGGTAGTTTTTGAAAAATAATCAGAAAAACAACTGATTATTTTATTTTAAACAAGAATACAAGCACATTTGAGCCTTGTCTGAATAAAAATTTAAAAAAATTAAAACACACGGAAACAGGCTTTGAAATGGATTGTTAGACTTGTAACAATGTATATATTATATATAAATATAGCAAAAAGTAACATCAGTCAGAATATAAAAAATTAAAAATTTTATTAAAGCAAAAAGAATAACAAAAAGATTGACAAAATAATACAGTTATGTTATACAAATACGATTTTTATTGACTTTGTGAAGATTTTGATATATAATTAGTTCAAAGAAAAAATTTAAAAGTAATAAAAAAAAGGAAAGGAGAAATGAAAAAACATCAGAATAAAAGAAAAAAAGTTATTTGAATGGACTGGCAACCTTTTGTAAAATAACTTTTTGACTTTTCTCATATTTTATTATATAACAATTATATAATATGCAAAAAGTCAAATATTTTGAGAAAATTTTGACTTTTTCATTTGACAAAAATGAAAGCGGAAAAATTAAAAAGAATTAAAAGCAAAAAATGTATTAGTTGAGAATATTTTTGAGAAAATGAGAGATGAAGCACAAACGGAGCAGGAAAGAAAAAGTTTAATTTCAAGTCTTGAAAGGGTAAAGGAATGCGGAACAAGGCAATATAAAACACAAGGAGCTATGTATAAGTGTCGTAGTAAGTATTGTCGTGTTTGCTTGTCAGATGAAAGACACAAAAGATATAATAAAATTTTAAATGCTTTTGAAATGTCAGAAAAAGCTGGAAAAAGGATATGTTGAAGCATTCTTGACTTTGAATTATGATTATACGTTGATAAAGTTAAAGATATGAAAATTGTTGAATATCTTAAATATTTTCAAAAAAATGTTTCAAAAATTCAAAAAGAGCTTGAAAAATGACTGTTTAGGGTTACATTTGCAAAGAAAGAATTTCCGCACGTGCTTGAAAAATAAAAATTTCAGTTGCATTATCATGCTTGGATTTGCATTAAACAAGAAAACTTGTTGAAATTGCAATGTATTTGGCAAGAAATTACACAAAAAAACGGAAATTTGCACATAGGAAGTTGTGAAGAATATCAAATGTATAAGTATTACAAGTGTAATCAATCAAAGAGAAATAGAAAAGTTGAAGTTGAAAAAATCGCAAATTATCTTGCAAAGAGTTATTTATCAGTAACAGAAGCACAAAAAAACACGCTTGTTGAAAATATCGAAGATGAAAAAGTGCTTGAAGAATTAATTAAAAAAACAGCCAGCCAGCTTGAAAATTTCAGATGCTTGGGATTTTCTGGAATATATAACTTAACAATTTACGAAAAAGAAAGAAAATCAGAAAAATCAAGAATGTTTGAAGTTTTTGAATATGATCCAAAAATTTTAAAAGAAATGAAATTGCCAAATTGTTGTATTTTTTTAGATGAAGAAAAAAGAAAATTGCTTTTAAAATTTGATGTGAATAATAATACAGTTGAAAAAATTGAAAAAAAATTTGGTGGAAAGGCTTGTGTTCTTAAAGGAAAAGGGAAATGGAGTGAAAAACTTGAATTAGGCAACTTTAAAGAAATTAAGCGAATCGGAATGAAGAATATTGAAAAAAAACAAATTGTGAAGAAAAAAACACCTGTTACAACTGAAAAAACAACAGTTGAAACATTTGAAATTTTTGGAAATATTGAAGAAATTAAACAAAAAATAATAAATGGAGGCAATGGGGCAATGGCTTGGGCTACTGAATTAGTGCAAGTGATTTTACCATACACGAATATAAAACAGCAATCAGATGAAGATAAACAGACAATTGAAAAACTTGAAAAAAGAATTAAAGAACTTGAAACAGAAACTGGAAAATTTAAGGTTGCTAAAACTTTTTCAGATGAAAAACAATCAGAAAAAGAGAATGATTTCAAGGAAAAACAATTTATTATAATTAAAAATGAAAATGATGAAGCGACAGAAGTTGAAGAGTACAAAATGCAACACGGTGGCGGATATTGCTATATCACAAAAGATAAAAAAAGTGCTTACGTAAATACAATGTTTGCTAAAAAATATGATAAAAAAAGTTTCAAAGCTGAAAAAAATAGAACATTATAAAAATTTTGAAGAATTTAATAAGGAATATCAGTTGAAAAAAAGAACTTTTTAAAGTTACTCTTTATGACTGAAAAATAACTACTTTCAGACAAAAAGGAGAAAAAAAGGACACGATTTTTGATAAAAAAATTTTTAAAAAAATTTGATTTTTCTAAAAATGAGATATAATATGACTGAAAAATAATAAAATCAGTCAAAAAAAGCAAAAGGGGGAAAATGGAAGAAAAATTTTGGAATTGAAATTGTTGAGGCTGAAATCGTTGATAACAAAAAAATGAAAAATGTTACAGATGTTACTGTTGCGAAAAAGAAAAAAACAAATAATAACGAAAATATAAAATATTTTTACGAAGATGAGTTGCAAGCAATCTTTGAAAAATCAAGTGATGCAGAAAGAATTATATACAGATTGCTCTATGAAACTGCAGGGAGAGTGAACGAAGTGCTTAATCTTAAATTTGAAGATATTTATTATGATAAAAGAAAAAAAATAAATATTGTCAAAGTAAGAAACTTGAAACAGCGAAATGAAAAAGCAGCAAAAGAAGTCTTAATCAGCGACAACTTAAAAAATGAAATCGCAGAGTTTCAAAAAGAGTACAAGTTAAGCGATGATGATTATATTTGCAGAAATTATCATTTTGTAAAGAAAACTAAAAAAACAAAAATCACGCTAATGACAGACAGAACATTAAACAGACATCTTGTAAGACTGATTGAAGAAATAAACAATGACAGTTTTAATGATATTAATATCAGCAAAGATAAAGCACACACACACAGTTTTCGCCATACTCGTGCTGTCGATATGCTAAATGCTGGAGCAGATTTGGAATTTGTGAGAAGAATGTTAGGGCATAAAAACATAGCAAATACGGCAATTTATTTAAAATATGCAAGTAGTAAATTCTTTGAAAAAACTGTTGAACTTAATAAAAAGCTAGGATTATAGCAGAAAGTAATAAAAAAAATTGGAGGAATGAAAAATGAAAATGACAATAACAGAAATATACAAAAACATATTGGTAATACTTAATATGGAACTAAAACATTTATCAAATCTTTACGAAAATAATGAAATTAATGCAACAACATTCGCTGAATTATATAGTGTCAGAATACACGAATATATGGATTGGATATCAAACACTGCTATTGCAAGCGATGATAAAATTGACAAGAAAAAGGCTTTTATTATTAATTCTATTCTTCAACGCTATTCAAAAAAATTTTCAAATAGGTCAAAAAAGGACTTTTTTAAATGAAAAGTGAAGCGATGGCGGAACAAAACAAATCAAGAAAGGTGGAACAAAAATGAAAATGACAAGAAAAGAAATTTACAAAAAAATAATGAAAATGCTTGAAGTCGAACAAAATCATCTACGAAACAGGCTTGAATTTGGAGAAATTGAGTATGATAATTACGTTGAATTGTCATCCGCTAGAGTGGAAGAGTACAGGGAATACGTTAGAGATTTAGCGCTTGCTGATGATAACGAACTGGAAGAGAAGATGAGTTTTGTCATCGGTGCTAATCTCGAAACGTTTTGACATATCGCTAGAGATAGCCAGAAATGTCCATACTCGCATGTACACGCAAGGGAAAGGGTCAAGGCAAGGAAATGTATTGCCTTTGGGATTTGGCTATTCTGATAGTTATAATCGTTCTGTTTCTGATTTTTAACAATCAGAAATAGTTAAGTTCTAATATCTCATTGTCCTACCTAGCCTACCAGTCAAAAAAACAACTGGTAGGTTTTTTTATTGGAAATTTTGAAAAAACAGGGGAACGGATAACTGGCTAATGCTTCTAAATGCTCCTGTAATGCTCCAGAACGGCAAGCAAGGGGGCAAGGCAATAAAAGTATTGGCTTAGGGTCAAGCCGTGCGAAATAAAGAAGCACAAGCAATAAAACAAATATATAAAAATAATTTTCAAATGAAAAAGGCTCTGTTTAAAAAAACAGGGCCTTTAATTTTAATTAAAATATTGCTTTTTAGTTACATTGAAAATATCGTTGTTGCTTTTGTTTTGCAGATAATATAATTGTTTTTTTGTTTCTTCGATTTCGTGTTTTAAAATTTTGAGATAATTGTTAGCATATTCAAATTCTTCATCTGTTACTTTTTCTCCATTGTCAATCCGTTTTTTTATGTTCCACACTTTTTTTCTCATATTTTCGCTTATCATTCTTTATCACCCAATCATTTAATTGAAATTTAGCATTATTATTATAATATTTTTTTTAAAAACCAGTTTTTAAAACTGATTTTATTTTTGTAAGTTTTAGAAATTATTTCAAGTTCTTCAAGATCTTGTTTTGCTAATGTTAGTTTTGATTTTAAATGTTCGACTTCGCTTTTTAAAAATACAATTCTTTCATTAATTTTTTCCAGTTCCCAGTCTTCTAATTTTTGCCCTTTCAGAACTTTTAATTTTAGGTTTCTGAACGAACGTATTTTTTGTTTTTCTTCCTTGACTTCTGAAACTTTTTTTGATGTTTTAGAAACATTACTTTTGACTTCTGATTTTGTGTTTTTGTCAGTCATATTTATCACTTCCTTTTTTTTGATTTTTCAGATGAAAAAATGCGATTTTTGAAATGAGATTTGCAAAGTGAAACTCTTGCATTTCGATTTTCAAAAAGAAGCATAAAAGGCTTCGCCGTTTGAGAACTTGCAGTTATATTTTTTCACGAACGTGGAGAAATGTAACAGGCAAGCCACATACTTTTTAGTATGGCAATTTTTGTGAAGCATTTTAAATGCTCTCACATTTTGCCAAACGTGAAAAAAAGTTGTGGTTATTGATGTAATTTAATATTTGCTTTTTGTTCCTGTATTAATTATAATTTATAAAAAGTAAAAATGCAATATTTTTTTTTAAATATTTTGCATAAAAAAGGAGTTTTTGAAAATGGAAATATCATTTTTAAATAATATAAAAAAATATAATTCGGTTTCTGATAAAACCAGTATTGAAATGTTATAAATGAAGCATTTAGAGAAGCGGAGCATTACAAGAATAATGTTAATGATAACTTGACAGAATTAAATAAAGTATTAATCAGAAAAATGGATATTCTTAAACGGCAATATGAAGATACAGAAGTTAATAAAAATGCTAAAGATGTTATAAGTGTTGTCGTAACGTACAAACAGGAAAATTTTGAAGGCAAGTATAATGCTGATTTGACTTTATTTTTTAAAAGTTGAAGAATGGAGAAATATTATAAGGAAAACATTAATTTTTAAAAAGGGAAAATTGGGGAAAAATGCTGAATGTGTTTATGCTGTAATTCACTACGATGAAAGTGTTCCGCACTTGCACACGATGTGGACTTTTTCACAAGAGAATAAACAAAAAAATATTGAAGTGAATTACAAAAAAATAAACAATGCTTTAAAGACTGCTTTTTACAGAAAAAATGCAAAATTAGGAAATGAAGCACTAAAAGCTGGAACGGCAGAATATAAAGAAGCGTTTCAAAATTTTCAGATGAAAATAAACAACTGACAATTGAAAAGCAAATTAGAAATTGCAAAATAAAAATCAGAAAAATATAAATTTGAAACAGGAACATTCCATTGAATCGCTTTTTTTTTCGTGAAATCAACGGAGAATTTAAACAAAGAATGGAATATCAAAAAGAAATGTTAAAACTCCAGAAAAGGCTTGAAATTTTTTCATCTGAAAAGGCTGAATTTGTAGTTACAAGAAGCAAAAAAGTAAACAGTTCTGAAGATTTAGATATAAGAAAAAGAGATTTGGAAAATGAAATTGAAAATGCTGAATTTAATTTGTCAGTAACAAAAGACAACTCTGAACGTTCTGTATTGCGAAAATATGTTGCACTTCTCACAAAAAGTGAACTTGTCGAAGATAAAAAAACAATCTCAAAAGATGATTTCTTAAAACGTTTTGAAGAATATGCGACAGAAGTTAAAGAAATGCACGGAAATTTTATCAATAGAACTTTTTCAAAAGTCAAGGAGCTTGTGAACGTCAAAAGGAAACTTGAAGAAGCAAAACAGGACAAAAATATCAAAAATAAATATAAAAAAACAATCAGTAAAGAACTTGAGAATATAAATGAAGCACTTAAAAATATTGATTTTAATGAAATTGAAAAAGAAAATCAAGAAGTAGGAAACATCTGAAAAAATTGAAGCAACTGAAAAAAGAAAAGAAAAGATTTATGATGAAATCAGAAATGCAAGTGAACATTTGAAAGAAGTTCGTGAAAATATTGAAGAAATGTATGATAAAAGAAATGAACTTTATTATGATATATCAGAGCTTGAAACAAAAATTGAGAGCAGAAAAAAAGAAGCAGAAAAGACTTATATTGTACCACAAGAACGTATAAGAAAACTTGAAAAAGAAGCAGTTGAAAAAGCAGAAGCAAAAGCAAAAATTGAAATTGATAAAATAAAAAAAGAAATTGAAAAGAAAAATGCAGAGCTTGAAAATCTTGAGAGAATCAGAAGAGAAAGAGAAAAAACACAAAATCAAGAATTTGAGAATTATAAAATATTTAAAGAAAAAAGAGAAAAAGAAATTAAAGAATGGCAAGTAAAAACAATTGATGAAAGAGTAAGAGAATATATTAAAAATACTCAAATTACAGATAATGACATTGATAATTTTGTCTTGAAATACCCAAGCGAATATGAAAAATTGACAGCAGAAGCGAACAATGAAATAAAAGAAATATTGAAAGACAATCACAAAGAAGCAAGTCAGAAAATTATATCCTTGTTTGCTAGAACAGTACAGTCAAGAGCAAAAGAACAAGGAGAAAAAATTAGTGAACTTGAAGCGAAAGATATTACAGTGAAAGCAATTTGGGAAATTCCAAAAAATTCTGATAACTGGTTTAAAGAATTTAAAGAAAATTTATATTTTTTAACTGATGACAGAGTTGAAAGACATCAGAAAGCCGAAACAAACCGTACAGGACAGGGAACGAACGTAAGGCAAGGAAAGTTACGTTGAAGCATTTAAACACTTGCAAAACGCTTTAAAACGTGATATTATGTATCATAAAATTTTTTCAATTAAATTTTTAAAAATAATGGAGCGAATGCTCCTTTTTTCTTTTTCATTAAAAAAATTTGGTAATTTATAGTAAACTAATAAACTTTAAAAGTTATGATTATTTTATTTAAATATCAAAATTTACATTATCTTTTGGCGATAGCTGTAAAAGTAAATTTTTCAGGATGATGAATAATAGTTTCGTATTGAAATAATGTACCATTTGACAGATAAGCGTGAGTTTCAATAACAACAACCATGTTTATATCCTTTAATTTAAGATATTTCTGTTCTTCAGGAGTAATTTTTCTAAAATTAATATCTCTACGAGAATAGGCTATTTTTAACTTTAGTTCTTTTTCTAGATATTCATATATTGACTTTTTAGCAACTCTTCATTCAAAAAGGTATAATTCTTCTATCAAAAACTAATAGAATAATTTAGGACTTCCCATTTAAGGAATTTGTACGAACAACTTTATAAAAATCAGCACTTTCAGAAACTTGAAATTCTTTTCATTAATTTTTATCCCTTGAACAATATATAAACTGATTAAGTCAGTTTCAAGATTAATATTTTGAAGTCTACTAATTTCCTGTACTAGTTTGAATTGAAGTCAGAGAAATATTTTCCAAATTTTTCTCCAGTACAATTGATTTTTTTCCTTTCACTTTTTGAATATAACCTTCGTTTCCAGCATAGAAAGAGCTTTTCTTACAGTAAGTTTGGAAAAAAATTATAATCCATTGCCAAATCATCTTCTTTTTAGAAAAATCTCCTGATTTCAGGGTTCCATTTTTAATTTGCTCTTTAATATCGTGATATACTTTTTCATATTTATTCATTCGTTTATATAAACCTTTCATATAATTTTTAAGTTTAATTTTAAGTATTATAACTTAATTATACACTAAACAGAAAAAAATAGCAATAAATACAAAAGGTTTGTATAATACTTTTAAATTTTTAAAAAAGATTTATATAAAAGTGTTGACTTTTTAATGTGTTATTATAATAATGTAAATAGGAAATAAAAATTAATAAAATATAGAAATGGAGATGATCATTTATGAAGAAATTTTCAATTGTAGTAGCTGGTGGAGGGAGTACATTTACTCCAGGAATTGTGTTGATGTTACTTGAAAATTTAGATAAATTTCCGATTAGACAAATAAAATTTTATGATAACGATGCAGAAAGACAAGAAGTTATAGCAAAAGCTTGTGACATTATTATAAAGGAAAAAGCACCTGATATTAACTTTGTTTATACAACAGATCCTGAAACAGCGTTTACAGATGTTGACTTTGTTATGGCACATATAAGAGTTGGAAAATATGCAATGCGTGAAAAAGATGAAAAAATACCTTTAAGACACGGAGTATTAGGACAAGAAACTTGTGGCCCTGGAGGTATTGCTTATGGAATGCGTTCAATTGGTGGGGTTATCGAATTAGTTGACTTTATGGAAAAATATTCACCAAATGCATGGATGTTAAACTATTCAAATCCTGCTGCGATTGTGGCAGAAGCAACTAGAAGATTACGTCCAAACTCTAAGATATTAAATATTTGTGATATGCCAATTGGAATTGAAATAAGAATGGCTGAAATGCTCGGACTTAAATCAAGAAAAGATATGATAATCAGATACTTTGGATTAAATCACTTTGGATGGTGGACAGACATTAGAGATAAAAAAGGAAATGACTTGATGCCTGCATTGAGAGAAAAAGTTGCAAAAGTTGGATATAACGTAGAAATTGAAGGAGAAAATACAGAAGCAAGCTGGAGTGATACATTTACAAAAGCAAGAGATGTATTTGCAATTGATCCAACAACAATGCCAAATACTTACTTAAAATATTATTTCTTCCCTGACTATGTTGTAGAACATTCAAATCCTAACCATACAAGAGCAAATGAAGTAATGGAAGGAAGAGAAAAATTTGTATTTGGAGAATGTAGAGCAATCGCTGAAAAAGGAACAGCAAAAGATAGCAAACTTCACGTTGATGACCACGCTTCATATATAGTTGACTTAGCAAGAGCGATCGCTTATGATACAAAGGAAAGAATGCTATTAATCGTGGAAAATGATGGAGCAATTTCAAACTTTGATCCAACTGCGATGGTAGAAGTGCCTTGTATAGTAGGTTCAAATGGACCTGAAAAAATAGTTCAAGGTAGAATTCCTCAATTCCAAAAAGGATTAATGGAACAACAAGTATCAGTTGAAAAATTGACAGTAGAAGCATGGATTGAAGGTTCATACCAAAAACTTTGGCAAGCAATTACATTGTCAAGAACTGTACCGAGTGCATCTGTTGCAAAAGCAATATTGGATGACTTAATTGAAGCTAATAAGGATTTCTGGCCAGTATTGAAATAGATTACATTTGAATAATTTTAAAATGAAAATAAATTTTTAGTGTTTGAAATATTATTTGATTTATGGTACAATAATTTTAAGAAAAGAAAACTAACTGTTTCATTTGGAAATAAGAAATTTGCAGAAGAAAAGGCTCTATTCTTTATTGAATGGAGTCTTTTTTCATCTGAAAAAAAGGAAAGGCTGGGCTTGTTAATATCAATCAGAACAGGCATAGGAATGCCATACAGGACAGAAAAGAAGTCAAGGCATAGGTTTAATAGCCTTGAGCCTTGTAAGGTTTTAAATCGCTTTAAAATAGAAAATCAGAAGAACCAAAAACAGATCCTTTTTTCATCTGAAAAAAAAATCAGTTGCACTAGCAAGTAAAAAAACATATAAAAAAACGGCTTTAAAGGTGCATAAAAAAAGAACTTAGGGCAGTTTTAAAAAATAATCAGAAAAACAACTGATTATTTTATTTAAACAATTAAATTTTTAAAATGGAGCGAATGCTCCTTTTTTCTTTTTCAATTGAAAAAAATAAACTTGCTGGGCTTGTTAATATCAATCAGAACAGGCATAGGAATGCCATACAGGACAGAAAAGAAGTCAAGGCATAGGTTTAATAGCCTTGAGCCTTGTAAGGTTTTAAATCGCTTTAAAATAGAAAATCAGAAGAACCAAAAACAGATCCTTTTTTCATCTGAAAAAAAAATCAGTTGCACTAGCAAGTAAAAAAACATATAAAAAAACGGCTTTAAAGGTGCATAAAAAAAGAACTTAGGGCAGTTTTAAAAAATAATCAGAAAAACAACTGATTATTTTATTTAAACAATTAAATTTTTAAAATGGAGCGAATGCTCCTTTTTTCTTTTTCAATTGAAAAAAATAAACTTGCTGGGCTTGTTAATATCAATCAGAACAGGCATAGGAATGCCATACAGGACAGAAAAGAAGTCAAGGCATAGGTTTAATAGCCTTGAGCCTTGTAAGGTTTTAAATCGCTTTAAAATAGAAAATCAGAAGAACCAAAAACAGATCCTTTTTTCATCTGAAAAAAAAATCAGTTGCACTAGCAAGTAAAAAAACATATAAAAAAACGGCTTTAAAGGTGCATAAAAAAAGAACTTAGGGCAGTTTTAAAAAATAATCAGAAAAACAACTGATTATTTTATTTAAACAATTAAATTTTTAAAATGGAGCGAATGCTCCTTTTTTCTTTTTCAATTGAAAAAAATAAACTTGCTGGGCTTGTTAATATCAATCAGAACAGGCATAGGAATGCCATACAGGACAGAAAAGAAGTCAAGGCATAGGTTTAATAGCCTTGAGCCTTGTAAGGTTTTAAATCGCTTTAAAATAGAAAATCAGAAGAACCAAAAACAGATCCTTTTTTCATCTGAAAAAAAAATCAGTTGCACTAGCAAGTAAAAAACATATAAAAACGGCTTTTAAAGGTGCATAAAAAAAGAACTTAGAGCAGTTTTAAAAATAATCAGAAAAACAACTGATTATTTTATTTAAACAATTAAATTTTTAAAATGGAGCGTACTCCTTTTTCTTTTTCAATTGATAAACTTGCTGGGCTTGTAATATCAATCAGAACAGGCATGAAATACCTAGGACAGGAAAAGAAGTCAAGGCATAGGTTTAATAGCCAGGCCTTGTAAGGTTTTAAATCGCTTTTAAAATGAAAATCAGAAGAACCAAAAACAGATCCTTTTTCATCTGATCAGTTACACTAGTAAGTAAAAACATATAAAAACGGCTTTAAAGGTGCATAAAAGAACTTAGGGCAGTTTTAAAAATAATCAGAAAAACAACTGATTATTTTTATTTAAACAATTAAATTTTAAAATGGAGCGAATGTCTTTTTCTTTTTCAATTGAAAAATAAACTTGCTGGGCTTGTTAATATCAATCAGAACAGTGCATAGGAATGCCATACAGGACAGAAAAAGAAGTCAAGGCATAGGTTTAATAGCCTTGAGCCTTGTGCGGTTTTCATCGCTTTAAAATAGAAAATCAGAAGAACTAAAAACAGATCTTTTTCATCTGAAAAATCAGTTGCACTAGCAAGTAAAAACATATAAAAACGGCTTTAAAGGTGCATAAAAAGAACTTAGGGCAGTTTTAAAAATAATCAGAAAAACAACTGATTATTTTATTTAAACAATTAAATTTTTAAAATGGAGCGATAGTCTCTTTTCTTTTTCAATTGAAAAATAAACTTACTAGGGCTTGTTAATATCAATCAGAACAGGCATAGGAATGCCACTACAGGACAGAAAAGAAGTCAAGGCATAGGTTTAATAGCCTTGAGCCTTGTAAGGTTTTAAATCGCTTTAAAATAGAAAAATCAGAAGAACCAAAAACAGATCCTTTTTGCATCAAATCAAAAGATCAGTTGCACTAGCAAGTACATATAAAAACGGCTTTAAAGGTGCATAAAAGAACTTAGGGGCAGTTTTAAAAATAATCAGAAAAAACAACTGATTATTTTATTTAAACAATTAAATTTTTAAAATGGAGCAGATGCTCTTTTTCTTCAATTGATAAACTTGCTGGGCTTGTAATATCAATCAGAACAGGCATAGGAATGCCATACAGGACAGAAAAGAAGTCAAGGCATAGGGTTTAATAGCCTTGAGCCTTGTAAGGTTTTAAATCGCTTTAAAATGAAAAATCAGAAGAACCAAAAACAGATCCTTTTTTTCATCTGATCAGTTGCACTAGCAAGTAAAAAACATATAAAAACAGCTTTAAAGGTGCATAAAAAGAACTTAGGGCAGTTTTAAAAATAATCAGAAAAACAACTGATTATTTTTATTTAAACAATTAAATTTTAAAATGGAGCGAATGCTCCTTTTTCTTTTCAATTGAAAAATAAACTTGCTGGGCGTTAATATCAATCAGAACAGGCATAGAATGCCATACAGGACAGAAAAAGAAGTCAAGGCATAGGTTTTATATAGCCCTTGAGCCTTGTAGGTTTAAATCGCTTTAAAATAGAAAATCAGAAGAACCAAAAACAGATCCTTTTTCTTTCATCTGATCAGTTGCACTAGCAAGTAAACATATAAAAACGGCTTTTAAAGGTAGCATAAAAAGAACTTAGGGCAGTTTTTAAAAATAATCAGAAAAACAACTGATTATTTTTATTTAAACAGATAAATTTTTAAAATGGAGCAGATGATCCTTTTTCTTTTTCAATTGATAAACTTGCTAGGGCTGTAATATCAATCAGAACAGGCATAGGAATGCCACACAGGACAGAAAAAGAAGTCAAGGCATAGGGTTTAATAGCCTTGAGCCTATGAGGTTTTAAATCGCTTTTAAAAATGAAAATCAGAAGAACCAAAAACAGATCCTTTTTCATCTGATCAGTTACACTAGCAAGTAAAAACATATAAAAACGGCTTTAAAGGTGCATAAAAAGAACTGGGGCAGTTTTAAAAATAATCAGAAAAACAACTGATTATTTTATTTAAAACAATTAGATTTTTAAAATGGGCAATGCTCTTTTTCTTTTTCAATTGATAAACTTGCTGGGCTTGTTAATATCAATCAGAACGAGGCATAGGAATGCCATACAGGACAGAAAAGAAGTCAAGGCATAGGTTTAATAGCCTTGAGCCTTGTGAGGTTTTAAATCGCTTTAAAATGAAAATCAGAAGAACAAAAACAGATCCCTTTTTCATCTGATCAGTTTTCACTAGCAAGTAAAAACATATAAAAAAACGGCTTTAAAGGTGCATAAAAAGAACTTAGGGGCAGTTTAAAAATAATCAGAAAAACAACTGATTATTTTATTTAAACAATTAAATTTACTTTAAAATGGAGCGAATGCTCCTTTTTCTTTTTCAATTAGAAAAATAAACTTGCTGGGCTGTAATATCAATCAGAACAGGCATAGGAATGCCATACGGACAGAAAAAGAAGTCAAGGCATAGGGTTTAATAGCCTTGAGCCTTGTAAGGTTTTTAAATCGCTTTAAAATAGAAAATCAGAAGAACCAAAAAAACAGATCCTTTTTTCATCTGATCAGTTGCACTAGCAGTAAAAACATATAAAAACGGCTTTAAAGGTGATAAAAGAACTTAGGGCAGTTTTAAAAATAATCAGAAAAACAACTGATTATTTTATTTGAAACAATTAAATTAAAATGGAGCGATGTCTTTTTTCTTTTCAATTGATAAACTTGCTGCCTTGTTAATATCAACTGCAGAACAGGCATAGGAATGCCATACAGGACAGAAAAGAAGTCAAGGCATAGGGTTTAATGAGCCTTGAGCCTTGTAAGGGTTTTAAATCGCTTTAAAATAGAAAAATCAGAAGAACCAAAAACAGATCCTTTTTCATCTGAAAAATCAGTTGCACTAGCAAGTAAAAACATATAAAAAAACGCTGAAAGGTGCATAAAAAGAACTTAGAACAGGTTTTAAAAATAATCAGAAAAACAACTGATTATTTTGACTGAAACACATCGATTCTAAAATGGAGCGAATGTCCTCTTTTCAATTGAAAATAAACTTGCTGGGCTTGAGTATCAATCAGAACAGGCATAGGAATGCCACACAGTACAGAAAGAAGTCAAGGCATAGGGTTTAATAGCCTTGAGCCTTTGTGCAAGGTTTTGAATCGCTTTTAAATAGAAAAATCAGAAGAACTAAAAACAGATCCTTTTTCATCTGAAAAAATCAGTTGCACTGAGCAAGTAAAAACACATAAAAATACTGGCAAAGGTGCATAAAAAGAACTTAGGGGCAGTTTTAAAAATAATCAGAAAAACAACTGATTATTTTATTTAAAACAATTAAATTTTTAAAATGGAGCGATATCTCTTTTTCTTTTTCAATTGAAAAATAAACTTGCTGCGGCTTGTTAATATCAATCAGAACAGGCATAGGGAATGCCATACAGACAGAGTGCAGTCATGCATAGGTAACAGCTTTGAGCCTTGTAAGGTTTTTAACTGCCGAAATAGATCAGAAGAACTAGATTCCTCATCTGACCAGTTGCACCAGCAAAGTAAAAACATATACGGTGTACAGAAGTAGCAAAAAGAACTTTAGGTAGTTTAAAAATAATCAGAAAAACAACCGATTATTTTGATTTTAAACAATTAACTTTAAATGGAGCGAGAGTCTTTTTCTTTTTCAATTGAAAAATAAACTAGGGCCGAGATATCAATAGATCAGGCATAGAATGCCATAGATAGAAAAAGCAGTTAAGGCACAGGTTTAATAGCCTGAGCCTGTAAGTTGTCAAATCGCTTTAAAAATAGAAAATCAGAAGAACCAAAAACAGATCCTTTTTCATCTGACTCAGTTGCACTAGTAAGCACACACATAAAAACGGCTTTAAGGTGCATAAAAAGAACTTAGGCAGTTTTAAAAATAATCAGAAAAACAACTGATTATTTTATTTAAACAATTAAATTTTTAAAATGGAGCGATGTTCTTTTTCTTTTTTCAATTGAAAAATAAACTTGCTGGGCTTGTTAATATCAATCAGAACAGGTATAGGAATGCCTACAGGACAGAGAAAGTCAAGGCATAGGTTTAATAGCCTTGAGCCTTGTAAGGGTTTTTAAATCAGCTAAAATAGAAAATCAGAAGAACCAAAAATCAGATCCTTTTTCATCTGATCAGTTGCACTAGCAAGCAAAAACATATACGGGCTTTAAAGTGCATAAAAAGAACTTAGAGTAGTTTTTAAAAAAATAATCAGAAAAACAACTGATTATTTTTGATTTAAACACTCAATTTTTAAAATGGAGCATTGCTTCTTTTTCTTTTTCAATTGAAAAATAAACTTGCTGGGCTTGTTAATATCAATCAGAATCAGGCATAGGAATGCCATACAGGACAGAAAAGAAGTCAAGGCATAGGTTTAATAGCCTGAGCCTTGAAAGGTTTTAAATCGCTTTAAAAATAGAAAATCAGAAGAACCAAAACAGATCCTTTTTCATCTGAAAAATCAGTTGCACTAGCAAGTACATATAAAAACGGCTTTTAAAGTGCATAAAAAAGAACTTAGGGCAGTTTTAAAATAATCAGAAAAACAACTGATTATTTTATTTAAACAATTAAATTTTTTAAAAATGGAGCGAATGTTCTTTTTCTTTTCAATTGAAAAATAAACTTGCTGGGCTTGTATATCAATCAGAACAGGCATAGAATGCCATACAGGACAGAAAAAGAAGTCAAGGCATAGGTTTAATAGCCTTGAGCCTTGTAAGGGTTTTTAAACGCTTTAAAAATAGAAAAATCAGAAGAACCAAAAACAGATCCTTTTCATCTGAAAAATCAGCTGCACCAGCAAGTAAAAACATACGGCTTGAAAGGTGCATAAAAAGAACTTTGAGGGCAGTTTTAAAAATAATCAGAAAACAACTGATTATTTTATTAAACACTAAATTTTTAAAATGGAGCGATGCTCTTTTTCTTTTTCAATTGAAAAACAGAACTTGCTGGGCTTGTTAATATCAATCAGAACAGGCATAGGAATGCCATACAGGACAGAAAAAGAAGTCAGGCATAGGTTTAATAGCCTTGAGCCTTGTAAGGTTTTAAATCGCTTTAAAATAGAAAATCAGAAGAACCAAAAACAGATCCTTTTTCATCTGAAAAACTCAGTTGCACTAGCAAGCAAAAACATATACGGCTTTTAAAGGTCATAAAAAGAACTTAGGCAGTTTTTAAAAATAATCAGAAAAACAACTGATTATTTTTATTTAAACAATTAATTTTAAAATGGAGCTGAATGTCTTTTTCTTTTTCAATTGAAAAATAAACTTGCTGGGCTTGTTAATATCAATCAGAACAGGCATAGGAATGCCATACAGGACAGAAAAGAAGTCAAGGCATAGGGTTTAATAGTCTTGAGCCTTGTAAGGTTTTTAAATCGCTTTAAAATAGAAAAATCAGAAGAACCAAAAACAGATCCTTTTTTTCATCTGAAAAATCAGTTGCACTAGCAAGTAAAAACATATAAAAACGGCTTTAAAGGTGCATAAAAAGAACTTAGGGCAGTTTTTAAAAATAATCAGAAAAACAACTGATTATTTTATTTAAACACTAACTTTTTAAAAATGGAGCGAATGTCTCTTTTTCTTTTTTCAATTGAAAAATAAACTTGCTGGGCTTGTTAATATCAATCAGAACAGGCATAGGAATGCCATACAGACAGAAAAGAAGTCAAGGCATAGGTTTAATAGCCTTGAGCCTTGTGAGGTTTTTTAAATCGCTTTAAAAATAGAAAAATCAGAAGAACTAAAACAGATCCTTTTTCATCTGAAAAACTCAGTTGCACTAGCAAGTAAAAACATATAAAAACGGCTTTAAAGGTGCATAAAAAGAACTTAGGGTAGTTTTAAAAATAATCAGAAAAACAACTGATTATTTTATTTAAACAATTAAATTTTTTAAATGGAGCGAATAGTTCTTTTTCTTTTCAATTGAAAAATAAACTTGCTGGGCTTGTTAATATCAATCAGAACAGGCATAGGAATGCCATACAGGACAGAAAAAGAAGTCAAGGCATAGGTTTAATAGCCTTGAGCCTGTAAGGTTTTAAATCGCTTTAAAAATAGAAAAATCAGAAGAACTCAAAAACAGATCTTTTTTCATCTGATCAGTTGCACTAGCAAGAAAAACATATAAAAACGGCTTTAAAGGTGCATAAAAAGAACTTAGGGCAGTTTTTAAAAATAATCAGAAAAACAACTGATTATTTTATTTAAACAATTAAATTTTTAAAATGGAGCGAATGTTCTTTTTCTTTTTCAATTGAAAAATAAACTTGCTGGGCTTGTTAATATCAATCAGAACAGGCATAGGAATGCCATACAGGACAGAAAAGAAGTCAAGGCATAGGTTTAATAGCCTTGAGCCTTGTAAGGTTTTAAATCGCTTTAAAATAGAAAATCAGAAGAACCAAAAACAGATCCTTTTTTCATCTGAAAAAAAAATCAGTTGCACTAGCAAGTAAAAACATATAAAAAACGGCTTTAAAGGTGCATAAAAAGAACTTAGGGCAGTTTTAAAAATAATCAGAAAAACAACTGATTATTTTATTTAAACAATTAAATTTTTAAAATGGAGCGAATGCTCCTTTTTTCTTTTTCAATTGAAAAAAATAAACTTGCTGGGCTTGTTAATATCAATCAGAACAGGCATAGGAATGCCATACAGGACAGAAAAGAAGTCAGGGCATGAGGTTTTAATAGCCTTGAGCCTTGTAAGGTTTTAAATCGCTTTTAAAATAGAAAAATCAGAAGAACCAAAACAGATCCTTTTTCATCTGAAAATCAGTTGCACTAGCAAGTACATATAAAAACGGCTTTAAAGGTGCATAAAAAGAACTTAGGCAGTTTTAAAAAAATAATCAGAAAAACAACTGATTATTTTATTTAAACAATTAAATTTTTTTAAAATGGAGCAGATGCTCTTTTTCTTTTTTCAATTGAAAAAATAAACTTGCTGGGCTTTAATATCAATCAGAACAGGCATAGGAATGCCATACAGGACAGAAAAAGAAGTCAAGGCATAGGGTTTAATAGCCTTGAGCCTTGTAAGGTTTTAAATCGCTTTAAAAATAGAAAAATCAGAAGAACCAAAAACAGATCCTTTTTCATCTGAAAATCAGTTGCACTAGTGCAAAACATATAAAAACGGCTTTTAAAGGTGCATAAAAAGAACTTAGAGGGCAGTTTTAAAAATAATCAGAAAAACAACTGATTATTTTTATTTAAACAATTAATTTTTAAAATGGAGCGAATGCTCTTTTTCTTTTTCAATTGAAAAATAAACTTGCTGGGCTTGTTATCAATCAGAACAGGCACAGGAATGCCATACAGGACAGAAAAAGAAGTCAAGGCATAGGTTTATATAGCCTTGAGCCTTGTAAGGTTTTAAATCGCTTTAAAAATAGAAAAATCAGAAGAACCAAAAACAGATCCTTTTTCATCTGATCAGTTGACACTAGCAAGTACATATAAAAAACGGCTTTAAAGGTGCATAAAAGAACTTGAGGACAGTTTTAAAAATAATCAGAAAAACAACTGATTATTTTATTTAAACACCAATTTTTAAATGGAGCGATGTCTTTTTCTTTTCAATTGAAAAATAAACTTGCTGGGCTTGTTAATATCAATCAGAACAGGCATAGGAATGCCATACAGGACAGAAAAGAAGTCAAGGCATAGGGTTTACAGCCTTGAGCCTTGTAAGGTTTTAAATCGCTTTAAAAATAGAAAATCAGAAGAACTAAAAACAGATCCTTTTTCATCTGATCAGTTGCACTAGGGCACATATAAAAACGGCTTTGAAAGGTGCATAGAACTTAGGGCAGTTTTTAAAAATAATCAGAAAAACAACTGATTATTTTTATTTAAACAATTAAATTTTTAAAATGGAGCGAATGTCCTTTTTTTCTTTTTCAATTGAAAAATAAACTTGCTGGGCTTGTTAATATCAATCAGAACAGGCATAGGAATGCCATACAGGACAGAAAAAGAAGTCAAGGCATAGGTTTAATAGCCTTTGAGCCTTGTGAGGTTTTTAAATCGCTTTAAAAATAGAAAAATCAGAAGAACCAAAAACAGATCCTTTTTTTCATCTGAAAAATCAGTTGCACTAGCAAGTAAAAACATATACGGCTTTAAAGGTGCATAAAAAGAACTTAGGGGCAGTTTAAAAATAATCAGAAAAACAACTGATTATTTTATTTAAACAATTAAATTTTTAAAATGGAGCTAATGTCTTTTTTTCTTTTTCAATTGAAAAATAAACTGCTGGGCTTTATATCAATCAGAACAGGCATAGGAATGCCATACAGGACAGAAAAAGAAGTCAAGGCATAGGTTTTAATAGCCTTGAGCCTTGTAAGGTTTTGTAAATCGTTTTAAAATAGAAAATCAGAAGAACCAAAAACAGATCCTTTTTCATCTGAAAATCAGTTGCACTGTAGCAAGAAAAACATATAAAAACGGCTGAAGGTGTACAGAACTTAGGGCAGTTTTAAAAATAATCAGAAAAACAACCAGATTATTTTATTTGCAAACAATTAAATAAAATGAGAGCGAGATGCCCTTTTTCTTTTTCAATTGATAAACTTGCTGGGCTTGACATCAATCAGAACAGGCATAGGAATGCCATACGGGACAGAAAAAGAAGTCGAGCATAGGTTTAATAGCCTTGAGCCTTTGTAAGGTTTTAAACCGCTTTAAAATAGAAAATCAGAAGAACTAAAAACAGATCTCATCTGATCAGTTGCACGCAGTGCAAAAAACATATACGGCTAGCAAAAAGAACTTAGGGCAGTTTTAAAAATAATCAGAAAAACAACTGATTATTTTATTTAAACACATCAAATGAAAATGGAGCGAATGTCTTTTTCTTTTTCAACTGGAAAATAAACTTGCTGGGCTTGTTAATATCAATCAGAACAGGCATAGGAATGCCATATGACAGAAAAGTAGTCAGGCATAGGTTTAATAGCCTTGAGCCTTGTAAGGTTTTAAATCGCTTTAAAAATAGAAAATCAGAAGAACTAAAACAGATCCTTTTTTTCATCTGAAAAACTCAGTTGCACTAGCAAGCACATATACGGCTTTTAAAGGTATAAAAAGAACTTAGGGCAGTTTTAAAAATAATCAGAAAAACAACTGATTATTTTATTTAAACAATTAAATTTTTAAAATGGAGCTAATGTCCTTTTTCTTTTCAATTGAAAAATAAACTTGCTGAGCGTTAATATCAATCAGAACAGGCATAGGGAATGCCATACAGGACAGAAAAAGAAGTCAAGGCATAGGTTTAATAGCCTTGAGCCTTGTAAGGTTTTAAATCGCTTTAAAATAGAAAAATCAGAAGAACCAAAAAACAGATCCTTTTTCATCTGAAAAAAATCAGTTGCACTAGCAAGTACATATAAAAAAACGGCTTTAAAGGTGCATAAAAAGAACTTAGGGCAGTTTTAAAAATAATCAGAAAAACAACTGATTATTTTTATTTAAAACAATTAAATTTTTAAAATGGAGCGAATGTCCTTTTTCTTTTTTCAATTGAAAAATAAACTTGCTAGGGCTTGTAATATCAATCAGAACAGGCATAGGAAATGCCATACAGGACAGAAAAAGAAGTCAAGGCATAGGTTTAATAGCCTTGAGCCTTGTAAGGTTTTTAAATCGCTTTAAAATAGAAAATCAGAAGAACTAAAAACAGATCCTTTTTTTCATCTGAAAAAATCAGTTGCACTAGCAAGTAAAAACATATAAAAACGGCTTTAAAGGTGCATAAAAAAAGAACTTAGGGCAGTTTTAAAAAAATAATCAGAAAAACAACTGATTATTTTATTTAAACACCAATTTTTAAAATGGAGCGAATGTCTCTTTTTCTTTTTCAATTGAAAAATAAACTTGCTGCTTGTTAATATCAATCAGAACAGGCATAGGAATGCCATACAGGACAGAAAAGAAGTCAAGGCATAGGTTTAATAGCCTTGAGCCTTGTAAGGTTTTAAATCGCTTTTAAAATAGAAAAATCAGAAGAACTAAAAACAGATCCCTTTTCATCTGAAAAATCAGTTGCACTAGCAAGTAAAAACATATAAAAACGGCTTTAAAGGTGCATAAAAAAAGAACTTAGGGCAGTTTTAAAAAATAATCAGAAAAACAACTGATTATTTTATTTAAACAATTAAATTTTTAAAATGGAGCGAATGCTCCTTTTTTCTTTTTCAATTGAAAAAAATAAACTTGCTGGGCTTGTTAATATCAATCAGAACAGGCATAGGAATGCCATACAGGACAGAAAAGAAGTCAAGGCATAGGTTTAATAGCCTTGAGCCTTGTAAGGTTTTAAATCGCTTTAAAATAGAAAATCAGAAGAACCAAAAACAGATCCTTTTTTCATCTGAAAAAAAAATCAGTTGCACTAGCAAGTAAAAAAACATATAAAAAAACGGCTTTAAAGGTGCATAAAAAAAGAACTTAGGGCAGTTTTAAAAAATAATCAGAAAAACAACTGATTATTTTATTTAAACAATTAAATTTTTTAAAATGGAGCGAATGCTCCTTTTTTCTTTTTCAATTGAAAAAAATAAACTTGCTGGGCTTGTTAATATCAATCAGAACAGGCATAGGAATGCCATACAGGACAGAAAAGAAGTCAAGGCATAGGTTTAATAGCCTTGAGCCTTGTAAGGTTTTAAATCGCTTTAAAATAGAAAATCAGAAGAACCAAAAACAGATCCTTTTTTCATCTGAAAAAAAAATCAGTTGCACTAGCAAGTAAAAAAACATATAAAAAAACGGCTTTAAAGGTGCATAAAAAAAGAACTTAGGGCAGTTTTAAAAAATAATCAGAAAAACAACTGATTATTTTATTTAAACAATTAAATTTTTAAAATGGAGCGAATGCTCCTTTTTTCTTTTTCAATTGAAAAAAATAAACTTGCTGGGCTTGTTAATATCAATCAGAACAGGCATAGGAATGCCATACAGGACAGAAAAGAAGTCAAGGCATAGGTTTAATAGCCTTGAGCCTTGTAAGGTTTTAAATCGCTTTTAAAAATAGAAAAATCAGAAGAACCAAAAACAGATCCTTTTTTCATCTGAAAAAAAAATCAGTTGCACTAGCAAGTAAAAAAACATATAAAAAAACGGCTTTAAAGGTGCATAAAAAAAGAACTTAGGGCAGTTTTAAAAAATAATCAGAAAAACAACTGATTATTTTATTTAAACAATTAAATTTTTTTAAAATGGAGCGAATGCTCCTTTTTTCTTTTTCAATTGAAAAAAATAAACTTGCTGGGCTTGTTAATATCAATCAGAACAGGCATAGGAATGCCATACAGGACAGAAAAGAAGTCAAGGCATAGGTTTAATAGCCTTGAGCCTTGTAAGGTTTTAAATCGCTTTAAAATAGAAAATCAGAAGAACCAAAAACAGATCCTTTTTTCATCTGAAAAAAAAATCAGTTGCACTAGCAAGTAAAAAAACATATAAAAAAACGGCTTTAAAGGTGCATAAAAAAAGAACTTAGGGCAGTTTTAAAAAATAATCAGAAAAACAACTGATTATTTTATTTAAACAAGAATACAAGCACATTTGAGCCTTGTCTGAATAAAAATTAAAAAAAAATTAAAACACACGGAAACAGGCTTGAAATGGATTGTTAGACTTGTTTTTTTTAACAATGTATATATTATATATAAATATAGCAAAAGTAACATCAGTCAGAATATAAAAAAATTAAAATTTTATTAAAGTAAAAAGAATAACAAAAAGATTGACAAAATAATACAGTTATGTTATACAAATACGATTTTTTTATTGACTTTGTGAAGATTTTTGATATATAATTAGTTCAAAGAAAAAATTTAAAAGTAATAAAAAAAAGGAAAGGAGAAATGAAAAAACATCAGAATAAAAGAAAAAAAGTTATTTGAATGGACTGGCAACCCTTTTAAAATAACTCTTTTGACTTTTTTTCTCATATTTTATTATATAACAATTATATAATAATATGCAAAAAAAGTCAAATATTTTGAAAAATTTTGACTTTTTTCATTTGACAAAAAAATGAAAGCGGAAAAATTAAAAGAATTAAAAGCAAAAAATGTATTAGTTGAGAATATTTTTGAGAAAATGAGAGATGAAGCACAAACGGAGCAGGAAAGAAAAAGTTTAATTTCAAGTCTTGAAAGGGTAAAGGAATGCGGAACAAGGCAATATAAAACACAAGGAGCTATGTATAAGTGTCGTAGTAAGTATTGTCGTGTTTGCTTGTCAGATGAAAGACACAAAAGATATAATAAAATTTTAAATGCTTTTGAAATGTCAGAAAAAAAGCTGGAAAAAGGATATGTTGAAGCATTCTTGACTTTGAATTATGATTATACAAGCGATAAAGTTAAAGATATGAAAATTGCTGAATATCTTAAATATTTTCAAAAAATGTTTCAAAAATTCAAAAAAGAGCTTGAAAAAAATGACTGTTTAGGTTACATTTGCAAGAAAGAATTTCCGTACGTGCTTGAAAATAAAAAATTTCAGTTGCATTATCATGCTTGGATTTGCATTAAACAAGAAAACTTGTTGAAATTGCAATGTATTTGGCAAGAAATTACACAAAAAAACGGAAATTTGCACATAGGAAGTTGTGAAGAATATCAAATGTATAAGTATTACAAGTGTAATCAATCAAAGAGAAATAGAAAAGTTGAAGTTGAAAAAATCGCAAATTATCTTGCAAAGAGTTATTTATCAGTAACAGAAGCACAAAAAAACACGCTTGTTGAAAATATCGAAGATGAAAAAGTGCTTGAAGAATTAATTAAAAAAACAGCCAGCCAGCTTGAAAATTTCAGATGCTTGGGATTTTCTGGAATATATAACTTAACAATTTACGAAAAAGAAAGAAAATCAGAAAAATCAAGAATGTTTGAAGTTTTTTTGAATATGATCCAAAAATTTTAAAAGAAATGAAATTGCCAAATTGTTGTATTTTTTTAGATGAAGAAAAAAGAAAATTGCTTTTAAAATTTGATGTGAATAATAATACAGTTGAAAAAATTGAAAAAAAATTTGGTGGAAAGGCTTGTGTTCTTAAAGGAAAAGGGAAATGGAGTGAAAAACTTGAATTAGGCAACTTTAAAGAAATTAAGCGAATCGGAATGAAGAATATTGAAAAAAAACAAATTGTGAAGAAAAAAACACCTGTTACAACTGAAAAAACAACAGTTGAAACATTTGAAATTTTTGGAAATATTGAAGAAATTAAACAAAAAATAATAAATGGAGGCAATGGGGCAATGGCTTGGGCTACTGAATTAGTGCAAGTGATTTTACCATACACGAATATAAAACAGCAATCAGATGAAGATAAACAGACAATTGAAAAACTTGAAAAAAGAATTAAAGAACTTGAAACAGAAACTGGAAAATTTAAGGTTGCTAAAACTTTTTCAGATGAAAAACAATCAGAAAAAAAGAGAATGATTTCAAGGAAAAAAACAATTTATTATAATTAAAAATGAAAATGATGAAGCGACAGAAGTTGAAGAGTACAAAATGCAACACGGTGGCGGATATTGCTATATCACGAAAGATAAAAAAAAGTGCTACGTGAATACGATGTTTGCGAAAAAATACGATAAAAAAAGTTTCAAAGCTGAAAGAATAGAACATTATACAAAATTTTGAAGAATTTAATAAGAAAATATCAGTTGAAAAAAACTTTTTAAACGTTATCCCTTGATGACTGAAAATAACTACTTTCGGACAAAAAAGGCAAAAAGGAACTCGATTTTTGATAAAAAAATTTTAAAAAAAATAATTTGACTTTTTTTCTAAAAATAAGGTATAATATGACTGAAAACAATAAAATCAGTCAAAAAAAGGAAAGGGGAAAAAAATGGAAAAAAAGTTTTGGAGAAATTGAAATTGTTGAAGCTGAAATCGTTGATAACAGAAAAATGAAAAATATAACAGATATTACTGTTACGAAAAAGAAAAAAATCAGTAATGAAAACATAAAATATTTCTATGAAGATGAGCTACAAGCAATTTTTGAAAGAGCGAACGAAAGTGATAGAATAATTTACAGATTGCTTTATGAAACAGCGACAAGAGTTAATGAAACATTGAATATTAAGTTTGAAGATATTTATTACGACAGAAAAAGTAAAATAAATATTGTCAAAGTTAGAAACTTGAAACAGAGAAATGAAAAAGAAACAAAGGAAGTTTTAATCACTGACAACTTAAAAAATGAAATTATGGAATTTCAAAAAGAACACAATTTAAGTGATAATGATTATATTTGCAGAAATTATCATTTTGTAAAGAAAACTAAGAAAATAAAAGTTACTCGAATGACAGACAGAACATTGAATCGACATCTTGCAAGACTGATTGAAGAAATAAATGCTGACAGTTTTAATGATATTAACATCAGCAGGGACAAAGCACATACTCATACTTTTAGACATACTCGTGCGATTGATATGTTAAACGCTGGAGCAGATCTGGAATTCGTGAGAAGAATGTTAGGGCATAAAAGCATAGCGAATACGGCAATTTATTTGAAATATGCAAGTAGTAAATTCTTTGAAAAAACTGTTGAACTTAATAAAAAGTTAGGATTATAGCAGAAAATAGGAAAAAAATTATGAAATGTGGAGAACAAATGCAAGGGGAACAAAAATGAAAATGACAAGAAAAGAAATCTACAACAAGATATTTCAAATGCTTGAAATCGAACAGAATCATTTGCGGAACAGATATGAATTTGGAGAAATCAAATATGACAATTACGTTGAATTGTCAAGTGCTAGAACAGAAGAATACAAGGAATATGTGAAAGATTTAGCGCTTGCTTGCGATAATGAGCTTGAAAAGAAAATGAGTTTTATAATTAATGCAGATATTGAAACATTTTAAGAAACTCCCTAATGCTCCTGTAATGCTCCAGAATGGCAAGCAAGGGAGCAAGGTAAGGAATAGGTCGGATTAGGGTCAAAATGTGCGAAAAAACAAGAGTAAGGGCAAAAAACGGCTATACGACTTTAAATACTTGCGTTTAATTTTAAAAAATGATATAATATTATCGAACAAAAAAACAGTTCGGATTGTAGTAAAATAGCGAAAAAAAGGCTCTGTTCTTATTGAATGGGGCTTTTTTTTATGATATAATTTTATCTGTCAAGGCTCGCAACCTTGATTACTACAATTTGGACTGGAGGTGGTTCAGATGATTAATAGGGATTGGCTTATTATTTTACTTGCTGTCGTTATTCTTTGCTTTGTATTCTGGCAAAATAAATAATAACTGATAAAAATTAATCTCATTGTCCACCTTGCCTACCAGTTGCACCTTTTGGGCTGGTAGGTTTTTTATTGAAATATATCGCAGAATAGCCATAAGACTTCCGTACTCGCACGGAAAACGGTCAAGGCATATATTGGGGTAGGCTTTTGCTTTAGATGTGCGAAATATGGAAATGTAGGCAATAAAACGAATATATAAAAATAATTTTTCAAATGAAAAAGGCTCTGTTGTAAAACAGGGCCTTTAATTTTTATAATTAATTAAAATATTGCTTTTCAGTTAAATTAAAAATATCGTTGTTGCTTTTGTTTTTTAAATAATATAATTGTTTTTTTGCTTCTTCAAGTTCGCATTTTAAAATTTTGAGATAATTGTTAGCATATTCAAATTCTTCATCTGTTACTTTTTCTCCACGATCCAATCTGTTTTTTATATCCCAAGCCTTTTTTTTCATACTTTCGCTTATCATTTTTTATCACTCCAATCAATAATTAAATTGAAATTTAGCATTATTATTATATAATATTTTTTTGAAAAAAACAATTTGTTTCAAGAAAAAGAACCAGTTTTAAAAGGCTGGCTCTTAAATATAACAGATGTTATTTTTTGTAAGTTTTAGAAATTATTTCAAGTTCTTCAAGATCTTGTTTTGATGTTTTTAACTTATCTTTCAAATGCTCTACTTCTGCTTGAAGTTCAACAATCCTTTCATTGATTTTTTCCAGTTCCCAATCTTCCAATTTTTGACCTTTGAGAACTTTCAATTTTAAATTTCTGAATGAACGTATTTTTTGTTTTTCTTCCTTGATTTCTGAAACTTTTTTTGATGTTTTAGAAACGTTATTTTTAACTTCTAATTTTGTGTTTTTGTCAGTCATATTTATCACTTCCTTTTTTTAAATTTTTCAGATGAAAAAAATGCGATTTTTGAAATGAGATTTGCAAAGTGAAACTCTTGCATTTCGATTTTCAAAAAGAAGCATAAAAAAGCCCTCGGCGTTTGAGAGCTTGCAGTTATATTTTGCCCTTTAGGGAAAAATGTAACAGGCAAGCCACATACTTTTTAGTATGGCAATTTTTGTGAAGCATTTTAAATGCTCTCACATTTTGCCAAACGTGAAAAAAAGTTGTGGTTATTGATGTAATTTAATATTTGCTTTTTGTTCCTGTATTAATTATAATTTATAAAAAGTAAAAATGCAATATTTTTTTTTAAATATTTTGCATAAAAAAGGAGTTTTTGAAAATGGAAATATCATTTTTAAATAATATAAAAAAATATAATTCGGTTTCTGATAAAACCAGTATTGGAAATGTTATAAATGAAGCATTTAGAGAAGCGGAGCATTACAAGAATAATGTTAATGATAACTTGACAGAATTAAATAAAGTATTAATCAGAAAAATGGATATTCTTAAACGGCAATATGAAGATACAGAAGTTAATAAAAATGCTAAAGATGTTATAAGTGTTGTCAGTAACGTACAAACAGGAAATTTTGAAGGCAAGTATAATGCTGATTTGACTTATTTTTTAAAGTTGGAAGAATGGGAGAAATATTATAAGGAAAACATTAATTTTTTAAAAGGAAAATTGGGGAAAAATGCTGAATGTGTTTATGCTGTAATTCACTACGATGAAAGTGTTCCGCACTTGCACACGATGTGGACTTTTTCACAAGAGAATAAACAAAAAAATATTGAAGTGAATTACAAAAAAATAAACAATGCTTTAAAGACTGCTTTTTACAGAAAAAATGCAAAATTAGGAAATGAAGCACTAAAAGCTGGAACGGCAGAATATAAAGAAGCGTTTCAAAAATTTTCAGATGAAAATAAACAACTGACAATTGAAAAGCAAATTAAGAAATTGCAAAATAAAAAATCAGAAAAAAAATATAAATTTGAAACAGGAACATCTCCATTGAATCGCTTTTTTTTTCGTGAAATCAACGGAGAATTTAAACAAAGAATGGAATATCAAAAAGAAATGTTAAAACTCCAGAAAAGGCTTGAAATTTTTTCATCTGAAAAGGCTGAATTTGTAGTTACAAGAAGCAAAAAAGTAAACAGTTCTGAAGATTTAGATATAAGAAAAAGAGATTTGGAAAATGAAATTGAAAATGCTGAATTTAATTTGTCAGTAACAAAAGACAACTCTGAACGTTCTGTATTGCGAAAATATGTTGCACTTCTCACAAAAAGTGAACTTGTCGAAGATAAAAAAACAATCTCAAAAGATGATTTCTTAAAACGTTTTGAAGAATATGCGACAGAAGTTAAAGAAATGCACGGAAATTTTATCAATAGAACTTTTTCAAAAGTCAAGGAGCTTGTGAACGTCAAAAGGAAACTTGAAGAAGCAAAACAGGACAAAAATATCAAAAATAAATATAAAAAAACAATCAGTAAAGAACTTGAGAATATAAATGAAGCACTTAAAAATATTGATTTTAATGAAATTGAAAAGAAAATCAAGAAGTATGAAACATCTGAAAAAATTGAAGCAACTGAAAAAAGAAAAGAAAAGATTTATGATGAAATCAGAAATGCAAGTGAACATTTGAAAGAAGTTCGTGAAAATATTGAAGAAATGTATGATAAAAGAAATGAACTTTATTATGATATATCAGAGCTTGAAACAAAAATTGAGAGCAGAAAAAAAGAAGCAGAAAAGACTTATATTGTACCACAAGAACGTATAAGAAAACTTGAAAAAGAAGCAGTTGAAAAAGCAGAAGCAAAAGCAAAAATTGAAATTGATAAAATAAAAAAAGAAATTGAAAAAGAAAAATGCAGAGCTTGAAAAATCTTGAGAGAATCAGAAGAGAAAGAGAAAAACACAAAATCAAGAATTTGAGAATTATAAAATATTTAAAGAAAAAAGAGAAAAAGAAATTAAAGAATGGCAAGTAAAAACAATTGATGAAAGAGTAAGAGAATATATTAAAAATACTCAAATTACAGATAATGACATTGATAATTTTGTCTTGAAATACCCAAGCGAATATGAAAAATTGACAGCAGAAGCGAACAATGAAATAAAAGAAATATTGAAAGACAATCACAAAGAAGCAAGTCAGAAAATTATATCCTTGTTTGCTAGAACAGTACAGTCAAGAGCAAAAGAACAAGGAGAAAAAATTAGTGAACTTGAAGCGAAAGATATTACAGTGAAAGCAATTTGGGAAATTCCAAAAAATTCTGATAACTGGTTTAAAGAATTTAAAGAAAATTTATATTTTTTAACTGATGACAGAGTTGAAAGACATCAGAAAGCCGAAACAAACCGTACAGGACAGGGAACGAACGTAAGGCAAGGAAAGTTACGTTGAAGCATTTAAACACTTGCAAAAACGCTTTAAAACGTGATATTATGTATCATAAAATTTTTTCAATTAAATTTTTAAAAAAAATGGAGCGAATGCTCCTTTTTTCTTTTTCATTAAAAAAATTTGGTAATTTATAGTAAACTAATAAACTTTAAAAGTTATGATTATTTTTATTTAAATATCAAAATTTACATTATCTTTTGGCGATAGCTGTAAAAAGTAAATTTTTTTCAGGATGATGAATAATAGTTTCGTATTGAAATAATGTACCATTTGACAGATAAGCGTGAGTTTCAATAACAACAACCATGTTTATATCCTTTAATTTAAGATATTTCTGTTCTTCAGGAGTAATTTTTTTCTAAAATTAATATCTCTACGAGAATAGGCTATTTTTTTAACTTTAGTTCTTTTTCTAGATATTCATATATTGACTTTTTAGCAATCTCTTCATTCAAAAAAGGTATAATTCTTCTATCAAAAAAACTAATAGAATAATTTAGGACTTCCCCATTTAAGGAATTTGTACGAACAACTTTATAAAAATCAGCACTTTCAGAAACTTGAAATTCTTTCATTAATTTTTTATCCCCTTGAACAATATATAAACTGATTAAGTCAGTTTCAAGATTAATATTTTGAAGTCTACTAATTTCCTGTACAGTTTGAATTGAAGTCAGAGAAATATTTTCCAAATTTTTTTTCTCCAGTACAATTGATTTTTTTCCTTTCACTTTTTGAATATAACCTTCCGTTTCCAGCATAGCAAGAGCTTTTCTTACAGTAAGTTTGGAAAAATTATAATCCATTGCCAAATCATCTTCTTTTTTTAGAAAATCTCCTGATTTCAGGGTTCCATTTTTAATTTGCTCTTTAATATCGTGATATACTTTTTTTCATATTTATTCATTCGTTTATATAAACCTTTTCATATAATTTTTTTAAGTTTAATTTTAAGTATTATAACTTAATTATACACTAAACAGAAAAAAATAGCAATAAATACAAAAGGTTTGTATAATACTTTTAAATTTTTAAAAAAGATTTATATAAAAGTGTTGACTTTTAAAAAAAAATGTGTTATTATAATAATGTAAATAGGAAATAAAAATTAATAAAATATAGAAATGGAGATGATCATTTATGAAGAAATTTTCAATTGTAGTAGCTGGTGGAGGGAGTACATTTACTCCAGGAATTGTGTTGATGTTACTTGAAAATTTAGATAAATTTCCGATTAGACAAATAAAATTTTATGATAACGATGCAGAAAGACAAGAAGTTATAGCAAAAGCTTGTGACATTATTATAAAGGAAAAAGCACCTGATATTAACTTTGTTTATACAACAGATCCTGAAACAGCGTTTACAGATGTTGACTTTGTTATGGCACATATAAGAGTTGGAAAATATGCAATGCGTGAAAAAGATGAAAAAATACCTTTAAGACACGGAGTATTAGGACAAGAAACTTGTGGCCCTGGAGGTATTGCTTATGGAATGCGTTCAATTGGTGGGGTTATCGAATTAGTTGACTTTATGGAAAAATATTCACCAAATGCATGGATGTTAAACTATTCAAATCCTGCTGCGATTGTGGCAGAAGCAACTAGAAGATTACGTCCAAACTCTAAGATATTAAATATTTGTGATATGCCAATTGGAATTGAAATAAGAATGGCTGAAATGCTCGGACTTAAATCAAGAAAAGATATGATAATCAGATACTTTGGATTAAATCACTTTTGGATGGTGGACAGACATTAGAGATAAAAAAAGGAAATGACTTGATGCCTGCATTGAGAGAAAAAGTTGCAAAAAGTTGGATATAACGTAGAAATTGAAGGAGAAAATACAGAAGCAAGCTGGAGTGATACATTTACAAAAGCAAGAGATGTATTTGCAATTGATCCAACAACAATGCCAAATACTTACTTAAAAATATTATTTCTTCCCTGACTATGTTGTAGAACATTCAAATCCTAACCATACAAGAGCAAATGAAGTAATGGAAGGAAGAGAAAAATTTGTATTTGGAGAATGTAGAGCAATCGCTGAAAAAAAGGAACAGCAAAAGATAGCAAACTTCACGTTGATGACCACGCTTCATATATAGTTGACTTAGCAAGAGCGATCGCTTATGATACAAAGGAAAGAATGCTATTAATCGTGGAAAATGATGGAGCAATTTCAAACTTTGATCCAACTGCGATGGTAGAAGTGCCTTGTATAGTAGGTTCAAATGGACCTGAAAAAATAGTTCAAGGTAGAATTTCTCAATTCCCAAAAAGGATTAATGGAACAACAAGTATCAGTTGAAAAATTGACAGTAGAAGCATGGATTGAAGGTTCATACCAAAAACTTTGGCAAGCAATTACATTGTCAAGAACTGTACCGAGTGCATCTGTTGCAAAAGCAATATTGGATGACTTAATTGAAGCTAATAAGGATTTCTGGCCAGTATTGAAATAGATTACATTTGAATAATTTTAAAATGAAAATAAATTTTTAGTGTTTGAAATATTATTTGATTTATGGTACAATAATTTTAAGAAAAGAAAACTAACTGTTTCATTTGGAAATAAGAAATTTGCAGAAGAAAAAGGCTCTATTCTTTATTGAATGGAGTCTTTTTCATCTGAAAAAGGAAAGGCTGG
>BNJU01001269.1_pt1 | contig 34025 bp, 58 predicted proteins | sample 8539281 | NCBI WGS metagenome assembly BNJU01 (sample SAMD00202456, study PRJDB9452) | human saliva metagenome | isolation source: human saliva | place: Japan
GCCCACTTAAACATCAGGCACTTCGCCCCGTGGTGAATCGGTAGACACCGCGACCTTAAAAAGTCGCTGCCTACGGCGTGCGGGAAGTTCGAGTTCCGCCGGGGGCATTCAGCCAGTTTACCTGAACTCCACCCCAGTCGAAACAGCCTGGGATGCGGTTCCAGATGTTGAACAACGCTCACCCACCAGGGTGCGTTGTTCGTGCTGGTGGAGCCCGTGGGCTCGTCGCCGGCGGTGGGCGGTGTAGTCGAGTTGTCGGGCTGAGCCGCGTGCTGCAGGTAGTGCGTAGCGGCAGTGCAGGCTGGGGCCGGGCCAGCTGGTCGAAGGTGGGACGAGCAGGGCGCTAAGGCGAGTGCCAGAGCCGGTATCGGCAAGGTGGACGGTGGTGAGGCTTCAGGGTTGCGTGTCAGCATCGGTAGCCCTCCCCCACTGGCATCGCTCATTCTTTCTTTTTCCGGCGCTGTGCTGCCTCATCGTGCACTCGTATTGCGCCTGCCTGCTGTTTGGTCATGGTCAGGTCGGCCGAGAGTGAGGTGCTGCCTCACCGACCGTCTCCTCACCTGCTGCATCTCATCCACCGGCCCGCCAGCATTGGCAGCATCGCTCGTGTCCTTCACTTGGCAAGATGACCCGTCCTCCTCATCGACCAGTGGTTCACTAGGACCCGCTCGAAGAAGACTTGTTGAGCAGCTTCTTCAGGTGCGGTGGGCGCTGTCTGGTAGAGGCGGTGGCAGTCCCCGAGGAGGTCAAGGGCCTGGGTGAGGTGCTGGCGGACCCCGGTGGCGTCGGCTTGGTAGGCGGTTAGTTGGCGCTCGATATGGTTCAGCTGCTCGTGAGCTTGGCTTGTCTCTTCTTGAGGAGCTCCAGGGGACGGCCCTTCAGTAGTGGGCATGAAGGAGATCGACGTCGTCTCGTCCTCGATGTTGGTGCGTCGGGTGGTGAGGGAGCGCACCGTCTTGTCCTTCTCCCCTTCGATCTGGCTTAGCTCGTCGTGGGAGGTAGTGCTCGATCTGCGTTCCTGCCTGCTGTACTGAGCTGGATGGTTCGGTAGAGGTCCCACTCATCCGGTCTGCGACGACGTCGATGAGGACGGCGGTGAAGGCGCAGTCGTGGAGGCGGCAGCGGCGGCGCAGACGAAGTAGGGGCAGATGGTGCCCTTGCTGTCTTTAGCGTTTTGGACGGACAGACGCGCCCTGCACTGGCCACAGACGATGCGTGCTCTTGAGGAAGTGGTTGTGGATGCGCTGGCGCCCCATAGCGCGCGCGAGGCCAGGATGGCTTGGACGGTCTGCCAGGTCTGGCTATCTACCAGCGGTTCATGCTACCGGGGTACTCCACGCCCTGGAAACGACGATGCCTCTTGTAGTAGGGTGGCGAGGATCTCTGCAGGCGCGTGGCCGTGATGGGCTTGGCGTAGCGCCGCGGCGTAGGCGGAATACCAGGCCGAGAGTGCTGAGATGGTCGGCCAGCTGCCGCACCGTCCAGTTACCCGTCGCATACCCGTGAAGGCCAGTCGCACCAGTGGTGCGCGCTCCTCATCCAGAGCGACCGTCCGGATCTCCCGCCCGTTCTCGTCTCTGCGCGCGGACGTTGATGTAACCGAGCGGTGCCTTACCCAGCGTCCCGCCGTTCCTGGCTTTCTCCCATCCCCTTAATGACCTCCATTAGCGCAGGTTCCGGGAGTAGACACTCAGCGATGCCGCTCATAATGCCATGCAGCAGCATCCCACCTGGCGTCTGGTCGATGTTCTCGCTGGTCGACACCAGCCGGACGCCAGCATCCTCGAACGCCCGGTTGATCTCCACATCGTCCGCCCGGTTCCGGCCAACTGATCTAACTTATGCGACAATGACATGTCGATGCCGCCGTCTTCCTTGAGGTAGGCCAGCATCTTCTGCAGCTCAGGGCGGTTGGCACTACGAGCCGACTCACCCTGATCAGCGAACCCCTTAACCACCAGTGCACCCATCGACTGGAGCCTTGCGCTTATTCGCTTCACGTTGAGCCGGCAAGGAGAAGTCCTCCGACCCGCGCCACGCTGAGCCTGCCCCGGGTGGAGACGCGATGTATGAGACATGCACGTTTGGGAGTGAGTTGGGCCGCCATGGCGGTGAATGGATCGGGGGCGAGTGCGTCAGGCATGGTGCACCTCCTGCTGGATTCGGTGGCTTGACTGGTTGCGCTGGTTGCACTGGCTTGGCTGGTATCGCCGGCCGTGCTTGTCTCGCGGGCATCTATGCCGTCAACTGCTTCACCGGCCTGTCGACATCACTGGACCGGCCGGACCTCGACCTGATCGGCCCGCCGGTTTCGCCAGGCTGGCTGCATTCACTCACTCTGCTGGCGCTGTCGGCGGTCGTAGTCTCTGAGCTCATCGAGCTGGCGCATCCACGCGCCTTCGTCTGTCGTTCCACAAGGCTGGTGGGTGCCGTCGCCAGGGTGTGCCAGCTGTTGAGGCAGACCAGGTGGTGCCGGCCTGACGAGCTGTTCAAGCACCGCGTCCGTTTCGGTGGTGGTGAGGTTGGGGTGGCCAGCCCGCCGTGATGACGTAGTCCACGCCACCGCGCTGGCAGGCATCGAGCAGCATGCTTCAGCCCGTGCTGGCGCGTCTGTCGGTCGGGAACTCGGTGACCAGGTTGAGACCGGCCGTTTCGGCGTAGTCCTCCACCAGGTCACGCTGGCGGCGAGCTCGAAGGGGTAGCGGGCCGCGCCGTAGAAGATGGCGATTGGCCCGGTGCCTGCTGCCGTCCAGCGCGGTGGTTGGTACCTCCAGTCCACTACCGCCGCCGCTCATGTAGCTTATCTGGCGTATTCGTTGTGGTTTGTGTTGATCACCGGTGTCCTCCTCTGTACTTTTACTCTCATCCGTTGTTTTGTGTTTCTTCTCTTTCTATTGACGCCCAGATGGATGGAAAAGTCCAGTCTGGTTTTCGCTTGATCTCTGGCGGCAATCCGCGAGTTTCCGTGCGGATCGCAGTTTGCGGTTGTCTGCTGTGCGCAGTATTCGCCTCACCCCCTCATATTTCCCTCATCAGATGGGGTACCGCCGCGTTTCTCCTTCGGGGATGTGCCTTCTTTTGGTGTGTCAGCGTGTCTCAGGCCTGGTGGCGTGGGGATGATGCGCGGGCCGCCGTGGATCAGGGGTGGGCAGCTGGTCGAGGAGGATGACGCGGAAGAGGTCGCGCAGCAGGCCGGTGCTGTGGGCGATGGCTCGCTCGAGGCGGTGGCGTCTGCGGTCGGTGGGGACGAGCCAGACCACCAGGGGAAGACGTCGCTGTCGCTGGCTTGGCTGGTGGTGGCTTGGTGTTCTGGTAGCGCCAGCAGGTGGCGATGACGCGGCCGGGGTTCTCGGATGGCGCGGTCGACCTCGACGAGGTAGCGGTCCTCATAGGCCGGGCTGGTGATGGTCACCGCCAGGTCGGGGCGCAGCACCTGTACCTGGCCGCTGGGGCTGAGCGCAGTGCGCAGCAGTCCGGTTCCGCGATCGCCGCCTCGGTGTCCGTCTCCTGGCGGATGGCCTCCTCGATGCTGGTGCGCACCTCCGTTATGGCGAGGAGGGTGGTCTAGAAGGTCGGTCGACACTCGTGGGCCGCCGCCGCGCCACCTCCTCTCCTCATCTGCTGCCACACGGCGGTGGCCGCGGGTGGTGGCGGCCCAGATGGTCACGGCTGAGCCGCCCTGCCAGCCCCCGACCCGTCGTTCCAGGCTCGTTAGCAGGCGCTGCTGGGCCAGGCTGGCCAGGTGGCGCTGGGTCTGGCGCAGGGCCGAGGCCGGCGAGGCGTACTCCGGCGCGGTGAGCCTGGCGAGCTGCGTGGTGGTGGCGAAGCGGTGGCCGCCACTCAGGGCGAGCAGCGCGCCTGCATCGGATGGATCGGCGGGGCACCAGCGACGAGAACCGGGCCGCGTACTGCGGGTGACCGGTCATCGCTGGCCGCCTCGCCGGGCCAGACGTGACCACACCAGGTGGGGGCCAGTCACCGCCACTAATCGCCGAGAAAGGGCGGATTGCCAGCTTGCCGCGAGCCCTCCGAGTGCAGCGGCGCGTCGACCGACACGTCCACCGAGACGACGCCCCCACCCAGTGGTTCGCAGGTCAACATCGCTGCCGTCACCACTTCATCCGTCTGCAGCAGTGGTGCCAGGTCGTGTGCTCATGTACCGGTGGCGTCATGGTCGCCTCCTGCGGCCACATCGCGGGCGGGGTCGCCCAGACTCAGCCTCAGTTCCGTTGCTGGTGCCGTCCGGGCCAACCTCATCCGGGGGTGCCGGGCTTCAGTTCATCAGCCGTCCTTTCACTGGTCTCATCACTAGTGACATCAGTGGCGACAGTGGTCGTCCTGTAGCGTCGTCGTCGGGTTGTGTCGCTCATTCGCGTCGGCGGTGCTGGGTGTGCTGGCGCTGGTGAGGGCGATGAGGTCGTCGGTCTGCTCGGCTGGGATGCCGTAGCGGGCGTGGCTGGCGGCGCAGAGCAGGCTGGGTCGCGCACCGCTGGTGGGCGGGCGCTGGTGGCCAGGAGAACCAGCCCGAGCGGTGTCCGTGGTGCATGACGGTGGCGTAGGCCTGGTACTGGGCCAGCAGCTGAAGTCGGCTGCCCCAGCTCCGGAGCCAACCGGGCTGCTGCGGCCCGCGTCGGTCGCCGACAAGGCGAAGCACCTTTGGAGCGCGTGTTGGTCTCCACCGCCTGCATCATCTCGGTACTCAGCTGGCCGCGGTACTGGTGCGCCAGGTGGAAGGCCGCGCCCAGTGACCGGGCCTGGGCCAGGGCGTCGGGCCAGGCTGCCCGGCAGCCCGGCTAGGAAGGCCTGGACCTCATCGATATACACGCTGACGATCTGCCGCCGCTGGGCCGCGGTTTCTGCCTGGCGTGCCAGCAGGTGCTGCCACAGCTGCGAGACCAGCAGGGTCCCTAGCAAGCGGGCCGCCCGGCTCCGAGCAGTCCCTGCTGAGGTTGACCACCACGATGCGTCGGCGCTCCAGCAGATCCCGTCAGCCTGAAGCGGGCTGGGCCTGCCCAGCATCGCCCGCAGTCCTGGGCGTAGCATCAGCTGGCGCAGCTTGTTGGAGCACCGCGACCTCCACCGCCTGGGTCCGCACCGGCTAGCCTACAGCCCTGCCAGAAGACATCCGTCCCCAAAGGATCAGACGGAGCGAGTGCCAGCACTCGGCGTCGGAAGGCCGGTTGGTCAGCAGCGGCACCAGCCACACCAGCGTCGCCTGCGGATGCGCGCGCCAACGTCAGCGCGGCGGAGAGACATCGGCGGTGCGATGCCCCAGCTGTCGCGAAACAGCTCGGCCAGCACCCCAGCACGCCTCCGCCGTCACCACCGCCAGCTCCGGCGGCCCAGCCATGCGGGTTAAACCCCACCGGGCAAGGATTGGTCGGATCCAGCACCACCACATCACCCGCCCGCTCCTGGAGGCAAGCGCGCAACGAAGTCCGTCGCCAAGTCCCCTTGGGGTCGAGCAGGAGCAGACCCCGGCCCTCAGCCGCATCAGCCAGCGCCAACGACAGCAGCACCGTCGACTTCACCCACACCCGTCGGGCCCTAGCAGATGCGGTGTGGTAGACGGCGTCGGCAATCGGCAGACGCACCAACACGGTCTCTCCTGGCACCGCGCTGGCCCCTGACGACGCGCTGGGACGACCCAGACCCACCTCCGGCGGTGGGGCAATCTGGCGCGGTGCCACTACCCAGCAGCGGCAGGGCAGCTCACCCACCGGCCAGCCCGCCATCGCCACAATCTCCACCGCGCCAGCCCAGACCCGCCCGCCACGGCTGCCGCACCCCATCCAGCTTGGCGGGGCTGTGCGGCGCGCAGCCGCACCCCGGCCCCTCCAGCAGGCGCAGCGCCCCCAGCAGCCCCTGCAGCAGCGCCTGCTGGCGCAGGCGGCGAGGCCGCCCGCACCCCCTAAGCGCAGACACCCCGCCGCCCGATGCCGCCCCACCTGCGCCCGCATCCGCCGACCCCGCTCACCAGTAGCAGAGGGCGGTGGCACCAGGCCGAGCAGCTCCAGCCAGCCCTGCGGCCCCACCCGCCCACACGCCTCCGGGCTAAAAGCGCCCCAGCTGCAGCTGAACCACCAACTCCCTCGTCCCAGCCGTCACCGCCAAAGCCGCCAGAACAGCCCGCACCACTGTCGTCAGCTGCCCTGTCGCCAGCCCCGCCCCCGACCGGGCGGGCTGACACCACCACCGCTTGGCTCACCGCCCGTCGCGAGAAGCCACGAGACACCCGGCAGCCCGGCACCAGCTCACGCACCACCCCGCCAACGGCTCACCAGCCCGCGAGCCCACCGCCCAGACCGCCTGACCACCCGAGGCGCGCAGCTCCAGCACCACCCGACCAGCTGAGCTGTCTCGCCAGGATGCGTCTCCACCAGACCCACCGCTGCATCCTGCGCGAGCGGCAGAGCAAACCGCAGCTGGTGCCACGCCCAAGGGCTGAGTAGGGCGGGCCATCACGGGTGCCTCCCGGCGTGGAGGGAGGGAGCAGTGGCCTCGTCGGTCCCAGCCGCACCGGTGCGATCCGGCAAGCTCATCGGGACGTAGTGGAGGGAGGCCATGAGCCAAGCAGTGAGCGCCGTCATGACGCTGATGAGACACCGTCCTGCCGCCACCCCAGCCGATGCCGACACGGGCTCATTCGCAGCACAGCGCCCCACCGAGGCGACACGCTCTACTCCTCGTGAAGACCTCAGCACCTGAGGAAACCGCATCATCCGGGCCGCTGGCTCCACAGCCTCGTCTGTCACCATTTGCCGCGCCAAGGCCAGCACGATCCGCGCCACCGCCCGATGATCCAGGCCGCTTCGCCGCACCGACACCAAGCGCACCCGCCGCGACGAACCAGGGCGACCACCAGCACGAGAGGCCATCATGAATGCCTCCTTGGGGAATGAAACCGCCGACCAGTCCGTCGCCGGCCGCGGCCGGCAGGCTGGGTGCAGTGGTGACCAGCGCTCGGCTCCTCACCACTCCCGTCGGCTGCGCCACCAGCGCACTGCCAGCCAGGCGGCGGCGCTCACGGCGAGCAGCCCGACGAGCCAGGGCCAGCTGCTTTGCACGATGACGACGATCCACCTCAGCCCCATCGCGATCAGGAGCAGGCCGACGCCGCATCGCAGCAGACTGCCAGGCAGAGAACGCCTCGAATCGCTCATCATCACCATCTCCTCGAAGACCGTGCAGGGGGTACTTGTCTCGCCACGGCCGACTCATCGCAGGACCTCCTCACCGTTACCGCCGCCAGTGCCACCACCGACAGCGTCGTCTGCCTGCGTCCTCTGCGGCATCGCTTCTGCCTTCTCAACGCGCTCGCTGTACCGCGGCACGGCAAAAGCCGGGATGCGGATGTCGCTCGCTACTTGGTCGCCCCACACCGCCCAGGGCTGGTCCGACTCTGGCCGCCTGCGGGCAAACAGCTCCAGATACGGCCCAGGACTGACCCGCTCGATGATGGCGAACTGCTCCGCTGGCTTGCGCGAGTGCCCGTAACGGGGCGTTGAACCAGGTCGGCTGAGAACGCGAACCAAGCGGCGCTCTCCCCCGGGTGCAGAACAGCAGCTGCTCGGTGGCATTACGCAGCTGGTAGCGACCGCCCAGGCCAAGACGGAACTTCACCCAGGTCAGCGGGCTGCGCACCGTAAAGCCCCAGGCCTCAGCTACCTCTATACGCCTTTGGCAAGAGCGCGTTCGTCGTCCACAGCCACAGGTGGGCATCACGCCGCCAAAGCTCCCACCGGCAAAGCCTTGATCCGCGCCAGACTCATCGTCCGGTAGTGCTTCTCACCGCCCTGCAACGGCCAGGGCGGATCGACCAGGATGGTGGCAAAGCCACCAGGCGGCAGGCCGGGGATGGTGGTGATGAGCCAGCGCCTGGCTTCGTTACTGCGCTCACACTGTCTGGCCACTCACTCGCCAAGCCGCTGCTCCCCAGCGCACGCTCGTCTTGTCTGTTTCGTCTGCTGCATGATGTCCCTCCTTGTTCATACGTGCTATTTGCTCGGGGCGAGCCAGCTGCCAGCTATTTCGCGCATCGGCAGCTGGTTGCCCCTATCCCATCCATTCCACGAACACTCGCGGTTGCAAGGCTTCCCAATTCAGATTGCGAAGCGACGCGACACGCACCGCTTTTGATCCATTTCGTGGTGCCACCCCAGGAAACAAAAATGGACACATGCGCCACTTAGTGGCTATGAAAGTCGGTGCTGTAGTTTTTGCAACAAGCGAGCAAGAATCCTCAGAATGTGGGCGGAGAATGGAGCCGATTGCTCACGGCTGCCGCTCGTCCGACCGGAGCCGGTCGCTGCTGCGTGCACCGCCCTGGGACGCGGCCGCGGCGGGCGTACGAGGGCGAGTGAGCCGGCCAGGTAGGACGGGCCGCAGCCTCTGCCGTGCCGTCGCTGTCCACTCCATCCGGCACCGTGCCAGAAGACGCACCGCCACCACTGACACTGTTGCCACTGCTCTCGTCAGTGACACTGCCACCGCTGCTGGCACCACTCCGCCATTGCTGGCGTCACGCCCTCCACCGGCAGCCCGCTGCGTCCCGCACCGCCTGTTCGTTGTCCGCAGCACCTGGGCCATGGCTGCTTGCATGGCTCGGCCTGCCTCTTGGCGTTGCTGGGCTCAGCTCGCTGCCCAGGGCCAGGGCGGCTGCCCAGGATGAGCTGGCCGGCACGCCCGCCGTGTTCCCCGTTCTGGCCGCCTGGTGTGCGGAGCGCCAGCTGGCTGCCACCTCACCGGCCAGCTGACCGGCTTGGTAGCTGCTCGGCAATGCGGCAGACAGCGACAGCGCCGGCTCACCGACGGGCAGCGGCTGACTCGTTCCGCCGGGCGGTGCTTCCGCCAGGCTGCCAGGCCATCGCGCACCCGTGGGCGAACGCCCAGCCGATTGCGCCCACCACCGCCAGGCCGATGAGGGCAAGGATCCCGATTATGACCGTCATGATGAAACCTCCGAAGATGAGTAAAGAAGAGAAGAAGCGAGGAGAAGAAGCGCCGTCCCTGGGACTACAGCTGCCCGATCCGCTGCCCAGCACCCAGCGCGTACCCCGTGATGATCGCTTCGTAGAACTGAGCACCGCCGGGGGCGATGCGGGTCTGGGCCTCGGCCTGGGTGACCAGCGTGGCGATATTGGTCAGGACCTGGGAGGTCAGGGAAGGCGCGGGCTTGCTCGGCCTGGGCCGCTACTTCTGCTGGGCGGCGACCTGCTCGATCTCCCGCCTGGTTACCCGCCTGGCCATTGCCCAGCACCACCCCCAACCGGGTGCGCTGGGGCGAGAAGAGACTGAGATTGGTAGAAGCCATGAGAGGAGTCCTTTCGAGACGAGAGGAAGGAAGAGAGAAAGAAGAGAAGACGACGGCCAGGGCGGCCGCTCACCCTGGAGCGGGTTCCGCTGCCACCGCCTGAGATGACAGTTGCGGCCCGGTGGCCGGCCAGATCACGCCATCTGCCTGCTACGCCGCCCAGAGGGCGACCTCGGTGCTGGTGTCCGGTTGATCTGGCACATCTAGGAGAACCCGCCGCCATTGGTGGCGTCGTGACAGAAAGGTGCACCGTGCTGCATCTGCGCAGCACGGTGCTAAACTCGGTCGGTGAGAATAGGGGCCATGAGCACGCCCCCGGAGCCAGTTACCCCGCTGCCACATGGCGTCTTCCCCAGAGGCGACGCCACGGACGAGGCCGAGCAGCGCGCCGCACTGGAGCAGCAGGTGCTGACCGAGCTGCTGGCCCTGCGCAAGGCCTACGGGCAGCTGACGGTGCAGAAGTTCAGCACCTTCGCCACCTGCGGCAGGTCTGCGGCGGCGACGACCCGCTGGACGCCTTCGTTGCTGTTTCAGCGCGAGCTGGCCCGCGGCTACCAGCACAGCGGCCGCAACGAGGCAGCCGCCGCCCTTTCTCTGTCTGCTCCGGCCGACACCGTCGCTGACCGCCTCCAGCCTCACCGCCGAAGCACTCTCACCCCAGGTCTGGCGCGACCAACGCACCGCCCGCCGCTGGAGCGACGCCGGCATGCCGATCATCGCCCGCGACCTGGTCTCACTTCGCCCAAGTCGCCGGACGACTCGGCACCGAGACACTCAGCATCCAGCTCGGCGGCAGCGGTACCAGCCTGATGGTCATCATCGACCAGATGACCAACAGCGACCTCCCCGCCAAGGCACCCCTCATCCAGGTCTGTATCTACCCGCAAGCAACAGCCCACGAGAACTCACACTTGATCTGGAGCAGATCACCAGCTCTCAAGTCTCACGCGACGGGCTAACCATGCGCCGCCACCGCCTCGCCCTCGACCCTACCTGACACCCAGGGCCGTCGAACCGGACGACGCCGTCCTGGCCGTGTCCATCACCGGCGGGACGCCCCATGCGCACCGTCTTCTACCAAGACCACAGCCACCTCACCTCGGCCTCCACACGCGCATGACCACCCACCGCACCATCGTGATGGTGGAGGTAGCCAGGGACGAGGAGTGAAAGCACACCCACCGTGATCAGCAAGTCAGTTGAACCGCGCCAACCTCAGCGCCCAGCAGCGCGCACCCCTCGCCCAGCACGACGTCCGCAGCGGGTTGTCTCGAAGGTTCCCGGCGAGAGTGACGAGGAGCAACTATCCAAGAGCATCACCTTGCTTCAGTGTGCCGAGCAGCCCCAGGGCCTCAGAGGAGCAAGGACGGAGCTGGAGTGCCGAGGCGGCGGTCACATCTAGGCGAATTAACACTGCCAGCCTGCTTGGGCGATAGTACAAACGTCAGGTGGCACGATGCCGCCACACCTACGCATCGGAAGGGACCTAACTGTCGCAAACTTTGGCGCTAGCCACAAACAACACGTGACCCCTAGGCCGATCTTTTCGGTCAGTTTCTTCCACCTCCGGACGCCTGCCTGCCCACTTCCCTACAACAGCACCCCGACGTCACAGTCCTGGCGCGCAGGCTCCCTATGGGCAACCGCGGTACAGGAGTGCTACCTTTCCAAGTGTCCAGAACGATCTGCGGGCACCACCAGCCCAGCGCGACGATGGAGACAGACATGCGCTACCAGGCAGACATAGACGCTCTCAGGCGGCGGCGACAACACCAGCAGTTGTCACGGCCTGGCAGGCCACCGCCTGCGCGTCAGCGATGGCGTCTGTCTGCTGCGCACCGATGCGTCCACCTTGTGGCTCAGCTGTGGATCGATATTACGCGACGGTTGCTTTTCGAATGCGTCCGCGAATTTGCTCTTCACGACATAGAGACGGAACTCGAAGGAACAAAAGCAAGTCGCTCAATGCATATTGCATCAGATTGGTTGACTGTTTTATAATAGCAACCATTATGAGCGAAAGACCACATTTCACAAACGAATCACCAGTACGTCGAGAAGACGAATGCGTAGATGCTGGTGAAAGCGTAACGAACAGTACGGAACTGCAGACTGGCATGAGAAAAATGCGAGAACAGCTACTGGGCGTTATGGCACTGCAAGGAGTAGGTCGAACTATCATCGGGTGCAGCAAAAAGAAAACGCGATCCTGGCTGCAGGTTGTCGAGATAGGTGAAGATTTTTTCGAAACGATGATCTTGTCGACTTAAATGACGCTTTCGATGAACTTCTTTGAATACGACAGGAAACAGGAGCCAGAAATAGAGCGTTTCTCCCCAGAAACTGACGACGTTGAATACTTGGCACTTTTCTTGCGGAAATCACCAACTCGCGAAAGCGGGCACGAGATGTACCAAAAGATTATGGAACGCAAAAGGCTGGAAGGCCGTCCAGACTTAGCCTACATCTAAAGTTAGTTGGTTTACTGCCCCAAAAACGAACTAATTCTATTTAGGGGCTTTTTCAGTCGAAGGCAAAAGTCTCTCTAATACTTCTCCGCTTCACAATATTGTTTGGCGGATATTTACGCGTACCCGCATAAAACTACCGACACGACGAAAGAACAGCACTAGTTGATGAACGCTGTAGACACCGACGCCCTTCAACATGAGAACATACGAAGCATAGAGGGGTTCTACTGGAGCTTACTAATCGACCGCTCGTGGATAACGCGCCAAGTGAACTCAATAAAGTTGATCGACACCAGAATTTATGAGAAACGATCGACGTATGACATTAATTGTCGGGAACTGAGAAGGCGCGCTAAGGAATATGGTTTCGCTCTGACTGGAGGAGCGATCTTACTCCCAATTCGAGTCGGTTTCGCAGATGAATTGATTGATCTTGACATTCGCGATAAAGACGGCGGCGCCTTGGAACTCGCATCTAAACGCGAAAGCATGAAAATTGGAGTGTCTGCGTTATGCGGTTCACTTGGAACCGACTATAATTCTCTGTCGCCAACCGTTCAGAGCGTATATCGAGTTGCTTTTGAAGAAGCTCTCACAAATCCATCATCAAAGAATACCCCGAGCCAAGTAATGAAAAACGATCAACTGGCTAAAGAAGGGTGATAACGAGTATCGCGAAATGGTCTGCACCGTCTCACTGGGAGTCGTCTATTCGTAGTGCGTCTTGACGTCGGAACGGGCGCCACAACGACTTTAAAACAAGAGAAGTAATCCCAGGTTTAACTTTCGAGAATGGAAGTATCGCGCTATGGGCGAGCCTCGATAGATGGACGGACTCGTTCTCAATCATCTATGTATCGAAGCACCGAAGCGCACTTGGATCCGGGAGTTTCTCTAGCTTTTGAAGACGTTGTTGTCGACCCTCGTGACGAACGCTTTAGGGACGATATTCGCAACGAAGGTCCGACCTATCAAATTCAGTGGAATTACTTACGCTCCTACATCGTAGATAACAACCTCAAGAACCCACGCACCGTTGCAAACCTATCGAACGACAATAATGATACCCCACCAAATGAAGCAGGGAAACGACGAGACTATTACACTGTTCGTGCACGGTTACAACCAAAAACGATCCTACTACCTAGGGCCGCACTTGGCCGTGTTTGCCATCTCATCCCTATATATATTCTGTTACTGATAGTTTCGGGGTTGACGTGGTTTAACTGTATTGGCGACGAAGGTCCGTGGGTACCGCTCAACATCAGTGCAATTGTTACGCTTATGGTTGTACTCCCGACAGCTCATGCAGCTGTACTCTTCTCATATTGCTGAACATCGGATTCTCTCCGAGCTTCATAAGCAATGGCGCTTTGCAGGATATTCCTTGTCTGCCTTCAATATCCTGGTAGCAGCATTGATGACGGTTCTTCCCTTGAACGATTCAGGATTTTATGTGGCTGCGCGCCCTATTTTTTTCCTAGCTGCTTGCGGGGCTTTGGTAAACGTTATCGGGGAGGGTTGGTTCTGGAATATATTTAAGTCACTTCACAAGAAGATCGAAAGCACAGAGAAGGGAGAGATGGTGATGTAGCGCGTTGTCGAGATGATCCAGCCAAAGCAATAGTTATCGAACGTTTCATTTAAGTTTCGCTTGCTTATATTAGGAGACTCAATGTCAACCAGTCCACTGTCTAATTCAGTGAGTCACCATGCAGGCTGCGAGATGGCTAAGTTCACTAGTTGCAAGTGCCATTGTTGGGGTGTGCTGCATCAGAGAAGCATACTAGAGGCTGCGGTTGTCTCTTCCTACCCTTCTAATGCCGCATTCTGCGCTGAATTGACGAAACTATTTGGACACCAGTTCACCCAGCTATCCAGTGCGCCTTCCGGACAACTTGCAACTCGAAGGCACTGGTCGTCTTCAGCGTCATCCGCTAGACAGAAGACTCAGATAGAACAAAGGATTGTCGATGTCACTTTGCATGATCTTCTCGAAATCACCCATTCTAGCATCGGACAGAAACAAGGCTGGCTAGGGCTGCTAGAAAGTTTAACCAGAAACTCGTATAGGCAGCTGCAAGTCTATATGCCGCCTGAGGTACTCCGCATCCGAATGACGGCTACTTTTGGGCATCAATCCTTGCCTTGGTATCGGCGGCATTTCCTACCAATGGAAGTTTGTCTAGTTTGAACAACTCTAGTCATCAGAACGTACTCAGCAGATTGAACTTGTCTTTTGGAAGTAGTAGTTATCCTTGCTATCCATACAGCCTCATTTGCTTCCCCGAGGCAGGTCTGGACGTAGTTTAAAGCAAATTCCTGCTATGACATCACAGAGTCTTGTCAATGATGCTATCGATGCTGTACTCAATGCATGGAAATCTAGCAATAGTATCCATCCCTGCTAGCGATAAAATGTTTGTTCTCTGTCTAACAGGGTCCGCTACTTCTGCCGATCTATGGCATCCCAGTGCAGTGAAGCACCTGTTAAGGAGGGCTGTCGAGTTGGCGCGAAATCGTTATGCTGCAAGTTTTTCTCTCGATGGTCCATCGGGAAAGTGGAAGACATTATCGACATTTATCTTGGCAATGAATGGCAGAGCACTGATGTCAAGTCGAACGGCGTTCATCTAGGACATCCGTGGTGTAATCATTCTTCCTAAAGCTATTTCGCTGAGCAATGCGCTTCCTGCAGTACGCTACCCAGTCTTCCACTGGCAGGAAGGCGTTGAATGGTCAGATGGGCCGTACGAGGTGCATGGGCAAGTTTGGTGCCGCAAGTGGGGTAAACTAGTAATCCTACCGCGCAGTCGAGTCTGGCAACAGTCTTGAGAACATCAAGGGCTCAAACTGGCACGTGAAGGTTGTAACGACATAGCGTGTGAGCATGAGTTGGATACCTAAAGACGCCAGCGTCGTCGCACTGATGTGAGCCTGACTGCCACACTCGGCACCGTTGTCAATGCGCGTGGCCGGGCTCAGCCAGTTCTCTAGGACAGCAAAGCTCATCGGACCATCGAATGGACTAACAGCACGCTTGACCGAGATCAAGACGACGAAGCGCGCCTCCGCCCGCTGATGGAGCTAAGGATCTCCCAAGAGGCTCATCTTCTTGCCGCTCACTACGTGCCTTGGTGGAGGTTTATGAGCTTCCTCTCTGGATGATCCTGGTTGGGTCTCTCTTCCTATACGCTATTGGGACTGGATGTATTCGTCTGACGCAGCCGTTCCTACGCTGTACTACCTCGTGTTTTGCACATGGTTTACATGGCTGTTCATTGGCAGTTATTGCGAGCGAGTGCGAATTGTCGAGCATCATAATGCAGGTTGTCTTACCGAGTCACGCATACCACTGTGGCGCATGGGTAATAAGGTTCTCGTCTACGCGATTTGTTTTGCTGTTGCCGCCAGTGTCTCTGTGGCGCTTTCGCTCTGGCCGGGTGACCTCAGGCATCTGGGTGGCTAGCCGGTGGAGGTATCGTGGTCGGTTTGATTGTGCTTCCTGCACTCATCCCATTCGTGAGACTGCGTTCTCGAGAATGGGCCAAAGGAAACGAAGGGAGGGTCGAAGTCGATTGGAAACAATAGAACCAATGTTCCACGCTCCTCGCTAAACTGCTTGACTTCGACGTGTTCCGGGATGAGTCTGCCGATTAGTAACTTGATTTTGCTGACTATAGTTTGCATGACTGGATAGCATAATGTTACTCTAAATTCAGATATGTCAGCGAATCAATCCGCGTCATTGCTCCATCGCCTCCGTCGGCTCAAAGCCGCTCTCCTCGCCGTCTCCTTCACCCCTGGCCGGCATCCTCCTCATGATGCTCAACGCCTGGCTGTCCCCGCTGCAGCTGGGCGAGTGGCAGTGGCTGCACGCCCCTACCGCTGGGAGAGCTGGGTGGGACGCTGTTTGGTGCGGGGCTGCTGTCGACGCTCTTCGAGTACACCTTCCGGCGCGACCAGGAGCGGGCCGTGACAGAGCGCTTTCCGCCAGACAATCCGTGAGGAAGCACCCGCCCCTACGCGATGCCGTCATCGAGCCTTCCGCTTCGACCGCCAGGACGTAGCGCGTATAGCCACGCCCTGAACTGCTGGATGACTTGGCCCGCACCAGCCTGGGGCTGCGCTTCGGCGACCCAACCTTCGGCCGGAGGTTCTACGCCGACATCCGCCACCAAGCCATGGCTGCCGAAGAGCGCTGGTACGACGCCCGCGTCGATGCGACCCTTGGTATACCAGGGGTAGGAGCACTGCTCCCTACCCCTGTTCTTCGACTTACGTGTCCGTTGGGAGTACACCGTCACGCCGCGGCACCGCTTCCGCAGTTCGCCGTCGTCTCCGACCGCCAGCGCTACGACCAGCTAGTAGCCGAGCGTGGAGAGACGAGCGTGTAGTACCGCCGGCCAGTACCTGGCCTGGCCGTTTCTGATCAGAGGTCTTCGCCTCGAGCAGTTCACCGTCAACGGCACACCGGTGCCGTTCACGCGGCAGGTAGATGAGGTCTCCCAGGTCTACACCGTTGATCTTGGCGAGCAGGTCATCCAGCAGGAGCAAGCGGTCGTCATCTCCTTCAGCTTCCGCACCCGCACGCTCCGCAGTGGCCATGTGGTGCACCTGGACATTGACCGCCCCACGCGCGGTCTCGACGTCGAGCTGCGCTACGACCCAGAGCAAGTCGAGCCAGATGCGCATCCTCGACTTCGCCTCCATCGGCGAAGGCGGCCGCCTCACCCAGTACCGAATACGCCGACGCTGCGCTACCGCTACGACGGCTGGCTCTTCCCGCGAGCTGGCATGGTCTTCGTCTGGACGCTGCCAGACGAGCGAGGACGACTGGGGTGAGGTTGCTCCCGACACCGATGCCAGGCCACCACGCTCAGCCGGTAGTTCTGAGAACGCCATCAAGGCAGTACCGGCCACGGAAGACGACGCCCGCCAAGCTCGTGCAGCCTGACGGACACCGCCCAGCTGCCATGTAGGAGGCAGCCATAGGATGAATTGGCCCCTACGTGGGGCGTGTGATCAGTCGCCACCCATGCTGCTCACCTCCCTCCATCTCGGCTGACATCCCCAGATTGCCATACAGGCATGGTGGTGCCAAGTTGGTGACCGCTTGACGCTGGTGCCGTGCGCGACTCCTCCTCCACCAGCCAAGACGAGCAGTGGTGGCCCATCGCCCGCCAGCTGGGTCTGCGGCTGCAGCGCGCCCGCATCGCCAAGGGCCTCAGCCAAGAGCCCTGGCCCACGCCGCCGGCATCTCCACCTACACCTACCAAAAAGTTCGAGAAGGGTGAGTCCGCCCCGGCACCCCCATGAACCCGCGCCTGCGCACCCTCATCGCCCTGGCAACGGCGCTGGACATGCGGGGTGGAGGTTGGTGGGAGGATGAGTGAGTAGGGACGCACTGGCACTTCTGAGGCCCACGATGACTGCTCACAAGTTCCTATCCCAACATACGACTCTGCTCGCGGCATAGTGATCACCTGAAGTAGTAAGGCAGTGAGCACTTACAACGAAGTAAGGCATTCAAAGAAACATGTTGGTCGCTACTCTCTACCGTGACCTATCTGTGACCACCGCTGCCCGACTTTCCCGCGTCTAAAGTGAAACACTGGCGGTATGGACTTCTCCTGTGACAGCACCTGATGAAGTGTGCGCCAGACCTGTGCGGTCTGAAGTGCATCAGCGTAATCTGCTCTTCATTAGTATTGAATAAAAATGCTAGAATCGACGAGGAAGATAGACAATGATAAGCGATATTATTGCGTCGACTGAAAAACGGAGCTGCTCGAAGAGCAGAAAACGCACGAAAGCTGAAGCCACTCCACCCGCGTTATAACCTCGCAGCAGCATCGTACGTATGTTGATGCACTCAATGACGCCATTCAGCAGGACGAGATAACAAACATTGCCTTAAGCGGACCATATGGTGTCGGCAAAGCTCCATATTGCAAGGCTTTCGGGAAGATCACCCCGGCGCTATATTCATCTCGCTTTCGACGCTAGGGTTCAGTAAGTCGGTCGGCTCAAGTACTTCTGAACTCTCTGACGGATCAATCTCTCCACAGACTAATCAGATCCAGAAAGAGATCGTCACAACTGCTCTATCGGAAGGCCTCCAAGACTGAGTCTGCCTGCATCGCGATTCAAACGCATTCAGAAACCTGACTGGAAGCATTTCTAATCGTATCTACGCTGATTGCGTTTGCGCTGACTATCGTCATTGCAGCAATCGGGGGATTCTCCAAAATCCCAAAAGTTTGCGACTCAGCATGGCAGGAATTCGGCGTCAAGTTTGTCGGCTTATGGCTACTGCTATCCCTATTTTCATGGCTCGCTAGCAAGTATTTACAGGCGCAGTTCATCTGGATAAGTTTACTGCTGGCCCTGCAACGCTCACGTTGTCGAGCTCGACAATAGTGATGTGACAGCAGCTACTTCGATCAATATCTCGATGAGATAATCTACTTCTTTCGAGATGTCGACATGCCGCATCGTCGTGCTCGAAGACATCGATCGATTCAGTAACTGGGAGATCTTTCGAAGAGTTGCATGAACTCAACACGCTACTGAATAATGCCGAGCAAACTCCAAGAAAGAAAGAGTGAGTCTGAGCGAAAGTGAGGTAGTCTTCATTTACGCAATGAAGGACTCAATTTTGAACCTCAGACCGTAACTGATGCCGATGAAGTGGCGAAAGATACCTAAGACAGGGCGATTCAAGAAATTCAAAAGAGCGAACCGCACGAAGTTCTTTGATGTCATCATCCCGGTCGTGCCGTTTGTAACTCACCGAAGCGCACGAGACTTAATGCGTCAGGAGCTCAAGGAGTCAAGCCCAAAAATCTCGAGACGAACTGATCGATCACGTCGCAAAGTACATCCCAGACTTTCCGCCTCCTACGCCAGCGTATGCAACGAGTACACATATACGACACAGATTTATACCGGAGACGGCGGCCTCAAGCTCGAGCCTGACAAACTAGTTTGCACTCATGCTCTACAAATCCGTTCATCTGAAGGACTTTGAGAGAATACATCTTGGCCAGAGCAAACTTAGCGAAAGTTTACCGGATGAGTGTGTGGTGCACGGCAGAACTCATCTGTGAAAATTAATGAAAAATACGATGAGCTTGAGAAGCAACAGGACCCCCATGCCGAGGCAATAATGCGAGGCGAGGCTTTGGAGGGGATGATCAGTTGGGCTAGCGAACACTTTGAACTTCGGGGTGGCCCATTTTCTGTTGGTATTGGGCCCTAACATTCTCTGAGGATGAGATCAATACCGTAAGATTTTTGGAACCATTTACGCATGTTGTCTGACGTTGATGCTGTCACAATAGAAGGTCTTAAGGATCGGTACGATCAGTCGATGCCGCTTAAATGCAGGTAAGAGCGACATGGCCAAAATTTATAGGGCAAGACCTGGTATCTACATCCATTGTTCAACGAACCAAGGATGATATAGGTGCCGAATTACGTCAGCTTGATGCTGATCGCCAGCGATACCAGTCCGCTCACATGTCTGACTTGATGAGAGAACCTTCGGTGATGTACCATCAGAGAATGGCGCTGAGCAAACTTTTTAGCGCCTACGTTGAAACACTGATCGAAACTTGCCGCGGCTCTCATCCGCCATGGATATATTGACCAGAACTTTCGTGCTCTATACGTCGACCTACCATACTACATCTTTGTCTGCCAATGCGATGACATTCCGGATGCAGCATATCGGACAAGGTCTAATGAACCTGAATTATCCGCTGAACGAAAAGGAGGTGAAGCAGCTTGTTTTGGATAGAACGATCGATATAAGTGAATTTTGCTAGCCCAGGTTCCTGTAACGTGCATATCCTCAACTTTCTTTGTCTGGTAAGATATCGTCAGCATTTTCGAAACTTATCATAGCATCAGTTGTGGAGAATAATGAAAGTGGCGAGAAACTACTGAGAGCTTTTCCTTGGCTTCAGATCAGCCGACTGGAGAATAGAAGGTTGTTAGTTGTCGAGTTGGCACCGAAATACTTCCGAATCATTAACGTTCTTATGGAGGTTCGAGGTATAGCTGTCGCTGAGGTAGTTGAGTATAGTGACGTGGCGCTTCGTTTTATGGTTCCCGAAACAAAGTACGACACTGCCGGGCTTAAGAGTGCTATCGAAGAGTTTTATCAAATCATGCCTGTTTTCACTGGGCCGGTGGTCAGTGATACTGCTGACAAGATCGTGGCACTTTATAGCGAAGCTGACGTCTAAATTTGTTTGGACATCTCTGTAATTCAAGAAGGCTTACGTAAGCTTAGAGATCGAAGGTGGTTACTACAAAGTGAACCGCCAGAATTTAGGTGCCGCATCAGACGATCATCAACCAGCTCTTGATATCCTGTTTGGCAGTGCCAAGTCGTACACCTATCTTCTACAGTCCTTGAAAGCATACTTTGCCATCATCGCTGAGGATAAGAGCGGCGAGTTGTCGGCATTGGCTGAGCTGCCGACGACGGCGAAGGTCATCGCTGATGTTGTGAAGCTTGATGCTGCAGCGAGTACGAGACCGGAAAAATTTGGCTGCAGATAACGTGAAGCTGAGAGACAGCGAAGCGTTCCTGCACTCCTCGAGTCTACCGGCGTCATCGGGGAAACTGGTCTATCGATCTAGATGGCCTCGCCGTCTAGCTGTTGGTCGATGTTGGCGGCCCACGACCGCCTCGCCGTGACGACTTCGAATCTGTGGCCGTACGTTAGTAAGCGCGGTGTTGATGACGATCTAATTGAGTTGTTGGAACGGCACTCTGCAATTGAGAACCAGGTGACGCTCTGAGTAACGAGAAATATATCGAACTCGCCACCGCGATTCTTGGTCTAAGGAAGAGCAGATTTCTGCTAAGCAGCGTGGTGATGTTGGTCGCGTCGATAGGTTACGCCGAACCACATCTCAGTCCCGACATTACGGCGCAAGAAGGCAAACTGGTTGGGTGCCTGATCAAGGCTGGTTTTGATTGCTGACGACCCAGCCGCCTACAGAGTTGACAAAGGGAGTTTGACTGGCCAAGTCGCGAGTTTGCGATCGCCTTCCCAGCGGTTTGGCTGACTATAGGACATTTACGTTGTTGGGGATGATGTCCTTGCAATAGTTCAGAGCCGGTTGGTTCCGGCTAAGGTTAAGCAGAATATTCTCGACAGGATGTCATCGTACTGCTCCGGAATGGATGTCGAAGACCTGACATTACTTGCTAAGTCTGTTGCGGCTCAGAAGGAACTGCATGCATAGTGCGGTACTGATATGGATGATCAGTCGAGAGGTCAAATCCCGATATCATCGTGCCGCTTGTGGCTGGGAGTTGATAGCCTGTCAGGTTCGGATATTCGTGACATCGTGACGGCATTGGGGCGACCCTACAGTGATCTTCTTGAAAAGGGGCGGCAACGCGTGTATGTTGATGCAATTGTAGGGACGGATAAACTATTGGAGCGACTTACAGTTAAGAGCGTTGGTGAGGTGTCGACATATACCGAGGACATTGAGAAACATAGATACTCCGTTAATCGCCACAGGTGGATTCATTATGCACTTTCGACATGATGGCATAATTGCAATTTTATGATCAGGTCAAAGTGAGGGCTCCTGCTCGCTGGCGCTTGGCCTGCTAGATTTACTTGCCTACTGCGCTCAGTGCCACCTCGTACTTCTTGGCGATCTCCGTGTAGGGTCGCCCGCGCGTCGAGGTAGCCAGCCACTCAGCTGCTCGACACTCGCCGCCCGAACCGTACCAGAGGGCTGCGCTGCTTGAGGTCTGTCCGCTCGCTCGGTCTGCCTCGCCCCAGCCAGTGCAGCTCCAGCGCACGTCGGGTCGCCACCAGCGTGTAGCCGTATCTGGAGTAGGCCTGCAAGATCTCCAGACACGTTGTCTCCAGAACCCAGCCCGGTGCTAATGCGCCACCGTCCCCACTGACGACGTTGCTGCCGTCACCGGTCGACTCCCGGTGGCGATCATCTCCGCTGTAACCATCGTGCTGCGCTGCAGGCCAGCGGGAGCCGGATCCTGACCTGTCCCCACTGCGACACGGGTGCGGACAGGCATACGCCAGCGCTTGAGCGATGCTCACCAGCATCGGCTCGCCCTGGGAGAGACTGGATCCCGCAGTCGCCAAACTCCCCAGGCAGTTTTGCACCGTTTCTTCAACGGCCACCCATCAGCATTGGCCGGAATCACATCATTGTTACGGTTTTATCACACTTGGTGACGTGAACCACTTCCGACCGTCCAGACGGTATAGCCTCACAGCGCAGGCAAGGACGTCTGCTGAGTCAACAGCTCCATCGCCCTCATCCCTCGAGGAGGATCACGATGAGCAAGACGAGCAACAAGATCCGGCGGTTTGCACTCTTCGGCCTGGCTGCAGCCACGGCAACTGGAGTAACAACGGCGGCACCGCCGGCCCGAGCAGACGAAGTCACCGCCACAGTTTTCTCCGCCCCTGGATGGGACTACGCCAACGTCCGGCCGAGCCCCGATACAGGCGGGCAGCCAATCGGGACGGGTCCAAGCGGCCAAACAGCGGAGCTAATCCTGCTACCAGCTACGTGGCGAGCCAGCGCCCCTACGGCAGTAGCACCCTTTGGTACAAGGTCAAGGGATACGGCTCAGGCTGGATCGCCGACTCGATGCTGTCGACAGGGAGCGATGCGCCAGTAACGGAGGCATGTGCGGCGACAGTGCATGCTGGGCAGATCAAGGCCACTGTTCAGCCCGGCGTGGGAGAAAATGCCTCAGAGTGGGGCCAGGTGCGTATGAGGGTCTCAGGTAGTGTCGTTGGAGGAACTTCTCTCACACTTGACTGCTGGGCATGGGGGAGATATAGAGACAGGGACCGTATGGAACATCACGTTATTGGTACAAGTTGGCGGGAAGTAACGAATACATTGCCGCCTCCAATGTCGACACAGGAAGCGATAAGCCTCTAACCCAAGAGTGTGTAAAATCATCGTCGGATAGATTTGTTGAACTTTCCTATTCCAGACAGAATCACGAAAAAACTACATGTGGCGAATCGACTGCTCGGAAATTACTATCGAAAAAGATGAGTTCGCCGGAACCTACGTAGTTATCTCATGGGAGTTCTTCCTTGAAAGCGAGTCGCTAGTGAATACTATCAAGGAGATGAAGGTCGGCGAAGTAAAGAACTATCCTTCATCTATCTTGAAGGATGGTAATGACATGTACTGGTCACTCGGCTCCTTTTGGGTACACAAGACTAGTGATACCTGCGTCTCGATTAGAGATTTCTACGACTTTGAGTCGAACTTGATTTTCAGGCCTCTTTATCAAGACGCTAGAAAAGGTTATGCCGAAAGAGTTCATGATCTACTCGACTGGCTGTGTGTGAGGAGGTGCGACGAATACGAGCTAAATCATGCGGGCGGGTCCACCAACACGAAACTGGTGGGCCCGCCTCATTATATTGATCTATAAATATCACTCATGATAACATACAATTACTGATGGGTTGGAAGAAAGGAGATGCTCACACTGTACGCATATACCGCAAGCGCTGGTTTGTGGCTTTTCTTCTTGGTCTCTCTGTTGTTGCTGGATTGGCGCTCTGGTCGGCATGCATTCGGTATGCTCCCTTCGAGGAGTCTCGCCCAAACTCGATTGTATCGGTTTTCAGTAAGAGAGTTGACGACGCGGTTTTTGAATCACAACGACGTACGGGTCGTCTACCACAGGGCAAAACCGATGAGCGCAGTATTGACTATTGGTTTAGCGGTATGATTGTTGGTTATATCGATAATCCTACAATCCGGAAGAGGTTATTGACGTCTGCGCCGTTCCGCAGTTGCCAGAAGCAGGAGGGGGCTGAGTGTTCAGCATGGGGAACCTTCCGAGACCACAATGGTGCGGGTGTAGCGGAACCGAGCACTCTCAATAACAGCCTGGACCTTGCATACCAGTTTTGGGAATCCCCTCAGATGTGTTCACGCCCGGAAGAATAAGGGCGCCATCTGTTCTCAACCAAGCTAAGAGTGGTCAATGTATCGATATCGACGGTAGACATCCTCTACCTTCGCCACCACCAGGAGTTGATGCAACTGGAAATGTCGACTTCGTTACAGGCAATAGCGTTGATCTGTGTAGCACCACAGAATGGTGCTTTTGTATATGCTTTTAGCGGTCATGGAGTTTAGGTCTTCCAAGTGCTACATCTGTCCTCATTTCACTCCCCCGCACCACCTTCCGCACCGTATCCTTATTGCCACTCATCCGCTGGGTAGCGTGCTTCACCATCCGATCTTGGCATAGGCCTGTCGCACCTGCTTCTGGAAGGCAGGGCTACGGCTACCTAGTAGGTGCGTAACGTTTCCTTGTCTGCTTGAGATGCCTGGCTACGGTGGTTGCGGAAGGCGAGGTACTTGGCAATCTGCATCGTTATCTGTGGAGAAGAGCAAGGGCACACCGCTCCATCTCCGCTCCCTCAGCCACCAGTTATCTCTGCGCAGCCATTAGATGCTTGCTCACCGTATCCCGCCCGAAGCCGAGCTCCAGGCCGATATCGATGTAGGTATGACCTTGAGCGTGGAGCTGCTGGGCACGTTGGAGATCATCGCTGGTGAAGTGTCGCTTGCGGCGGGGTGGTCGCTTGGCCTGGCGGCACGTGGCGCGGACGGTGACTCAGTGACACCGACCTCGGCAGCGATCTCGCGCGCTGACATACCTGTGGGCGCCAAGCCTCAGGATCTGCTCTTTCTGGCCGCGCTGATCGGACGGCAGGCCGTGCTGCGGATACCGCGGGTCGTCGTGGTCTCGCCTCGCCTGCTCGGTGGGCGCTACGCCAGCCGTGCTCGGTTCTGGAGCCACCTCACCCGCGATGGACGCTTGGTGAAGGCGGCAGGGTAGCCAGTTGTTCGAGTTGATGCTGCCCAGGTGCACAGTCTCAATAAACGTGGAAGGTCACGAATTCTACCTAACGATCAACAGCATCGAAGAGGCTGACGCGACGCCACCAAAGCTGCGGTCCGGCAGAAAATTGATGCGACATGCGGGACCGACAGTTTGCTCGCCACTTAAAGACAGTGGCATCCTAGGGCTCGCACGAGCCGGCCCCAGAGAATGCATATGAACTGGTGACTCATTTTGCCGACCGGTACACAATTGACGTCGACTCCCCGCCGACGTCACCCCCTGAGGACTATCATGAGAAAAATTTGTGTGCTTTGATGGCCGCATGTATCTTGGCCACATTCCTTGCAGCTTGCGATGGCGCCAACAAGAAGATCAACGCCCCCAGTCGAGTCCTCTGGGAGCAGTAGCAACTATCAGGACATGGTGTCTCAGTTCAAGGGGCAGGGTTCGCCAACGTCTCGACAGAGAGATTGACGATCTGATCCTCGGTTGGCTCACAGAGGACGGCCAGGTCGAGGAGGTGTCCATCGGCGGCAAACATCCTTCTCAACGAGCGACACCTTCGCCGTGGACGCTCCAGTGGTCGTCAGCTACCACACCTTCCCCAAGAAGGATAAGGAAACTCACCGGATCAACGCCCACTCCCAACCAACCATCCACCTCCCCGGCACCTCAGAGCCCCTGAGCCTTCACAGGAGCCGGAACCCTCTCCGTCTCCCACGGCAAGCACGCGAACATCACCGTCGAGAACAACGAGGAGTTCCGTAATCTGACTCAGAACCCACGTTCAGACGGAGACATGGCGGAGCAGTTTGTAGCGAAGTACAAAAGGGCGCATCATTGAGTTCGACGGGAATATCGCACCATGGGGCCCCATAACACCTACAAAACACGATTCGACTTCCTGGTCTACGCCGGCGACTACAGCACTACAGTCGCATATGGCCCAAGTTTCATGTTTGAGGACTGCAACTACTACGATCTTCACCTCACTGGAGACAATCAACCTAGCAGCGTCAGCGCCGGCCAGAACTTGCACATAATTGCCAGATCATCGACTCAACAGCACCCAGCAACTGCTTCACCTGGAACCAATCGCCACGTCGACACGATAGTATTCATTCAGCCAGCTTCAGACAGTGTCACCAGACTCAGTTGACCTGGCTGCCCGCATTTTCAGTCATCGACACGCCTTGTCTGTCTGCTCGATATCGAGAGTGAACTGATTTAGCATTGATGTCCATTTTTGGATGATTGGATCAAACATCATCGCGGTCTTCCGGGTTGGCCTGATTGCGTTGTTATCGCCGGTTGTAGGCAAGTTGTTGCTGGACAGCTTTGTCTTAGGCCATCCTGGAGAGCTTTGCTGTTGCAGGCCCGCGTCCGTTACGCTTCTCAAAAGGAGTGACGTAGCCGATGTCTGAGTACAGGTGCCGACGGTTGCACTTTGGCCCGGACCGAATCGAACTCGGCCCTGAGCGCGGCGGGGGCATGGTGACCAGCAGGTGATACCACTCCCGCTTTCAGCGTTCCACGGGACTCGGTCCAGACCTGGCCAGTAGGAGTCTCCCGGCACCCGAAGTGCTGGCGATAGCGACCATGGCCATAAACCTGTGAGTACTGGCAATGATCATCTGGGACCCGTTGTCCGCGCCAATAGCGACGGAGCCCAGGCATCGCTCACTGTCCGTATCCAGCTGGCGCTGGAGGACGTCGGAACGCTCCAGCACAAAGACACGCAGGGTCCTCGACTTTCAGGGCCTGCCAGGTGACGATGGGGACCTGGATATGAGTCTCCTCAGCGGAGACGGGCCCGGGTGATCCACTTAGCCAGGCTAGGTCCTCGATGAACGGGCACCGTCATCCTGCAGGCGACGGGAGCGGATGGAGCCTGCGGATCCGTAGCGAGTTGAGCTGATACGTCACCCACTCACAGAAGGGACGACGCTTGGAGCCCAATGTTTGAAGCGAGCGCCCGATCACGCAGGAGATGGCCTTTCTGCACCCCGCGGACCGTAGCGGCCGACCCCGGGAGCAGCCCGGCTGCATCGTCAGGCACCCGTACGCACGAGCCGGTAGCTCTCGGCCCCTGACCTGGCGCCGGGCTCGGCGTCGCTGCCGAATTGCCCGAGGCTCCCTGAGCCATGAGGCGCCCAGTACCTTTCTTCGTTCCAGCATCACTATCACTCATCGCGCATCTTCCTCAGGTGCTATGAAGACCTACAGATGCGATCTGATCAACGTCCCAAAATCGGACATCGAACGCTGCATCAAGTCGGGAACTAATAACAGATGGATAGGTAGTCACGGTCTGGCTCGACTGAACACCACGCCTTAGCGCCTGTAACGTCTCCAATCAGGCAGTCGTTATCCCGAGCGACTGCCTGCTACCGCAAGCAGCGCTGGATCACAATTCGGTCGCAAACAGCCCGCCAGAACGGGAGACGGCTACTGGCTCGGCGTGCGGCGCTCTACTATCGATTGCGGCAACGCAGCCCCGTCCCTGTTGGAGTCATCCTCCAGTCCCCTGTCCCCTGTGGCGACACCGGCGTCGCTCGGCACTGCGCTGCCGTATATCTCTCTCAATCCTGCGGTGGAGCCTCCCATGAGCCTGACGCGCGAACTGAATAAGAAAGCAGTCTCCGTTCCGGCAGCTGGTGGAGGGTTGCGCCCCTGCGCTGGCCATAGCGGGTGCCAGATCGCCCTGAAGGTAAACGGGTAGCTGAGCATCTCGGATTCTACGAACTCGTCAAGACGCGAGTCCTGGCACCACTTCCAGATGGAGTGACCGACGCACGGCGCCATTCGCCAACTGTCGGCATGGCCTTCGACATCCGCACCAGGATGATGCTGGGCGAGTTCGAACCACGCCGGAGCGCCTCGGCGATGGGCATGGACGCCTTCAACCATCTCCTTGCACCGCTGTTGCCGAATGGCCAGCACATATCGGACGTGCTTGGCGACGCCTTCCTCGAGGCGGAGCGACTCACCAGGGATGGCGACGACGTCGACCAGGACTATGCCAGCATCGTCTTCGCCTGGTGCGAGTCCCTCTACCGCGCCGGCGTGCGGGCGATACGCAGCTCGCTGGGCGAACGCCTGTCGGCAGCGAGGAACGTCGACGAGGTGTACGACTCAATCCCGCCGCTCATGCTCGAAGACATCGCTCGCCTGCGCATTGTCAACCAGCGCCAGATCAAGCACTGGCGCCTGCGCATGAAGCATGGGGCCTTCTTCATCTCGAAACCCATCCTTCTCCGGCGACTTTCTAGTCGGCGGCGCCGACGGCGACTGGTTCATCGACGACACCCTCTTCGACTTCAAGGTCGAGACAAAGATCAGCGCACCATGGGTGCGGAAAGTCCTCATGCAGCTCCTGGGCTACCTCATCCTCGATCTCGACAACGACTACCAAGCCCAGCGCATCGGCATCTGGTTGCCACGACAGGCGACGGTCAAGATATGGGCCATCGAGGAAGTTCTTGTAGTGACGCCAGCACAATACTGGCGAAGGCGCGACGAGACATGCTCTGTTTGCCAATGAAGAGAATGGAGATGATTGCTTAACAGCATGAGGCTTATTCATGGGGGTGTTTAGGGTGTTTAAAGGGGGTGTGTCGCTGAGTAGGGTGGCGGCTTGTTCTTGAGAGAGTTTTGGTGTCTAAGCCAACTCAACCAAGAACAAACCGCCATGATGAATAGTAGCACGAGGATCACTCGCAGCGAGGTTGTGGACCTGTGCGAGACCATTTTCGCCGAGAACCCCGACCTGCCGGCGTTCGGGGCTCGGGTGCTGGGGCTGTACCTGTGTGTGCGTCTGACACTGACATACCTGAGGGACACAACCTACCCCAGGAGCTACTCGCCGAGCTCTACGGCGTCTCGCAGGCCACCGCCTCCCGAGTCATCACCGCCTACACACCCCTGATTGCCCAGGCTTTGGAAATCAGTGTGCCGACTGTGGAGGATCTGGATCCCACCGTGCAGCTGATCGTCGATGGCACCCTCCTTCAGTGCTGGTCCTGGGCCGAACACCCTGAGCTGTACTCCGGCAAGCACAGGACCACCGCACTGAACGTCCAGGTCGCCTGCACCCTCACGGGCCACCTGGCCTGGGTGTCCGACCCCGACGGAAGGGTCCACGACACGAGGCCCTACGCCGCTGCGGACTGCTTGACGTGCCACCCGCCGACCTCCCCGGAAGGGGCATCACCACCGCAGCATATCGGTGACAAGGGCTACATCGGCTGGGCATGATCACCCCAAAGAGAAAACCCGCGAACCTACCGCCTCACCCTGATGACAAGGCCTACAACATCACCGTCAACCCAGGTCCGCCACAAGATCGAAAGAGTCATCGCCAACATCAAGACCTGGAGAGTCCTGCACACCGGCTACAAAAAGACCACTAGAAACCTTCAAGACAACCATCAGCAGTCCTCGGAATCATATTCACCTACACCTATGAATAAGCCTCCATATCACCGAAAATGCATGTATTTCGAACCGAAAAATAGAAAACATCCTCCACGATCAAAAGAAGAAAACAGGGAGATGTCGATGCAAAATCTCTCGGTCAAATAAATCAGTAGCTACCGCATTTTTCAAAACTGACGCCAACCAGGCATACTGACTTCGCCCGTTGGAGGTAACCGCCGGTGAAGCATCGCTTGCGCCGTGATGGTTGCGTGGCCTGGCGACAGGTAACGCGGACGGTGGACTCGGCAACGCCGACCTGGGCAGCGATCTCGCAGGCAGACATGCCCGTGGCCTGCGCGCTCGGCCCCTGTCGCATCTTCGCCGCGCTGATCGGACAGCAGGCTGCGTTGCGGATGCCGCGGGGCTCGCCGTGGTCTGCTCGCTGCCCGCGTGCAGGCGCGCTGCTTATAGTGGATAGGCGGCACTGAAGGCACGCACGCGCGGTCCCAGACCATTCATGAAGGCCTCCAGGTGCAACGGCAGGTCGGGGTTGATCACCCCCACCACATCCCAGTCGGGGAAGAGTGTGCCAAGCTTCTTACCGTTGGCATAGAAGACGATGTCCTGTCCCGGCATCACCGACACCGTGAACCTCACCTGTTCCCAGGGGATCGGGGTGAAGACTCGGCGCAGTGCCTTTCGGGAGACCAGGAAGCAGGCGTCCTCCGTCATCACGGCGGTAAGCCGAGCCCCATCACTCGTACGCAGGAACGGCACGCCGCTCCAGTGCTCCTGATCAAGACTCGAGTCGGTCCAGAACGTCGTCGCCGCAGCGCCGTCGCCGCGAGCAGGAAGATCCCACAGAGGTATACGGGCAGTTCTCAGATCTCGAAGACGCCCCCGATGCCACTCTCGCATCGGCAGGACGCCAGAAGACCTCCTGCGCCAGAGCGCGTGCACGCAGAAACGTTCCGCATCCGTGTCCGCATTCTCAAGCACCTTGGCGGTAGCCGAGTCCAGAGGATGCTCAGCCGTCGCCAACCACCCCTTGGCCCCAAGACGGACAGCACGCACACGCTCGGTCGGAATGAGGGGCCTCGATCGCGCTGATCAGGGCACTGAGATCCTCCTCGGGCCAGATTCCGGTGCGGAACAGGGTGACAGGAGCAGTCAGTGCCATGATGTGGGCGCCTTCAAGAATGATCGTCGCATCAACATGGCGAGTCTCAGGTGTTGCGTACATGACCTGGAACGCCACCTTGCCCACGATGACCGAGGCCAGGTACTGCCCCCATCCGGAGCAGCGGTCAACGAAACCCTGCACGTAGCGCTCAAGGAGGGCCGCCAACGTGCGCTCATCTATATAGCCCGCCGCGCGAGCCGAGGTGAGGATGTTGATGACGCGGCAGCAGTCGAAGCCCGCAGCCACTGCGGAGCCGGCGAGCATCGACACGGCGGGTACGTGCGCAGCCACGAGGCTCGAATCCGGCCACAAGCCGGCCTCGGCCTCCAGCGAGTCGCACCACTCGATCGCAGAGGCGGCGTCCCCAACCTCGAAGGACTCCTCCAGGAGAGTGGCCGCCACCTCTTGGTCCAGTCCCGCCAGACCAGCGCCCTCCGTGTCCCAGAGCTCAGGAGCTGCCTCGTGATACGGCCTGGCCAGGAACTCGTAGTCGGCGTGAAAGGGAGAGACAAGCATCATGGCGTCAGTGAGCACGATCGGACTCGTCCTCGGCACGAGTGTTGCTCTAGAGCCTTTCAGACACGGTACGGGAGAACAAGATATCAACCGGGAGAATACGGGATCAGAAGGTCTTTTCTCCCTCTCTCCCGGGTCTGCGGGACCTTGCCCTCCCGCCACGAGAAGGTGGACACTGGCCTTGTCCTCCCCTGCGTCAAGGAGCCGTCATGAAGATTGCCGCTAGAGCCCAGGCCGCCCGGCCTTTCCATGCCATGAGCATCGGCGAGCGCGCTGGAATCCTCCAGGCCGAGGGCCACTCGATCGCCAAGCTCAGCCTGGGTGAGCCTGACTCGGCGCTCCTCCGCTGTCCGCGAGGAGATGCGCCGCGTCATGGACGGCCGGCCACCGCCTCTACTCCCCGCCTTGGGACTGCTCTCGCACTACGAGAGGCCATTGCGGGCTTCTACCGGGACCGGCACGGTGTAGAGGTCGATCCCGGCCGCATCGTCGTCACCACCGGTGCGTCCTCGCGCTCCTGCTGGTAGCCGCCGCCACCACGGAGCCCGGCGACGACGTCGTCATCGCGGATCCTTCCCTACCCCCTGCAACCGTCAGCTGGTGGAGACCTACGGCGGCCGGATCGTCCTGGCACCCACCAGTCCCTGCCAGCCGCTACCAGATGGACCGTACCTCTGCCGAGTCGGTGTGGACTCCCGCAGACGAGCGCGGTGATGCTGGCGACGCCCGTCCAACCCCACGGGCAGTCGATTCCCTTCGAGGAGCTGGCATCGATCTGCGCGTTGGCGCGTGAACGCAGCGCCTGGCGAATCGTCGACGAGATCTACCTGGGCCTGGCCGATCCCGACGACGATGGGCACGCCGGCACACAGCGTCCTGGAGACCGACCCCGAGGCGATCGTCATCAACTCCTTCTCCAAGTACTTCGGGATGACGGGGTGGCGCCTGGGCTGGGCGATCCTTCCCGAGAGCTGGTGAAAACCCGCTGAGAACCTGGCGGTCAACTACTTCCCTGTGCGCTTCGACCCCTATTCAGCAGGCCGCGCTGGCGGCCTTCTCCCCGAATCCATCTCGGTGTGCGAGGAGCGCCGCCAAGAGCTGCTTGCTCGCAGGAGCATCGTGCTCGACAGGCTGCAACGCATCGGCCTACCGGTTCCGGGTTCCTGCCCGACGGCGCTTCTACGTCTACTTCGATGTCTCCTCCACGGGGCTCGACGCCCAGACCTTCTGTCACCGCGCCCTGGAGGAGGCGCATGTAGCCCTCACTCCGGGGAGGACTTCTCCACGACCACGGCTCGCTCCCATGTGCGACTGTCCCACGCCGCGTCTCGTGACGAGCTGTATGAGGGAATGAAACGCCTCGAAAGATTGATCGGCAGCCCTGTAAATAAACGGGTATTCAACCCAGTAACAACGACGTCAACCTCCGCACACGAATTTGGTGCTCGCCTGTATGTATGCTGCAATACTCTCCATGCCCTCACAGGTCCCTCTCCTTATCATTGCCCTGGTCTTCTTCGGGGTAATTTGTGTTGCCGAATTATATAGACCAATTCGTCAGAAACTTCGGCTGCGTCGGGATGAGGCCGCATCGTCTCTTCACGAGGGCGAGGAATCGACATGGACTGAGCTCACTGAGCACCATCGCCCCATCTGGGGCTCAGAGCCCGGCTCGTTCTCTGCGGCGCGTACGAACGTCTTGTGGCCATCCCATGCGCCGTACTCCCTGTGCCACCAGCGAGCCGTGGGATCGCTCTGGCCTGCTCTGACACCGAGGACAAGCGTGAAATGCTCGCCCGCGACTGGGGCGTGCGCTCCCGCCTTGATCTTCTCAGCCAGATCTTCCAGCTGATCATGATCGGCCATCGCAGCGACTTCAACGACGAACGGACCCGGTGGACGAACACCTCGCTGGCGGAGGCTGAACGCTATGAGCTGCAAAGGCGCAGCCGGTTCCTCCCAGGACGCTGCCGAGACGCTATGGCGCCTCGGAACGGATGCGGAATAACGACCGGGGTATCCAGAACGTGGACTTCACAGCCTGGGACATGGTTCGCGCCGCCATGCTGACACGGTACGGCGCCGCACCGGGCTGGATAACGGAGGCGGAGGCGTTGGACACGCTGGCGCTGCTGGATCGCGCGCTGCGGAGCGCTTTCAGAACTGGACGCAGGGTCTGGGAGTCATTTTCGACTGACACGCTGGTACTGGTACTCCGAGGGCGGTGAGGACGAGCACTTCAACGACCTCATGACCTCAACCGCTCGTTCGTCCTGCTGGGACCAGATGGCCCCTGGATGCTCGTCCCCTGGGGAGGTCCAGGTTCCCGATTCGTCTCTCGCGATCCTGGGCGATTCTCATCGAGGCCGGCGTAGCCACCCCTGAGCACAGGCGAGCGACAGCGAGCCACGCAGTGGGAGCGCTGGGTCGACGATCAGGTCGTTCTCCGCGGACAGCGCCGTCTCCAGCAATTCGGCGCCCTATCCCGAATGGCGTCACCGGTTCACGAAGAACCTTTGATACGCACCACGACGGCGATGTCGCGTGGCGATCCGCCTCGCCGTCGTCGTCGCACCAGCAGGTAGGGGAACAGACCGCTCTACCTGTGCTTGTCGACCATCATCTCCACAGCCTTAGCAGCTCTGCGTTGGCGGGTCTCGGCACGTTTCGCCTCACCGATCCAGCGCAGGTACTCGTTCTGGTGTGATGAGGGCAGAGCCGCGAATACCTTCTCCGCCGCCTCGTTCTCCGATAGTGCCTCTGCCAACTCCTCCGGATTCCCGCCTGCTCGTTACTCATTCTGTCTCCTCTGGATGATCGGCGGACTGCCGCACGGTCCCAAGGGTTCGTATACGGAGCTTGTGGTGGCCCTCCTTACCTCTGTCACCAAGAACTGGCAGACACTACTGAGTTCGCCAGGACGTTGCCGCCCGACGATGGAGCCACTACGACCACCATAGACACTCCCCGCCTCAGCGTCTCCGCCAGCATCACACGCGCCTTACGCCAGCGCAGAAGGATGAGGTGATCACCCTGTACCAGCAGGGCGTGCTGGTGCGCGAGATCTGCCAGCGCTATGGCATCAGCAAGCAACAACTCAGCGATCTCCGCAAAGCCCGTAGTATCCCCCGTCGGCCGCGCGGTCTGAACGATGAGCAGAAACGTCAGGCCGAGCGGCGTTACCTCGCCGGCCGGTCCTGTGCCGCCATCGGCCGCCAGTTC
>BNJU01002284.1_pt1 | contig 33972 bp, 46 predicted proteins | sample 8539281 | NCBI WGS metagenome assembly BNJU01 (sample SAMD00202456, study PRJDB9452) | human saliva metagenome | isolation source: human saliva | place: Japan
GTAATCCTTTTTCCAAAGATTCTCTAGTGTGAAAAAGAGGAACAAGCCTACCGGAATCAGTGACCTGAGGTTGACATCCAAACTTGGCCAGCCTACAGAACCAAAATACAATACTGTCAATGCTGCTACTAAAAATACAATTCCCTAATAATTTTTTTCATTTATTTATCTCCAATTTCTTTTTTTAGGAACTTGACGTGCCTGACATAGACCCTTCATGTCCTTTACATGAACCATTATAGCAGAGGAATTTCTCAAGAACAAGGTCTTTTGCCTATCTGGTCTATATCTCGGTCTAAGTGGTTGAATAATTAAGAAAAAAGAAAAGAAGCTCTAATGAGCTTCTTCATTCTATCTAATGTAACAGTATTTCTGAACTAAAACAATCGAAAGTTAGATTCTAAACTAGTTTTTTTCTAGTTAGTATTTTTCTTTTCCTTAGATTCTAGAGAAGTTTTGATTGCTTCGCGTTCAGCCTGTAGTTGGGCTAAATTCTTCTCCTCTTCCTCAAGTTTACTAGTATCTGGTTTAACACGATAATAAACATCCTCTGGTCGCGCCAACATAGCTTCATATTGTTGTCCAGCAAAAAGTCTCTCTTCATTATAATTAGTTTTATCTGTCAATTTCCACCATCACCAGCTTGCATTACAACTCCACTAGGTACAGCAACTACGATAAAGCCTCCAACAATTTCATTTTTAACATGTGCACTTACTGTTTCTACATCTCGAAATCTAGAATCTGAAGTTCGATTTTTCAAATGAGAATGACTATTATCTAGTTCAATGATCGCTTCAGATTTTTGACCATTTGATAGCCAAGAGGAACGCACTTCCCCCAGACTCATTAATAACATATTCATTACCGGAAGCTGTACGCCAAATACCTTTCAAACTAGATAAATCATTATTTCTTAGTGCTTCAATATCCAGTTTCGGAACAGCGGTTTCTTCTTTTAGCTCGTCAACTAACTTCTCTGACTCAGCAACTTTGCTATCTAAACTAGCTAACTGATCCTTGAGTTTCTGGATATCCTCCTCTTTCTTCTTAATTTCAGATACTTTAGAATTATCTGTCGTTTCTTGACTTTGGTTCTCTTTTTTTGCAACCGAAGGAATGGCTTCGTTTGATTCTTTCTTTTCATTAGGTGATAAGAAAAGAATGCTTGCTACGATTGCAACAACCAAAAGACTAAGAGCGATACCAATATAGACTTTTATTTTGAGAGCCGTTCCAACAATTGTCGATGGAGAGGATCCCTTCGCTACATTTGAAACAGTTTGTTTAGGACCATTTTTCTCTTTAAAATCTTTCTTAGTCATGTTATTACTCCTATTTGCACTATATTTTTACATTCACCTTAGATAAATTTACAAGATTTTTTTCTAGTATATGTGAATGACTTAAAGTTCAAAAAAATAATCTAAAAAGTTATCCTGATGAGACCCTACTATTGAATTCTTTTTGTAAACTTATTAGGATAAATTATATCATAATTTTTCAAAATTTTATATATATTTTGGTGCAACAAGTGAAATTATAGGCACTAATAGTCTAATACCATCTATTCATCTTATATTTATAAAAAAAGAAACCCAATAGAATGAGCTTCTTCACTTTGCCGATTGCAGGGATTGAACCTGTGACCTAGGCTTTACGAGTGCCTTGCTCTACCAACTGAGCTAAATCGGCGATTACACTTACAGTATAGCACTCTGAGAATAGGTGTCAAGGAATTTCCATCTATATTAGAAAAAGCCTATCCTGAGACAAGGCTTTAAGTTTCTTCCTCTTAGGAACCTGCACTTTCGTAGGAATCCAAGCCCTTGTCCCAGAGTTTCAAGGAAATACCTAAGAAGACTAGGGAAATCAAAATCAAACCTCCAATGTTAAAGAAGACATCCTTGTCCTGCAAGAAATAACTAGCAGGATAGTAGGCCGTAAAGGCAAAAGGCACGATAAAGCTAATCAACCAACGAAGAGCTGAATTATAAATTGAAATGGGATACTTGGCAAAATCATTAAACATATAGAAAATATAAATCATGGCGCCTGACTGCTTGGTCCAAAAAGCGATACTAGCTGTCGCGATTTTCAAGGAAGTATAAATCAAGGTCGCAAAAGGAATACAAACTAGGAAAAGCAGGAATTTTGGAAGCGTCCAAGCAATGCTGGTCACTGTTGTTCCCAATAGGATACCACCGACCAAGAGTTCCCCTAAGGCATCAATCTGAAAGGTCTCAACGAGTATATGGAAGAGCGGATTGATAGGACGAGTCAGATACTTGTCAAACTCCCCTTTTCGGACTAGGCGTTGCCCTAGCGCCCAGAGATTGTCAAAAAAGAGATGATCCAATCCCTTGGGAATCAAAGAAAATCCATAGATAAAGGCAATCTCTTGAAAGGTCCAACCTTCTAGGGATGGAATATGTTGAAAAATGACATTGAGAAACAAGAGGTTCAAGCCTTGAGTTAGAAAAACTCCCAGCACACCAACCACAAAATCCACCTTGTATTCCATGATTTGTTTGATGTATTGTCTGATAAAAATCAGATGCATGCGTTGATATTTTTCATACTAACCTCCCTGAATGGTGATAAAGGACTGAACTCGTTTCCAAATCAACTGAGACACCCCCACCATCACTAAGAGCCAGAAAAACTGCAAAGCGAGTGCCTGAAGAATCTGACTAGCATCGTATTTCCCAACAATAATCATAACCGGAGTATAAATCAAGGATGAAAAAGGCAGAAAGGACAAAATATCTGATACCACCTTGGGAAAGAAAGCCAAGGGAATTAAACTCCCAGACATAAAGGCCACTATGGAAGTCTTGAGTAGATTAGAACCCCATAGATTTTTAAAGACAAAGGCTGAAAATCCAAAGCAGATATTAAAGAAAAAGTTAATCAGGTAGGCTAGCGTTAAGCTAAAAAGATATAGAACAGTTAAGCTCAGCACTTCTACAATACCTTGCCCCGATAAGACTTTCATCAAAACAATGACACTTAAAAATGGCAGTCCAACAGATATAAAAATCAACCACTTGGAACCAAGTTCAGTGAAGAGATAAGAGGCCGCAAAATGCACTGGTCGCAACAAACGCATGATGATAGAGCCATCCTTGACCTCCTCCCCAATCATAAAAGACGAATCTGACTTGGTCAACAGATTAGTCACAAAACTCATGATGATGTAAAGGGTGATATCTGCCATGCTGAAGCCCTGAATCAAGGACTCCTGCGAGGAATCAAAGACTGCCTTCCAGAGATAGAAAGCCACAAATGCTCCCATCACATCACCAATCCGATAGAGAAGAAAATTGACTCGATAGGTAATCAACTCCTGAATCCCTGCATTGATAAAGGGTTTATAACGTCTCCACAATTTGACCATCTTAGAGCTCCTTTCGATAGAAGCGACGGATAATATCCTCAATATCCGTATCCACCATCTTCAAATCGCGGATTTCAAAATCAGACAGGGTTTGCTTGATAATGTCCGCCGACTGGTAGCGTGAACTATCAAATTCAATATTAAGGCTATTTCCTTGTCTATCAATAGTCATATCAGGAAAGCCTTCATAGTGAGAAACTAGATGACTTTGACCCGGTACTAGTTCAAAGGAAAGAGTCTTCATCTTGCCAAAGGTCTCCTTGAGCTGGTTCACCGTTCCATCAAAAATCTCCTGCCCCTTGTCAATCATAAAAATCCGATCACAGAGTTGCTCAATATCACTTAAATCATGAGTGGTCAAGAGGATTGTTGTTTCTTCCTCCTGATTGATCTGGGTGATGGCTCGACGAATGTTATCCTTGACCGAAACATCCAAACCAATGGTTGGCTCATCTAAAAAGAGAACCTTGGGATTGTGAGCAAGGAAGCCGCAATATCCGCCCGCATCCGTTGACCCAGTGAAAGAGTTCGCACAGGATCCTTGATAAAGTCCTTCAAATCCAAGACTTCATTTAAAAAGTCCATGCGCTTGTGGAAGAGCGAGTCTGGCACATCGTAAATCTCCTTCAAGACCGTGTAGGTCTCTTGCAGAGCCAAATCCCACCATAGCTGAGTACGTTGTCCAAAAACAACCCCAATATCCTTGACATAATCTTGACGATTGTCCTGCGGAATTTTGCCGTTAATGCGACAAAAACCAGATGTCGGTTTCAAAATCCCTGTCAACATTTTGATGGTTGTCGACTTTCCAGCACCATTTGCCCCAATAAAGCCTAGAATCTGTCCCTTTGGTACCTCAAAAGTCAAATCCTTGACCGCTTCAAAGGTCTGCTTTTCAGGACGAATAAAGGAGCGCAATGCCCCCTTCAAACCTGGTTCCTTGACAGTCTTCACAAAATTTTTCTGAAGATGTTCCACTTCTATCATTGCCATATCTATCTCCCTATGTAAGGAATAGCAACATTGTCTTTTGACTACAAATATTCTAAATCCTTACTTTCTACACCTTCTCAATTCTATTATTACAGAAGGCTTTATACCAACCTATTATAGTCCAATAAAAAATGGAATGCAAGCGTTTGCCTATAGATTATGAAATTAAAGATTTCTCTCTTAAAATGGTATTTTAAATCAAAGATTCTGGCTTAATAGTTTCCTTAAAATGCCAAAAAACCCACCCAATGGGCAGGTTTCATCTGTATTATTCAGCTAGATTAAGCTTTACCTTCTGAACCGAATACGTCGATACGTTCTTCAACTGATGCTTGGATAGCTTTTACACCGTCAGCCAAGAATTTACGTGGGTCGAAGAGTTTTTTCTTGTCGTATTCTGCTTCGTTTGCTTCGTAGTCACGAGCAAATTTACGAGTTGCGTTAGCGAATGCGATTTGGCATTCTGTGTTAACGTTAACTTTCGCAACACCAAGTTTGATAGCTGCTTGGATTTGCTCATCAGGAATACCTGAACCACCGTGCAATACGATTGGGAATCCTGGAACAGCTTCAGTCAATTTTTGCAAGTGATCAAGGTGAAGACCTTTCCAGTTTTCTGGGTAAGGACCGTGGATGTTACCAATACCAGCTGCCAAGAAGTCGATACCAGTTTCAACCATTGCTTTAGCGTCTTCGATTGGAGCCAATTCACCATCACCGATGATTCCGTCTTCTTCACCACCGATAGTACCAACTTCAGCTTCTACTGATACACCATTTGCATGAGCAAATTCTACAACTTTACGAGCTTTTTCAAGGTTTTCTTCAACTGGAAGGTGTGAACCGTCAAACATAACTGAAGTATAACCAACTCGGATACACTCAAGTGCATCTTCGTAGTGACCGTGGTCAAGGTGGATAGCTACTGGTACAGTGATACCCATTGATTCAACAAGGTTAGCGATCAAGTTGCGAGCAACTTTGTAACCACCCATGTATTTAGCAGCACCCATTGAAGTTTGGATCAAAACTGGAGCTTTTTTAGCTTCTGCTGCGCGCAAGATAGCTTGAGTCCACTCAAGGTTGTTTGTGTTAAATCCACCAACTGCATAACCGTTGTCACGAGCTGCTTGGACAAATTTTTTTCTGCTGAAACGATTGCCATTTTATCAGGCCTCCTGTATATTTTTATGGGTCATCCCATTTACATTGTTCATTTTATCACTTTTTGACAAAAAAATCTAGTTTTTCCCGCAGTTTCGATTGAATTTCTTCTAGCTTCATCTATGTAAACCCTTTCTCTGCCTAGTCTTGGGCAACTTTTGGAAAAGCTATAACGAAGGTTAAGCGATTCTCTTGCATCTCAAACCGATAAGGTAATTTTTCATGTTCTAATAAACTTTTAACAACAAAGAGCCCCATCCCCGACCCCTTAGCCTTGCGACTAGCATTGTCAGAAAAAGACTGAGCCAGTTTTTCTTGTTCTTCTGGACTACAGCTATTCTCGATAAAAAGTTCCCCTTCTCTCTCTCCGATGCGGATCAAGCCACCTGGAACAGAATGCTTGATAGCATTGCTGATGAGATTAGATAGGATCAATTTCATGACAGATGGATTTAGATAAGCCTGCTGATGCTTCAAACTATTGTCAATCTGAAGTTCTCTTTCCTTGGCTAGCAAGGCATAATCCTTGACTAGACTTTGCGTCATCTGGAGCAGGTCAATTTTTCCCTATCATCTCGTAATTCCTGTACAGACGAGAGAGAAAGTATCTGGAGAACGTGATGATTGAGCTCATCCACAATCCCCAAGGCAACTCCCAGATAGTAGTCTCTATCCTTATAACGACCAATATTTTCCTGCATATTTTCAATCAAGATTTTGAGACTAGCCAGCGGTGTTTTCAATTCATGAGAAGCCCCTCGCAGAAATTCAACCTTCATCTTTTCCAGCTGGAGAATGGCTTCATTCTTGTCATGCAAGTCCGCAATGACAGTCAAGAGGTGCTGATAGAGGCTATTGATTTGTTCCTTGAGATCACCAATCTCATCCTTAGAATCCACGCGCAATCGCACTTGGGCATCCAGTTCCATCATCCGACGAGTTACTCGCTTGATTTCCAAAATCGGAGCAACAATGGTCCGAGCATAGATGTAGGCAACCAAAAGAGAAATCAGAAAGGATGCCAGCAAGGTATAGGGAAGAAACTGGAGACTGATCTGCTCTGCCTCCTTTTGCAAATCCATGGAAGCTAGAAATTGAAGAGTCATGGTGCCACCGTCTTGCGTTGTCACCTCCCGCTCCTCGATAAAGAGAGAGGGTGGTCTGGCTGTCCGTATCCAGAGGAAGGCTGTCCTGAACTTCTAACTTGTCCTCGGTCATCTCGCCCTTGACGGTCCCCTTGATCTCACTGGTCTGAGAATACAAGTCTAACACTTGCTCGATACTCTGCCTGTCTTTCCCATCTAGGGACTGGGCAATGGCTGTCGCTTTTTGACCAATGGTTTCCTGACGATGGCTCAGATAAGTCGAGGGAAAAAGAAAATAAATGGCCAAATGAAGGCAAATAACCAGAACGCTAAAAATCGAGAAGGTATAGATAAATATCTTTGTAAACAAACCTGTTCGTTTCATTTTCGCTCCAATTTATAACCAACATTGCGCACAGTGAGGATGCAATCCAGGTCTAGCTTTTTCCGCAATTCCTTGATATAAACATCAATGACTCGGTCAAAGGGAACCTCATCTGTCGCCTTCCAGACTGCATCGATAATCTGAGAACGAGTCAAGGCCCGGCCTTCATTTTTCACCAGATAGTCCAGAATTTCCAACTCTTTGGCATTGATAGCCACTTCTTCTCCTGCTATGCTGGCACTGTAGCTATCAAAATCCACCCTGGCATCTTTATAGGAGAAGATTCGTCCTGTATCATAATAGCGCTTGAAAATCGCGTCTACTCTTACTTTTAAGAGGGACAGAGAAAAAGGCTTTTCCAGATAGCCATCTGCCAGAGAAGCAAAAGCACTCATCTTGTATTCTTCATCCTGAAAAGCGGTCAGCATCAAGACAGGAACCTGACTTGTTTTACGAATCTCAGCTAGGACTTCTAGACCATTGAGCTTAGGCATCTGGATATCCAGTAAAACCAAGGCTACTTCATAGCTGGAAAATTTTTCTAAGGCTTCTTGACCGTCTTCTGCCTCAATGGTTTCATAACCGCAATCCGTCAAATAGTCACTGATCCCCTCACGGATCATCTCTTCATCTTCTACAATTAAAATTTTCATACTTTAACTGCTCTCTATTTTTTTATTTTTTTCTTAGAATAAATACCTACTCTATTTATTATAGCCTCTTATTGGTCTTTTGTCTTTAAGAAACTTGCTACTAGATAAAACAAAGAGAGCCTATTGCTCTCTCTGCTCACATTTCACTCCCTATGGAATGAACATTATTTAGCTGCTTTTGAAAATGTTACAACGTAATTATAATCTTTCCCATTAGATTGATAGACATAGTCCTCTTTGAAAGTATAGCCGCGTTTGCTCAACTCTTCTTTCTTAGCATCAACTTGACTCTTGACAGCTGCTTTAACCTGTTCATTTGATAAACCTTCCGCAATTTCAAGAGAAGTTTCATTGATATCTCCTAGGGAAACCTGCAATATCTTTCATTTGATCAAAGTTATAAAAAACATTGACTTTGACCTTTTGAGGAGCTGGCTGTTCTAGACTTCTACGATTTCTGCTAGCGCGTGGTTGAACTGCTGGAGCCATTCTGAACCCTGAAGTTCCTGTAGCCTCCTTAGTGAATGTAACGACGTAGTTATAATTTTTCACAGTAGTATCTTGTTCAAAAATAATGTCATTTTTCACATGATACCCTCTAGCAGCTAAGTCTTTTATCTTGGCTTGAATTTTTTCTTTTACTAGCTCTTTTGCCTGTGCTTCACTCGTTCCAGCAGGAATCGTAACAGTGTTATTTTCTCCTGGATCAGATAGGAAGCCATGAATATCTGGCATTCCAGCGAAGTTATAGCTAATATTTACAGTTCCATCTGGTTCTGATGTTGAACGTGCCACTCTTCTTGCTCTTGCTTGAACCGATGGGGCATTTCTAAAACTTGAAGCCCCTTCTGAAGTTGAAGAAGGTTGTGTTGGGAGCTTCACCTGTTCCATGTCCTATCGCTGTGCTTCCATTGTCAATAGTAGTACCTTCATTACGACCATTTGTTAAATTATCTTTATTGTAGTTTGGTGCTGGTAATTCTTCACCTGGAACATCAATTTCATCAATTTTACTTTGATACTCATCCGCAACAGCTACAGCAGCATCCTGATCTTTAGCATTATTTATTGACGCTAATGCTTCTTCTTTTAATTCATTTAATTTTTTTCTTTTTAATTTTGTTTTTTTCTGCTTCATCTTTAACTTTTTTCAATTTCACTATGTTTTTGAAGCTGCAATTTTTTTCAATAATTTCTTTTTCCATCTTTTTTTGATTCCTCAAGTTTTTCATCTTTAGGTGCTACTTCTTCAGACGGAGTTTCTTCTTTGGGTGTTGCAACTGGCTCTTCCGCTTTCGGTGATGGAGCTGATGGTTCCTCAGCTTTCGGTGTTGGAGCCACTGGCTCGTCCGCTTTTGGTGCTGGTGTCGTTGGTTCTTCTGCTTTTCGGTGCTGGGGCTGCTGGTTCTTCCGCTTTCGGCGCTGGTGTTGCAGGTTCTTCCACTTTCGGTGCTGGTGTCGTTGGTTCCTCGGCTTTCGGTGCTGGCGCCGTTGGTTCTTCCACTTTTGGCGTTGTAGCCGCTGGTTCCTCCGCTTTTGGTGCTGGCGCTGCTGGTTCTTCCGCTTTCGGTGCTGGTGCCGCTGGCTCTTCTACTTTTGGCGCTAGAGCTGCTGGTTCCTCGGCTTTTTAGTGCTGGCGCTGCTGGTTCTTCCGCTTTCGGTGCTGGTGCCGCTGGCTCTTCTACTTTTGGCGCTGGGGCTGCTGGTTCCTCGGCTTTTTGGTGCTGGGGCTGCTGGTTCCTCAGCTTTCGGTGCTGGGGCTGCTGGTTCCTCAGCTTTCGGTGCTGGTGCCGCTGGCTCTTCCACTTTCGGTGCTGGGGTTGCAGGTTCTTCCACTTTCGGTGCTGGTGTCGTTGGTTCTTCGGCTTTTGGCGCTGGTGCCGCTGGCTCTTCTGATTTTTGGTGCTGGTGCCACTGGTTCCTCTGCTTTTGGCGCTGGTGACACTGGCTCTTCCGCTTTTGGCGCCGGTGCCGCTGGCTCTTCTGATTTTGGCGCCGGTGCCGCTGGTTCTTCTGATTTTGGCGCCGGTGCCGCTGGTTCCTCTGCTTTCGGTGCTGATACTGATGGCACTGGAACTTCAGAACTTGGATTTGAAGCTACAGGTTGATTTGTAGCCCCTGTATTTGAAGGGGCATTGTCTGTTACTGGACTTGATTCACCTGAATCAGCACTAGTTGTAGCGCCCAGTGATGGAGTATTTGAAACTTCTTCCCTTGTTTCTGCTTTTAGCGTTGCTGTGACTGAGGTTTCTGATTTCGATGCCGGAGATACTGACTCTTCAGCTCTCGCTGCTGACACCACTGGTGTTTCCACAACTACTGGTGTCGTTTGTTTAACTGTAGTAGTTTGCTCTCCAGTTACAGTATCTGTCTTTGTTTCAACTTCATAACTTTGACAGCTACCAGAATTATCAATTGACACTCGCTGTCTTTTGACTTCTGTATTTCCATCTTTTAGAAAAGTCTCTTCGCTAAAATACAATTTATTATTGACAAAAATCAAATCTCTATTTGCAATACGATTTATCTCAACTAAACTATCAACAGATAGTCCTGTTGCTCCACTAATAGCACTCAGTGTATCTCCCCACTTAATAGTGTAGTGTGATAAATTGTCTATATTTTGAATATCAGCTTTTACTTCTGCAACTGTTCTGGCTACCCAAACACCATCTTGTTCGTTAGCGGAAACAGTTGGAGCTAAAAAGCCCAGTCCCAATAAAATCACACCTGTCGCAACAATTGCACCAGTTCTTAATTTTCTAAAGCCACGTAGGGATAATGTCCCTCTAACATTTGTTTGTCTCATTGTTTTCCTCACTATTTTATATTTTTTAAAAAGGCAAACTCAGCCACAGTAGGCCCGTCTACCTTTGCAGTCTGGATAGGTATCTACAGGTTTTCTATTTATTTAAAAAGCAAATTATGAATAAATTTTTTTATGCATATTTGAATATAGAAATTGCAAATTATCCTTCCACTGAATTCAACGATTTTAGTATATCACATACACCAGAAAAAGTACAAAGAAAGCAACTGAAAGCAATGATTTTCACCACTGCTTTCGACTCTATTTTGAATTGTTAAATATGCATTCTCTATCCACCATTCTGGAATAGAAAAACAAGATGCAATCTTTATTCCAGACTAATTTTTTTAAACTTATTCACCATCCAGCAAGAGCTCTTTTGGTTGTTTTCTGAGGAGATTGCTTGAAGCAAGCGCCATAACGAGAACCACTAGAACCAAGGCTAGGACAAAGACGATGATAAAGTCTGATGTCTGAATGGAAATATCTAGGCTCGACAAGGTCTTGCTAAAGCCATCTACTTCTGCGCCACCACCAAGGTTAGAGGCCTGTGCAGCCTTGCTGGCTTGCTTGGCAACACCTGAAGTCACATTGGTAAGAACAGTATTTCCGATTGCACGAGCAGTGTAGCTGGCTAGGAAGTACGCAGAAACGAGAGCAGGAATGGCAATCAAGATGGATTCAGTAATGAATTGCCCCAAGATACTTGCCTGCTTGAGACCGATAGAAAGGAGAATTCCCACTTCCTTGCGACGGGCATTGATCCAAAGACTAAGCAAGAGGGCAAGGAGAAGAACTGAGAAGCTCAAGCTACCCCAGAAGAGGAGGTTGGCCATCTTATACATGCCAGAGATGGATTGCTCTAGAGCTGGGTAGTTAGAGGAGCTCTTCACCAGTGTGTAGCTCTTCCAGTTGATACCACTGATACCATTCAACTCTTTCATGACATCATCCAAATTCTTGTCTGCTGTTACAAAGAAAGTTGCATCTCCATAAATAGCTGTGTCTTCTGTGTATCCATAAAGTTTCGCAGCAGTGTGAATGTCTGTGATAGCTGTGTTTTCGTAGAGTTCTTGCGAGTAGGTTACTGCTGACTTATTGTGACCATCAAAGAGTCCCTTAATTGTCACTTCAACTGTTTCCTTGGCTCCTTTTTCATTGTCTGCATCATAGACATTAGAGTCCAATTTGACCTTATCTCCAACTTTCCAGCCGTGTTTGGCTGCCAAGTCCTTGTGCAGGAGGATCTTGTCTTTGTCGTCGTTGGTTAAGTGCTCACCTTCGACTAATTTATAAGATCCAGAGACAAACTTGTCTTCTTTGGAAGAGTCATTGACACCAGTGATCATCAAGCTACTTCCAAAATGTTTGGCACGGTCAGGTGTCAGATTTTTCTTGGTATCTGGCGTTTCGATAAGTTCATATCCAGTCAAATCTCCGATAGCATTGATGCGTTTAACATAAGACTCGATGGCCTTGTTTTCAGTGATTTTTTTGATATCTTCACCCTTGATATTCCCAGCACCACGTGGCGTACCTTGATTGACGCGACGATTGATTTGCATGGAGAAGCTGTTGGTGATATTTAAAGGTCTCCTGAGAAGCCTTGGCAGTAGCTCCCTTGATCGACAAGCCGACCAAACTCAAGCTCGCCATGAGGAGAATAATCAGGAAGATGACAATCGATTTGAAAAACTTCCTTGTAACATAGGCAAATGCGTTGTGTAACATAGGTTCCCTTTCTAGATGTTGTTCTATTTTATAGTTCTGATACTCAATGAAAATCAAAAAGCAAACTAGGAAGCTAGCCGTAAGCTGTACTTGAGTACGGTAAGGCGATGCTGACGTGGTTTGAATTTGATTTTCGAAGAGTATAACAGAAAAAGCTCATATTATTTCGTCGTATTGCGAGTTTCAGTCAGTTTCTTGTCCTTCAACTCAAGTGTAATATCTGATGCTTGTGCCACTTCTTTACTGTGAGTTACGACGATGACACATTTACCTGTTTCTGGGCAAGTGATTTGAGCAGTTCGACAATATCTCCAGCAGTTTTAGGGTCCAGATTTCCTGTTGGCTCATCCGCTAGAATAACTGGAGCTTCTGAGACCAAACTACGAGCAATGGCAACACGTTGTTGTTGACCCCCTGATAACTGGAGAACATTCCGCTTGATCTGACTTTCATCCAAACCAAGCTCAAGAAGTGTATCCTTGCTTGCCTTTTTGTTGACCAAGCGGATATTTTCCAGTGGAGAAAGATAATCTATCAAGTTATAATTTTGAAAGACCAGGGAAATATGGTGCATGCGATGGTAAGAATAGCCCTTCTTACGAATATCCTCTCCTTGAAAAAGGATAGAACCTTCAACAGGACTATCTAGACCAGCAAGTAGGGACAAGAGTGTGGATTTTCCTGCTCCTGACTCACCAATAATACTGTAAAATTTCCCGGGTTCAAAATTATAATTGATCTGATATAGGACTGCTTCAGCAGTGTTCTTATAACGGTAGGTAATGTCTTGTAATTGTAATAAAGTCATGATTTCTCCTTCTTAACTGATAGATGATAAAATTTCTTTCGGCGATTTTCTAAATAAGAATAGGAAACAAAGGGCTACAGATAAGCAACTAAGCAGAACTAGAAAAACATAGGATTCTGCAAAAGATAAGATGCTGGTTGATAAACTGCTTGTTTTGGCTAGTGTATCTTGTAAGCTTGCCTGATCTCCACTTGCTAGGACAGTTTGGAGCAGATAGGATGTAATGGCATTTCCAGCGATAAAGGATGGAAGCAAGGCACCGAGAGATACCAAAACTACCTCTAAACAGAATTGTAGGAAAATCGAACTCTTGCCTTTTCCAAGTGCCAGAAGAATTCCCACTTCGTAGACCCTTTCCCTCAACCAGAGAGACAAGACCAAAATTAAGGCTCCAGCTCCAGCTATCAACATCCCATAAAGGAAAATGGTCAGAAAGGTTTGGAAGGTAGCAACTGAGTCTTTGATTTGTTCAAAAGCCTTGTTTTCCTTTTCGACTTGATAGCCTTGATTTTCCAAAGACAAGTTTTCTACCTGCTTCATTAGTCCGTCCATTTCCTTAGGATTTTCTACATAAAAGCGAGCTGCACTGACTAGAGATTCACCATTTCCCAAAAGGCTTTGGCTACTTTCATAGTCTGTAAAGACTTGATTTTCACTGAAGTCAGAAGACAAACCTGTAAATTTCTCTTGTTTTTTACCAGAAAAGATGCCGACAATCTCAAACTCGACAGTTTGTCCTTTACCAGCTTCTGACTGTCCAGCATCCAAGCGAAGCTTGTCATGAAGCGAAAGACTATTCTTCTTAGCCAACTCTTCGTGGATGATGATTTTCTTTGAATCCCCTTTTTGAAGGTGTCGACCTTCTTTTAGATTGAAAGCTGAACTGGTAAAGGTAACATCCTTAGATGAATCTTCAAGAGCCGTTAAGCTAACCAAGTTCTTGTCCGCAGCTGACAAATCATCACGCTCCACGCTCTGCTCGCCACTCACCGCTTCCTTGTCTTTTAGTTTTGCAATCGTCTCCAGTTCAGGAGAAACATTTTCCAATCCCTTAATCTTGCTTACAGATGCTAGGTCTGACAGCTTGAAAGTCTGACCATTTTCTATCTTCTTAATAGAAAAAGATGTATTGAGTGATTTGTAAAGATTGGTTTCAACTGTTTTGTTGGACTTCATCAGAGTCAAACAGGCTGAAATTCCAGCCAATAGGACCAATAAAATCAGAAATAAAAATAAAACTTCTCAGTCGTTTTCTGCTGACATAAGCCCAAGCTCTTTGGATTGGATTCATTCGTCACCTCCATATTTGTAATACTATTATAAAATCCAAATATGAAATGTTTATGAAATACAAAAAAAGAGCAAAAATTTTTTGCTCTACGTAAATTAGATAAAAAAAAGAGCTAGCCTCATCTAACTCTTATCCTATGCGGAGAGAGGGACTTGAACCCTCACGACCTAAAGCGGTCACAGGATCCTTAGTCCTGCGCGTCTGCCAATTCCGCCATCCCCGCGTCGATTACTTTACTAGTATATCAACTTTTGGGATGCTTGTCAACACTTTTTTTCAATTTTTTTCATTTCATCAACCAAATTACTCAGAAAGTTCATTTAGATTTCATCTACTAACTTAGCTCCAAGTGTGTTTTTGAAATGACCTAGGGCAAATTGATGATTTTCAGGCCAGATGGAAGCAACGGCTGGTTTAACAATCTCGATGTCATACCCTAGATTATAGGCATCTATAGCTGTATGCAGGACACAGATATCCGTCAAGACTCCTGTTAAGATAACTGTTGAAATTCTACGCTCTCTCAAGCGGATATCCAGGTCAGTCCCTGAAAATGCTGAGTAATGGCGTTTATCCATCCAAAAGACACGACTGTCTGAACCATGCTCTTGATAAAAGGTTCCCAAATCTCCGTATAAATTACGCCCACTAGTCCCAATCAAATTATGAGGAGGAAATAATTTACTTTCTGGATGGAAACAATCGTTTTCTTCATGAGCATCGATGGTAAAGAAGATGTAATCTCCTCTTTCAAAAGCCAACCGAGTCACCTTGCCAATGGCATCTGAAATTGCCTGAGCTGGAGCACCTGCTGTCAATTTTCCACTATCAGCCACAAAATCTTCTGTATAATCAATCGAAATTAAAGCCTTAGTCATTAGTAATCTCTTTTCTTCACTTCTTCAAAAATATCTGAAATCAAGACCTTAAGATAAGTTCCTTTCATTCCAAGCGAGCGACTTTCAATAATCCCTGCAGACTCAAGTTTACGAAGGGCATTGACAATCACAGAGCGGGTGATTCCAATACGGTCTGCAATCACAGACGCAGTTAACTGGCCTTCATTTCCATTTAATTCCCCTAAAATTGCTGAAACAGCACGGAGTTCTGAATAAGAAAGGGTGTTAACCGCCATGGTAACAGCAGTACGGCGACGGATATTTTTCTCATCTTCTTCACGCTGGAAGTTAAGGAGTTGAATCCCAACAACGGTACTTGCAATCTCAACAAGGATCAAGTCCTCATCCTCGAATTTTTTATCATTGCGCCAAATAATCAAAGAACCTAAACGAATCCCTGACACATGAATCGGTGCAATAGTCGTCAAGCCATCAGGAAAATCAGCACGACTTTCCACAGGGAAAATACTCAAATCATGATCAACTGTCAGATTGGCTTCTGTATCGTAGATCATGTTCGCACCTTGAATATAGTCATCAGGGAAAATCTTAGTTTGGAAGAATTGCTCCACGCGATCTGTATTGGTTTTATAACGCATAAAATAGCCAAGGAGACGACCCTTGCTGTTAACAATACAAGCATTACAATCAATAATATCAGCAAGCTGACGTGTAATCGCATTGTAAGGAAGTTCTTCCTGCAACTGCTCCTCTGAACGCTTCAGGATAGAAGTAATTTTTTTCTAGTTTTTTTCTAATAAATGTGCCATTTTTCACCTCGAATATAATCGCTATCATTATAACATAAACAGCTTGAATTTTTCAATTATTATCTGAAAATTGCTTATTTAATTGCAATTTGAAAAAAACAAGAATATTTTTTTAATTAAATTGCTTCTTTTTCTATTGACAAGCTCCCTATTTTTGTGTATTATAATATTACAAGAAGATAATATAACTATTTTATTTATCTTTCTTTTTCCATTCGGTCTCCTTATATAAAAAAGCGATTCATTTTGAACCGCTTTTTCTTATTTATCGCCCTTGTTACGAATAACAAAGCCTGTTTTCTTTTCGCTTGAAGTAGTGCGTGGTTTTTTATTATCCTTACGGTAACGTTTTTCCTTATCATAACGATCATTTCCACGACTGCCTTTTTTGAAATCATCACGGCGACCATTGCCACGGCGGTCGCGATCACGACGGTCATCTCCACGACGACCTCCCTTACCTTTACCACCGAAGCCATTACCTGATGGTTTAAATGGCAGTGGTTTTTCACGCGCAATCTCCACTTCTGGAAGGCTATCCGGATCTTGGACTGTCAGACTCAAGATATACATGGCCAATTCTTCTGGAGTAAATTCAGCAGCCAACTTACGAGCGTCCTTGCCAAATTTCTCAAAGTTGCCACGGATTGTTTCATCTGCAAAATCACGTTCGATTTTCTTTAGTGCAACCTGTTTCTTAGCTTGGAAGGCTTCTTCTGCACTTGCAGGTTTGAGACCTTTCATGCGCTTCTTAGTCAAGTTTTCAATAATTTGAAGGTAACCCATTTCGTTAGGTGATACGAAAGTAATAGATTGACCTGACTTACCAGCACGACCTGTACGACCGATACGGTGAACATAACTTTCAGGATCTTGTGGAATATCGTAGTTATAGACATGGGTCACACCTGAAATATCCAAACCACGCGCTGCAACGTCTGTCGCAACCAAAACATCGAGATTGCCGTTTTTGAAATCACGAAGGACACGAAGACGTTTGTTTTGGTCTAGGTCTCCATGAATTCCTTCTGCACGGAAACCACGGATTTTAAGTCCACGAGTCAATTCATCCACACGACGTTTGGTACGACCAAATACGATAGCAAGCTCAGGTTGTTCCACATCCATAAGACGAGTCATAGTATCAAACTTTTCTTGTTCTTTAACTCGGATATAGTACTGGTCAACCAATTCTGTTGTCAATTCCTTGGCAGCAATCTTGACATGCTCAGGTTCTTTCATAAATTGAACACCGATACGTTTGATGGCATCTGGCATAGTTGCTGAGAAAAGTAAGGTTTGACGGCTTTCAGGGACACGGGAAATAATCGCTTCGATATCTTCAAGGAAGCCCATGTTGAGCATTTCATCAGCTTCATCAAGGATGAGAGTTTCAATATCTTGTAATTTCAAGGCCTTGCGTTTAATCAAGTCCAAAAGGCGGCCAGGTGTTCCCACCACGATATGGGCACCAGATTTAAGAGCCTTAATTTGTTTTTCAATGCTTGATCCGCCATATACTGAACGGACTTTGACTCCCTTGCTACGACCAAAACGGAAGAGTTCTTCTTGACTTTGGACAGCAAGTTCACGTGTTGGAGCGATAACCAAGGCTTGGATGGTCGCTTCTTCTGTACGGATTTTTTCAAGGGTTGGCAAACCAAATGCTGCAGTTTTTCCTGTACCAGTCTGTGCTTGACCAATAACATCCTTACCTTTAAGTGCCAAAGGAATAGTTTGTTCTTGGATAGGACTGGCTTCTACAAAACCAGCTTTTTCAATCTCTGCTAGCAAATCAGCAGACAAGTTTAATTCATTAAATTTCACGTTATTCTTCTTTCTAAAGGTGGTGCGAAGCCACCCTATAGGGCTTAGTTTATACTTTTCTTTTTATGACGTATTTTCATATACTGGATACAAAATCGTGTTGCTTCTTTTCCACAAAAGAAAAGTACTGTTTTCTTTGCAACCTATCTAGTATAACACAAGACCAGAGCAAAAGATAGTTAAATCCGTCGATAAAGTCATGTAAACGATTTTCCTTAGAAAATGAGGATGAAATTTCCACTATTTCATAAACTTTTTTAAAGCGTAGCAGAATTGTGCAAAAGTTTTTTTCTTATGCTAGAATGAAATTCGAATAGGAGGAAGATAAATGTTAACTTATGATTTAATCGTTATCGGATTTGGTAAAGCTGGTAAACACTAGCTGGTAAATTGGCTTCAGCTGGCAAGAAAGTTGCCCTCGTTGAACGTAGCAAAGCTATGTACGGTGGAACTTGTATCAACATCGGTTGTATCCCAACTAAAACTTTGCTAGTTGCTGCTGAGAAAGACTTGTCTTTTGAAGAAGTGATTGCTACAAAAAATACTATCACTGGTCGCCTCAATGGTAAAAACTATGCAACTGTTGCTGGTACAGGTGTCGATATTTTTGATGCGGAAGCTCACTTCCTTTCAAATAAAGTCATCGAAATACAAGCTGGTGATGAAAAACAAGAATTGACTGCTGAAACTATCGTCATCAACACTGGTGCTATTTCAAACGTCTTGCCAATTCCAGGACTTGCTACAAGCAAAAACGTCTTTGACTCAACAGGTATTCAAAACTTGGACAAATTGCCTGAAAAACTTGGAGTCCTTGGTGGCGGAAATATTGGTCTTGAATTTGCTGGCCTTTACAACAAACTTGGAAGTAAGGTCACAGTCCTAGATGCCTTGGATACTTTCCTACCTCGTGCAGAACCTTCCATCGCAGCTCTTGCTAAACAATATATGGAAGAAGACGGCATTGAATTGCTTCAAAATATCCGTACTACTGAAATCAAAAATGACGGTGACCAAGTCCTTGTCGTAACTGAAAACGAAACTTACCGTTTCGATGCCCTTCTCTACGCAACTGGACGTAAACCAAACGTAGAACCACTTCAACTTGAAAATACAGATATTGAACTAACTGAACGTGGTGCTATTAAAGTAGACAAACATTGTCAAACAAACGTTCCTGGTGTCTTTGCAGTTGGAGATGTCAACGGTGGTCTTCAATTTACTTACATTTCACTTGATGACTTCCGTGTTGTCTACAGCTATCTTGCTGGAGATGGCAGTTACACACTTGAAGACCGTCTCAATGTACCAAACACCATGTTCATCACACCTGCACTTTCACAAGTTGGTTTGACTGAAAGCCAAGCGGCTGATTTGAAACTTCCATACGCAGTGAAGGAAATTCCTGTTGCAGCAATGCCTCGTGGTCACGTAAATGGAGACCTTCGTGGAGCTTTCAAAGCTGTTGTTAATACTGAAACAAAAGAAATTCTTGGAGCAAGCATCTTCTCAGAAGGTTCTCAAGAAATCATCAATATCATCACTGTTGCTATGGACAACAAGATTCCTTACACTTACTTCACAAAACAAATCTTCACTCACCCAACCTTGGCTGAAAACTTGAATGACTTGTTTGCGATTTAATACTCTTCGAAAATCAAATTCAAACCACGTCAGCGTCGCCTTACCGTACTCAAGTACAGCTTGCGGCTAGCTTCCTAGTTTGTTCTTTGATTTTCATTGAGTATAAGTTCAAATCTCATCTTAACTAACAGCCCTCTTTGGGCTGTTTTTACTTCTTCGAAACCTCAAATCTGTCTTTTCCCTCTTTTATGATATAATAGAAACATGAAATTAAAAACTACTTTGGGCCTTCTTGCTGGGCGTTCTTCCCACTTCGTTTTAAGCCGTCTTGGCCGTGGAAGTACGCTCCCAGGAAAAGTCGCCCTTCAATTTGATAAAGATATTTTACAAAACCTAGCTAAGAACTACGAGATTGTCGTGATCACTGGAACCAACGGAAAAACCCTTACAACTGCTCTCACTGTCGGTATTTTAAAAGAGGTTTATGGTCAAGTTCTGACCAACCCAAGCGGTGCCAACATGATTACAGGGATTGCGACAACCTTCTTAACAGCCAAGTCTTCTAAAACTGGGAAAAATATTGCCGTCCTAGAAATCGACGAAGCCAGTCTATCTCGTATCTGTGACTATATCCAGCCAAGCTTATTTGTTATCACTAATATATTCCGTGACCAGATGGACCGCTATGGTGAGATTTACACAACTTATAAGATGATTTTGGATGCTATTCGTAAGGTGCCTACTGCTACTGTTCTCCTTAATGGAGATAGTCCACTTTTCTACAAGCCAGCTATTCCAAATCCTGTTCAGTATTTTGGTTTTGACTTGGAGAAAGGACCAGCCCAGCTGGCTCACTATAATACCGAAGGGATCCTCTGCCCTGACTGTCAAGGAATCCTCAAATACGAGCATAATACCTATGCAAACTTGGGTGCCTATATCTGTGAAGGTTGTGGATGTAAACGTCCTGATCTAGACTATCGCTTGACAGAACTGGTTGAGTTGACCAATAATCGCTCTCGCTTTGTCATTGACGGTCAAGAATACGGTATTCAAATCGGTGGTCTCTACAATATCTACAACGCCCTAGCCGCAGTTGCCATTGCCCGTTTCCTCGGCGCAGATTCGCAACTAATCAAGCAGGGATTTGATAAGAGCCGTGCTGTCTTTTGGACGCCAAGAAACCTTCCATATCGGGGACAAAGAATGTACCCTTGTCTTGATTAAAAATCCAGTCGGTGCGACCCAAGCTATCGAGATGATTAAACTAGCTCCTTATCCATTTAGCCTCTCTGTCCTCCTTAACGCTAACTATGCCGACGGAATTGATACCAGCTGGATCTGGGATGCGGATTTTGAACAAATCACTGACATGGACATTCCTGAAATCAACGCTGGCGGTGTTCGTCATTCTGAAATCGCACGTCGTCTCCGAGTGACAGGTTATCCAGCTGAGAAAATTACTGAAACAAGCAATCTGGAACAAGTTCTTAAGACAATTGAAAACCAAGACTGCAAGCATGCCTATATCCTGGCTACCTATACTGCTATGCTGGAATTCCGCGAACTGCTGGCTAGTCGTCAGATTGTTAGAAAGGAGATGAACTAATGGTTTATACTTCACTTTCCTCAAAAGCTGGCAATTACCCTTATCAGCTCAACATTGCTCACCTCTACGGAAATCTCATGAATACCTATGGGGACAATGGAAACATCCTCATGCTTAAGTATGTGGCTGAAAAACTGGGAGCCCATGTGACAGTTGACATCGTTTCACTTCATGATGATTTTGATGAAAACCACTATGACATCGCCTTTTTCGGTGGTGGCCAAGACTTTGAACAAAGTATTATTGCAGACGACCTACCTGCTAAAAAAGAGAGCATTGACAACTACATCCAAAACGACGGTGTGGTTCTGGCTATCTGTGGTGGTTTCCAACTATTGGGTCAATATTATGTTGAAGCTTCAGGGAGACGCATCAAAGGACTAGGGGTCATGGGACATTATACCCTCAACCAGACCAACAACCGTTTTATCGGTGACATCAAGATTCACAATGAAGATTTCAATGAAACCTACTATGGATTTGAAAATCACCAAGGACGTACCTTCCTTTCGGATGACCAAAAACCACTGGGACAGGTTGTCTATGGAAATGGAAATAACGAAGAAAAGGTCGGTGAAGGGGTTCATTATAAGAATGTCTTTGGTTCTTACTTCCACGGACCTATCCTCTCTCGTAATGCCAATCTAGCTTATCGCCTAGTCACGACTGCCCTCAAGAAGAAATACGGACAGGACATCCAACTCCCTGCTTATGAGGACATTCTCAGCCAAGAAATCGCTGAAGAATACAGCGACGTCAAAAGCAAGGCTGACTTTTCTTAAACAAAAGGAAACTATATCAAAGAACTCCGTTATCTTGTCGGAGTTCTTTTTGTCTTTTCTTTTACCCTTCTCCCTTGCATTTTCTCTTTTTTTGCCAAAATAGAGGGATAGAAAGAAGGTAGCATATGTCTAAATTACAACAAATCGTAACATATCTTGAATCAGAAAAACTAGACGTCGCTGTCGTATCTGACCCCGTCACAATCAATTACCTCACTGGCTTTTACAGTGATCCCCATGAACGCCAAATGTTCCTTTTTGTCCTAGCAGATCAGGAACCCCTCCTCTTTGTCCCAGCCCTTGAGGTTGAGCGTGCAAGCAGCACTGTTTCCTTCCCAGTTGTGGGCTATGTGGATTCTGAAAATCCATGGCAAAAAATGAAACATGCTCTTCCACAACTTGACTTCAAACGTATAGCTGTTGAGTTTGACAACCTCATCTTGACAAAAATATCATGGTTTAAAAACCGTTTTTGAAACAGCCGAGTTTGAAAACCTCACTCCTCTCATCCAACGCATGCGCCTCATCAAATCAGCTGATGAAGTACAAAAAAATGATGGTTGCAGGTCTCTATGCGGACAAAGCAGTTAAGGTTGGTTTTGACAATATTTCTCTTGATAAGACGGAGACAGATATCATCGCTCAAATTGACTTTGCTATGAAACGTGAAGGTTATGAAATGAGCTTTGATACCATGGTCTTGACTGGTGATAATGCTGCAAATCCGCACGGCATCCCAGCAGCAAACAAGGTCGAAAATAATGCCCTTCTCCTCTTTGACCTAGGGGTTCTGGTCAACGGCTATGCGTCAGATATGACTCGTACAGTCGCTGTCGGTAAGCCAGACCAATTCAAGAAAGATATCTATAACTTGACTCTTGAAGCCCAACAAGCTGCTCTTGACTTTATCAAACCAGGTGTAACTGCCCATGAAGTGGACCGTGCTGCTCGTGAGGTCATCGAAAAAAAGCTGGTTATGGTGAGTACTTCAACCACCGTCTTGGTCATGGTATCGGTATGGATGTCCACGAATTCCCTTCTATCATGGAAGGAAACGACATGGTCATCGAAGAAGGCATGTGCTTCTCTGTTGAACCAGGTATTTATATCCCTGGTAAAGTCGGTGTCCGCATCGAAGACTGCGGTGTTGTTACCAAGGATGGCTTCGACCTCTTTACAAGTACCAGCAAAGACTTGCTTTATTTTGATTAAAATTTTTCAAAAATCTTCCCACAATAAAACGCATACTATCAAGGCTCTTGAACACTTGATAGTATGCGTTTTTCTAATTTGAAAGACTTTTGGCTCAGACTCTTTACTTAATCTTCTTGATACTTTGACTAAGAATAAATCCCACAATCATCCCTACCATATTTTGCATGAAGTTTGGTAGGATTTCTGGTAGGGCTGCTGCCCAGCCATTCATCAAAGTAGAACCCAAGGCGTAACCCCCTACCATGGCAATCGTTGCTAAGACAAGGCCTAACCACTGAGTTTTTCCTTTAAATCCTGCGAAAAATCCCTGCAAGCCATGGTTAACCAAGCTAAAGAACATCCACTGAGGATAGCCTGATAAGAGGTCAATCAAGAAACCTGCTAGTCCTCCTACTACAGCCCCTTCACGACTACCAAAGTAGAAGGCCGTAAAGAAGACACCCGCATCTAAAAGAGTTAGAATGCCTGTCGGTGTTGGAATTTTTAAGAAATAACCTAGAACCACAGAGAGGGCGGTTAATAGGGATACAAGGGCGATTTTAGTTGTTTTGGTTTGCTTCATATTGTCTTACTCCATACTGATCTGCTTGTGCAATAGAACGATAAACGAAAGCCTTAGAGCTTTCTACTGCTAGTAAAAGTTCATCACCTTTGACTAGGTGACTGGCAATGCTAGAGGCAAAGGTACAACCTGCACCAGCATTTTGCCCTTGAATGACGGGATTTTCTAGGACTGTAAAGGTTTGTCCGTCATAAAAGACATCCATAGCCTTGTCCTGACTAAGGCGATTGCCTCCCTTGATAATGACTGCTGGCGCGCCTAAGTCATGCAATTTCTGAGCTGCTGTTTTCATGTCTTCCAAGGTTTTAATTTCCTGACCTGCCAATAATTCTGCTTCAGGAAGATTAGGCGTAATCACACTGACATGAGGGAAAAAGCGAATCAACTCTTGGCAGAGTTCACTAACTGCTACGTCGTGCGCTTCCTTGCAGACCAAGACAGGATCCAGAACCACAGGCACTCCTGGGCGTTGCTTGATAAAGTCCAATGCCTTCTCAGCCACACTGACAGTAGGGAGAAGACCAATCTTAATTCCCCCAAACTCCACATCACGCAAGCTATCTAATTCATGTTGAAAAATGGTATCGTCAGTTGGAAAGACTTCAAAGCCCTTTTCCGTCAAGGCTGTCAAACAGGTCACTGCTACAAAGCCATGCAAGCCGTTCAAGGTATAGGTAGCCAAATCCGCGGACAAACCACCACCACTAAAAATATCATTTCCAGAAAGTGCTAAAATACGATTATTCTTCATAACGAATCTCCTTTAAATATAAACCATTTGGTGCTGCAGTGGGACCTGCAAGCTGCCTGTCCTTTTTCTCCAAGATGAGGTCAATCTGCTCTACTGGCATGCGGTTATTGCCGATTTTGAGCAGTGTCCCCACCATATTGCGAATCTGCTTATACAAGAAACCATTTCCTGAAAAGGTGAAGGTCAAAAACTGACCTGTCTCATCAACTGTTAAACTAGCTTCTGTGATGGTGCGAACCTTATCCTCTACACTAGTCCCAGAGGCTGTAAAACCTGTAAAATCGTGGGTCCCTTCTAATTTCTTGACAGCCTCCTGCATCCGCTCCACATCAAGCGGATAAGGAAAGTGAGTGGCATAGTGACGGCGCATAGGATTCTTGGGACGGCCCCTATCCACGATAAACTCATAGGTCTTACTGTGCTTAGCATAACGGCAATGAAAATCATCCGCCACAAGCTCAATCGAAATCACATCAATATCTTCAGGGGACTGAGTGTCTAGAGCAAAACGGAGCTTCTCCTCATCCATTTGATAAGGCAGGTTAAAATGAATAACCTGTCCCAGGGCATGAACCCCACTATCTGTCCTACCAGCACCGTGAACAGTAATGGCTTGCCCTTTATTTAACTTGGTCAAGGTTTTTTCAATTTCTTCCTGAACACTACGCGCATGAGGCTGGCGCTGAAAACCAGCAAAGGCGTAACCATCATAGGAAATAGTTGCTTTATATCTTGTCATAACTTCTATTTTATCAAGAAATTAGTCTGTAAACAAGGCCCTAAATCAAATAGTGTCTGGGTACAAAAATCCAAAAAAGAAAAACTTAGGAAACCAATCCTAAGCTCTCTTTTGAAGTAGGTACATGACAAAGATAGAGGTTACAATTAACCAAGATCCTAAGATAGCAAAGACCAACATCCCATTGTGAGTTAATAAGCCAATTGCACCTAGAACGAATGGAGTCGTAAAGGCTCCGAAACTACAGCCTAAAACTGCAAATGAGGTTGCTTGATTGAGGAGTTTAGCTGGAATTCTTTCAGAGACAAGTTGAAAGACTGTCGTCAAGGCTACACTGTAGGCAAAGCCAGCCAGAATACTTCCTGCCACTACCACCCACAAGGATGGAGACAAGGCAATCACAATTTGCCCCAAGCCGAAGGTAATACCAGACCAGAGGAGCAGTTTCTCTTTAAATATTGAAATCAGGAAAGAAAAACTCACACCAGCCACAATCCCGATTAACTGCATGACACTAAGAACAAAACTAGATAACTGGGCATCTCCCAGTCCTCTTTCCACCATCAGACTTGGAATACGGATGGTAATAGCTGTATTGGTACAAACTACAACCGCCGCTTCAATAGCTAAGATAAAAATCAAGCCCTTCATTTCCCGAGTTAAGCGACTTGCTTCCTTCGTTTTTTTCTTGACTTCTTTCTTTTCTTTTCCATAAGGTACAAAGAGCAGATAAAGGGTCAGTACCAAAAATCCAGCACTGTAGGCTAGGAAGGTAGCTGTCCAACCGAAGGCCAACAATTGGCCGACTGCCAAGGTAATGAGAGAAGCCCCAACGACCTCTGCAGAACCGCGTAGTCCTAACATCTGAATTCGCGTTTTTCCTTGATAGCGTTCACTGATAATGGAAATGGCCTTGGCATTAATCATCCCAACACCCAAACCAAAAAGAATCCGTGTTCCAAAGACAAAAGGATAAGCTTGGTACCAAAAGGGAGCCGTTCCACTTAGTGATAAAATCAGCAATCCCAAACTGATCTGTAAGCGCTCAGGAAATATTTTTTCTAAGAAACCATTTAGTAATAACATAATCATGATTCCAAAGGAAGGCAAGCTCGCCAAGAGCTCAATTTGTTCCTTAGGATAACCTTGATAATAGTCAAACATGGCTGGCAGGGCACTCGAGATGGAAAAGGACGTAATCAAAACGAGGGAGAGAGCCAAAATACTGGCCCGTTCTAAAAATTGTTTCATGAAATCTCTTTCTATATTTCTCTTAATCTTCTACTTTTTTGATAGTCATCAAACAAGCAAGAAAAGAAGAAGCCTCTTTAGTGTACAGACTCCTTCTTAAACTCGAAAATGAATCCCTTGTGTCTTAGGATGATTTTCTCTTGATTTGCTTAATAAAGTAGAAGATAAATCCTGCCACCATATAAGCAACAAAGATAATCAGACACCACTTGAACACGACATCCCAACCCTTGTTCACATTCAAAAAGAAGTACGGGAAGGGACTGACCTTAGAATTAGGAACATCAAGTTTCAATACCAAGCCATTAAAAAGAGCAAAAATCATATACAGCAAGGGTAAAATCGTCCACACAATTGGGTCCCAAATCTTGTATTGACCCTGTTTGTCAAAAAAGAGGGTATCTGCTAAAAACCAGAGGGGAACGATATAGTGGCAAAGGAAATTTTCTAGAGTATAGAAATTAGTCGCAATAGGCGCTAAAAGGAAATGGTAAATCACACAGGTAATCATGATACTCATGGTGACCCCACCTTTTAAGCGCAAGAGACTTGGTCTTTGCCAGTTTTCACCTAAACGGCTCATAACCTTTAGGAGATAGAGCGTAAAAATCGCGACTAAAAGGTTGGACAGAACCGTATAATAGAGTAACATCCCAAATCCACCATGCTTGGCGATTTCAAGATAAACTCCCGTAAAAGCCGCTAGAAACAAGAAGATACGGCTATAAAATACAAGTTTATAGTGTTTTGACATGCTTAAATTTTCTTCACAAACTCTGATTTGAGTTTCATGGCACCGAAGCCATCGATTTTACAGTCGATATTGTGGTCGCCTTCTACGATGCGGATATTCTTCACGCGCGTTCCTTGTTTCAAATCTTTTGGCGCACCTTTTACTTTTAAGTCCTTGATGAGAGTTACTGTATCACCGTCAGCCAATTTATTCCCGTTGGCATCGATAGCAACAAGACCCTCTTCTACATCTGCAACTTCAGCAGGATTCCACTCATAAGCACACTCTGGGCAAACCAGTAGGGCACCGTCTTCGTAGACATACTCTGAGTTACATTTTGGGCAATTTGGTAGGTTGTTCATGGTTTCTCCTTATCATCATTCACTATTCTTTGAAAATCAAAATTTCTCGAACAGCAACTATTATACCTTAAAATCAGCATTTTGACAAATATAGAAAAAAACCGATATCAATCTATCGGCTTTTCTACATCTACATTCTTTTTTTAGCTTCTGCTTTGATTTTTTCAACTACTTCTTGAATGTTCAAGCCAGTTGTATCAAGGTAGACAGCATCCTCTGCTTGTTTGAGAGGCGAAGTCTCACGATGACTATCCTTGTAGTCACGCGCAGCAATTTCCTCTTTTAGAGTTTCAAGGTCTGTTTCAATTCCCTTGGCAATATTTTCCTTGTAACGGCGCTCTGCTCTTTCATCTACCGAAGCTACTAGGAAAATTTTCAATTCTGCTTGTGGCAATACAACAGTCCCAATATCGCGACCGTCCATGACAATCCCACCTTGCTGGGCAATCTCTTGTTGGAGAGAAACTAGTTTCTCTCGTACTTCAGGAATTGCTGCAATAGCTGAAACATGATTGGTCACTTCATTTTCACGAATAGGATGGGTGATATCCACATCTCCTACAAAGACAAGTTGTTCTCCAGTTTCTGAGCGTCCAAAACTGATTGGATGCTGGTCCAATAAGGCTAAAAGTTCTTCAACTTGTTCAACTCCTAATTGGTTCCTGAGAGCCATGTAGGTCGCTGCACGATACATAGCACCTGTATCTAGGTAGGTGAATCCAAAATCCTTGGCAATAATCTTGCGACCGTACTCTTGCCACTTGAAGCAGGACCGTCAATAGCAATTTGAATCGTCTTCATTTATGACTCCTATCTAGTCTTAATCACATCTCCAGGATTAGCAAACCAAGATCCTGTAGCCATATGGCCAGGATTCAAAGCCTCTAACTGAGCAATCGAGATTCCTGCACGAGCGGCAATAGCTGCTTCTCCTTCTCCAGCCATAACTTTTGTAGTTCCTTCTGGATCAGTTGGATGTTCTGAGCTACTAGATGACTCTTCTACCTTCTCCTCTGAACTAGAAGATGCCTGCTCTGAACTACTACTAGAAGTAGAAGAAACTTGCTCTACTTTTGTATCTGAATCGTGAAAATCTTTCAAGGCTGCTGTGCGATTACTCCCACCCGATGAAAGATAGATAAGAACAATAATCATCACGACTACAATCACAAAGAAAATACTTGCTAAAATAGTCAAGATACGATTAGCCAGCACTCCTCCACCTTGTTCTCTCTTACGACGTTCTGATCTTGTTTCTTCTTGATTCTCATAAATATCTTCTTGCCACGGTTCTTTTGCCATACCTTACTCCTTGTTTTTTTTTACTTTTCTTATTACAATATAAATATGAAAATCACACTTATACCTGAACGTTGCATTGCCTGTGGGCTTTGCCAAACTTATTCTGAATTATTTGATTACCACGATAATGGAATCGTGCGTTTTTACGATGACCCTGACCAACTAGAAAAAGAAATCTCTCCTAGTCAGGACGTCGTAGAAGCTGTTAGAAACTGTCCGACACGTGCCTTGATTAAAGATTAACTCTAACATCGATAAGAACGTTCCACTCCTTCTAGTTTAGCATATTTCCATGCAAAATTATAGTCTTTTCTCTTTATTTTTTTCTGTAAGATCAGGAAGGTCACTTTTTCTTTGACGAGATAAAGTGGTCTTTTTTTAGTCTCTAGATAAATCTTACTGATATACTTGCCGAGAATCCCAATGGTCAAGAGTTGAATCCCTCCGAGAAAGAGAATAACAGCCATCAGAGAGGTCCAACCTGATGTCGGATTGCCCAAAATGAGGGTCCGAACCACAACAAAAAAGGTCATAAGTAGAGAAATAAAACAAGATAGGAGACCTGCCACAAAGGCGATAATCAAGGGAAAATCTGAAAAATTAACAATCCCTTCAATGGAGTAGAAAAAGAGTTGCCTAAAACTCCAACTGGTCTTGCCAGCCTGCCTTTCGACATTTGGATAGTCCAGATAGTGGGTTTTAAAACCCACCCAGGCAAAGAGCCCCTTTGAAAAACGATTGGACTCGGTCAAAGCTAAAATAGCATCGACTACAGATCTTCTCATCATGCGAAAATCACGGACACCTGACGGCAAGGCTACTGGACTAATTTTTTGCATAAGACGATAAAAAAGATTAGCATAGAGACTGCGAAAGAAGGGTTCTCCCCCTCGACTGGTTCTGCGTGTTCCAACACAGTCCAAGTCTGCATTCTGGTCTAGTAAGGCTTTCATCTCTAGCAACATACTAGGAGGATCTTGGAGGTCTGCATCCATTACCACCACCAAATCTCCTGTCGCATATTGTAAGCCTGCATACAGAGCTGCTTCTTTGCCAAAATTTCGAGAGAAAGAAATATAATGAACTGCCGGATTTGCTCCCGATAGGTCTTTAAGAGTTCCAAGGTCCCATCACTTGATCCATCGTCGACAAAGACATACTCGATTTCTGTTTCCAAATCTGGAAGTAAAGCTTCCAAAGCCTGATAAAAAAGAGGAAGTACTTCCTCTTCGTTTAAACAGGGGACAATGATTGATATCACCATCTTAGTCTTCAAATCCATTTGGATGCTTGCTTTGCCAACGCCATGCGTCTTCACACATTTGGGTGATGCCGAGTTCTGCTTCCCAGCCCAGTTCTGCTTTGGCTTTTGCAGGATCTGAATAGCAGGCTGCGATATCCCCTGGGCGACGGTCGACAATGCGGTAAGGAATTGGTCGTCCCACTGCTTTTTCCATATTTTGGATAATTTCAAGAACTGAGTAGCCTTTACCTGTTCCAAGGTTATAAACGTTTAGACCTGAACCTTTTTGGATTTTTTTCAGAGCTGCAACGTGACCTTTGGCCAAATCGACAACGTGGATATAGTCACGAACACCAGTTCCATCTTCTGTATCGTAATCGTCTCCAAACACTTGCACTTGCTCTAATTTTCCAACGGCTACTTGCGTCACATATGGCAAGAGGTTGTTTGGAATACCGTTTGGATTTTCTCCCAAATCACCACTCTCATGGGCTCCGATTGGGTTGAAGTAACGAAGTAAGACCACATTCCATTCTGAGTCTGCCTTGTAGATATCCGTTAAAATTTCCTCTAGCATAAGCTTGGTGCGGCCATATGGATTGGTCACTGAAAGTGGGAAATCTTCCAAGATTGGCACTGTATGAGGATCTCCGTAAACTGTCGCAGAAGAACTGAAAATAATGTTTTTACAGTTGTTTTCTTCCATGACCTTCAAAAGACTAACAGTTCCAGCGATATTGTTGTCATAGTAGGCAAGAGGAATACGGGTAGATTCACCAACAGCCTTCAAACCAGCAAAGTGAATGACCCCTGTTGGTTCTTCTTGCTTGAAAATATCACGAAGAGTATCTGTATCACGGATATCTGCCTCATAAAACGGAATTTCAACTCCTGTGATTCTTTCAACAACTTCTAAACTTTTTCTGTTACTATTCACAAGGTTATCCACCACAACAACTTGATGACCTGCTTGGATTAACTCAATAACAGTGTGGGTTCCGATAAAACCTGCTCCGCCCGTTACTAAAATCTTTTCTTGCATCTTCTTTCCTCGATTCTCGGATTATTTTTTCTTATTTTACCATTTTTGATAGGGAATGTCATTTGCCATCCTAGAGGGTAGGATAAAATTTCAGTAAAATGCTTATACTCTTCGAAAATCTCTTCAAACCACGTCAACGTCGCCTTGCCATATATATGTTACTGACTTCGTCAGTTCTATCCACAACCTCAAAGCAGTGCTTTGAGCTAACTTCGTCAGTTCTATCCACAACCTCAAAGCAGTGCTTTGAGCAGCCCGCGGCTAGTTTCCTAGTTTGTTCTTTGATTTTCATTGAGTATTATTCGCTTTTTACTCGTTTGATATAGTTCTCAATTGGGTAGTTTGCTGGGTCTAGGGTCAACTCCTTGTCTTGGATCAGTTGAGCTAGATGGTAACCGATAATAGGACCAGTTGTGAGGCCTGAGGAACCTAGTCCACTAGCAGCATAGACACCTGATAAGCCAGGTACTTGTCCAAAGAAAGGAGAGAAATCACTGGTATAGGCACGGATTCCCCACACGCTCAGCTCTTGAAGTCGCTACTGCCAAGACTGGATAGTGAGGCAAGGCTGCCTCCTCCATTTGTTGGAGTAAGGTTTCATCTACCGTCAAATCAAATCCCATATCATTTTCATGGGTAGCGCCTAGGGATAATTTCCCACCTGCAAAAGGAATCAAATCCCACTCCTCTTCTGGCATAACAACAGGGTAAGCTTCCATGTCTTGGGCAAGTTGATAATCTCGGAGTTGCCCCTTTTGGGGACGAACATCAACTTCATAACCTAAAGGCTCTAACAGGTGTCCCAACAAAGCTCCCGTCGCCAAAATAACCTGATCAAACACCTCTTCTCCAATCTGGTATCCTGATGCTAAAGGTGTCAGAGTCACTTTTTCTTTGACCAGCGTGACGTGACTGGCTTCCAGTAAACGAGTCACTAAGAGTTGACCATCTACTCTCGCTCCACCAGAAGCATAGAGCAAGTGATCAAATCCCTGTAAGCCAGGGAATAATTCATTTGCTGATGCTTGATCCAGAATGGCTAACCGGCCTATCAAGGGAGATTCTTCCCTACGCTGGAGGGCTAGTTGATAGAGTTCTTCTAGCTTGGATTCGTCCTTTTTCAAGAGAAAAACTCCCGAACGCTGGTAAAAGTCGATTTCTTGTCCTGACTTCTCTAAATCAGCTAATAAATCCACATAAAAGTCAGCCCCCAAGCGCGCCATTTTGTACCAGGCCTTATTGCGGCGTTTGGAAAACCAAGGGCTGATAATTCCTGCTGCGGCCTTAGTAGCCTGACCTTGTCCATGATCAAAGACTGTTACTTCTAGATCACTTTCTTTAGAGAGGTAGTAGGCAGCTGTTGCACCTACAATCCCTGCTCCGATAATGGCAACTTTTTTCATTGTTTTCACTTTCTAACTAGATATGGTGGAAAGGATTGGTCGATGCTTGACTAGGTAAAATCTCTAGTTCCCAGCCTTTTTCCTCTTTCCATTGATTAAGAAGCTCTGCGATTTTTTCCACAAAAAGCACTTCAATATAGTGACCTGGGTCCAAGGCTAGCAAGCCATCAGACAACATATCCTGGGCAGTGTGGTAGTAAATATCACCAGTGATATAGACATCCGCTCCTTTAGCTAAAGCATCCTTATAGAAAGACTGCCCGCTTCCACCACAGATGGACACTCTTGAAATAGGCTTCTGCAAATCACTCTCTTGATAATGCACCAATCGAAGGCTATCTAAACCAAAGACTTGCTTGACATGCTGGGCCAATTCCCCAAATGTCTGAGGCTGAACATTCCCAATACGTCCAATTCCACGTTCAGGACCTGTCTCCTGCAGATAAGTCGTTTCCTCGATACCTAGCATCTGACAGAACCAATCATTGAGGCCATTTTCAACGATGTCAATATTGGTATGGCTGACATAAACTGCGATGTCATGCTTTATCAAATCAATGTAAATCTGATTTTGTGGACGGCTAGCTACCAAATCCTTGATGGGACGGAAAATCGGCGCATGCTTGACAATAATCAAGTCTACACCCTTTTCAATGGCTTCAACCACCGTTTCTTCACGAATATCGAGAGCCACCATGACCCTTTGGATATCCTTGTCTAAAGTACCAATTTGCAGACCACGACTGTCTCCCTCCATGGAAAATTCCTGAGGGCAAAAGGCTTCATACGCATTAATCACTTTACTTGCTAACATGGAGAACCTCCTTGATGGCTTGAATTTTATCTACTAGAACTTGACGTTCTTCCAGATTTTTTTCTGGGATTTGTCCGAGGGCAAACTCTAGCTTAACAGCTTCTTTTTGCCATTTTTGGACAAAGACTGGACTGACCTCTTTGGACAAGAAGGGACCAAAGCGAACATCACTAGCTGATAGCTTCATTTGTCCTGCTTCCACCACCAAAATCTCGTAAAACTTGCCAGCCTCTTCTAAGATACTTTCAGCTACAATCTGAAATTCGTTCTCTTGTAGCCAGATACGCAAGTCGTCTTCACGATTATTGGGTTGGAGGATTAAACGCTCTACATTAGCTAGCTTGTCCAAGCCTTCTTCTAATATCCTAGCAATCAAGCGTCCGCCCATACCAGCAATGGTAATGACAGACACTTGGTCTGCCTCTTCAAAAGCTGCCAAGCCATTGGCTAAACGAACCTGGATTTTCTCCTTTAGGCCGTGACTTTCAACATTTTTGACCGCAGACTGATAGGGGCCATCCACCACCTCACCCGCAATGGCACTTTTGATTTGACCTCTTTCGACCAAGTCGATAGGCAGATAAGCATGGTCACTTCCCACATCTAGTAAAATAGCTCCCTGTGGCACAAAGGAAGCCACTAATTCTAATCTCTTTGAAATCATTTTCTCTCACTTTCCAAAACTCTATTACCTCTTATTATACCACATTTCAGCTGGCAATCTTGTACCTAAAAAGACCGCAATCCACAGATTGCAGCCTTTCT
>BNJU01004810.1_pt1 | contig 33889 bp, 48 predicted proteins | sample 8539281 | NCBI WGS metagenome assembly BNJU01 (sample SAMD00202456, study PRJDB9452) | human saliva metagenome | isolation source: human saliva | place: Japan
TCCCACATAGTAATACCCCATTAGGCCTTGGCGAGGCGCCAATCATGGTGAGAACAGCCAAGTCTGGAGCGCAATGCAGAGCGCGTTACATCCATGTTCTCATAGCACTTCCGTAACGGGTCCTTTTCACGTACAATATGGGTATTGCTTCTTGTCGTTTTGAAAGTTTCACCCGTCCTCCTTTCCATATGAATATTATATCCTATATCATTTTAGAAAAAGAGGAGGCGCTCTCGCCTCCTCTTTACATCATCAAATAAAGTATATCTTTATTACCATTCAAGTTCTTCTACATCTTGGCGACCACGACCTGTAAGTGCATCCATCATCATGCGTTGCTCAATTTGAGCCACCATTTTCTTAGTATTTTTAACCGCATCTGGGTTAACAGAGATAGAATCGATACCACTCTTAACTAAAATTCCAAAGTTCAGGAGTGACACTTGGTGCTTGGCACAGATGGATACAGTCTTACCATCTTTGCAGAGCCACTTCGATAAGATGACGGATAGCTCTGAACGGCTAAATTACGTTCATCATAATGTATTGAACTGTTTCATTATCGCGGTCACAACCTAGAACAAGCATTGTCAAATCGTTAGAACCAATGGAGTAACCATCTACGTATTTATTGAATTGGTCAGCCAGGATAATATTTGCTGGAATTTCAGCCATGAGCCAGATTTTGAAATCTTTACCGCGTACAAGGCCTTCTTGAGCCCTCAAGTTAGTTACGAGTTCAGCCTCTTCTACAGTACGGCAGAATGGAATCATAACTTGAAGTTTTGAAACCAAATTCATTACGCACCTTTTAGTTGCTTCTAATTCTAATTTGAAAGCAGGTGTGTATTTAGGATCATAGTAACGAGAAGCACCACGCCGCCAGCATGCACTGGATTCATGTGGTTCATATTTGTCACCACCTTTAAGGTCGCGGTATTCACTAGATTTAAAATCGCTTAAACAATCTACTTGGCGAGGCTAATGCTTGACATACACGCACTTTCTGCCAATGTATTTGACAGCTACATCACTGCGACCTGTTTCGATAAGGTGCAATGGATGTTCATGGATGAATGTAGTCCAAATGAACTCTTCACGCATTAAACCGATACCATCACAAGGCAATACACCGTATTTTTCAGCCAAATCTGGATCGCCTAAGTTCATGTAAATCTTAGTACCAGTTACAGGGATATCTTCACCACCAGCTTGTTCTTGTGGTGCAGCTGGTTCTTTCAATCTTCTAATACAGCATCGTAAACAATACCATTAGTTGCATCAACAGTAATCATTTGGCCTTCTTTAATAGAAGTTGTAGCTTCATGGCTACGGCTCTTAGTACCAACGATACAAGGAATACCAAGTTCACGGTTAACGATGGACGCATGGCAAGTCATACCGCCAGCATCTGTAACGATAGCTTTGGCTTTTTTCATAGCTGGAACCCAGTCAGGTGCTGTCATAGCTGTAACAAGGATTTCGCCTTGTTTGAATTCATCAATATCTTCAGGATTGATGATAACATATGTGCCAGACAGCTTTACCTGGGGATGCTTTTGTTAAACCTTTAACTGATTTCACGATCTGTTGTAGTTTTTACTTTATCTGCAGTTTTCAGATTTATCTTTTCTGGACCATACTGTTTCTGGACGAGCTTGAAGAATTCAGATTTTACCATTTCTTTCGTCTACGCCCCATTCCATATCCATGTAGCAGCCATAATGTTTTTCAATAGCTTTAGCGTATTCAGCTATTCAATACTTGTTCATCGAAATAACGTTTGTTAGCTTCATCAAGTACGATTTCTTCTATGCAATCGCCATCAAGCACACGTACAAGGCGAATATTTTCATTAATCATGATGATAACCATTTTTGTTATCTACACGAGTTATCTGGTGTAACTGTACCTTGTACTACATATTCACCAAGGCCCCAAGAACCTTCGATTAAGATATTGTTGTCATTACCTGTTACAAGGTCAACCGTAAACATAACACCAGCAGCTTTGGAGAATACCATCATTTGAACAGCTGCACTTAACGCTACTGTCATATGGTCAACGCCTTGTTTTACACGGTAATATGTTGCACGATCTGTAAATGTAGATGCATAGCATTCTTTTACTTTTTCAATGATTGTATCTACAAACATTTAAATGTATCTTGTTGACCAGCAAAGCTAGCATCTAGTAAATCTTCTGCGGTTGCACTAGACCGAACGAATGGATGCTTTACCTTTTCACCTAGTTCTTCATACGATTTGCGGATAGCTTCAGCCAATGCAGCAGGCATTTCTTCTTGACAAATCATGCGGCGAATTTTTGTACAAACTTCACGAAGTAATGCAGAGTTTTCTACATCATCTAAATCATCTAACTCTTGACGAATACGATCTTCAAGGCCAGTTTCTTTCATAAATTCACGATACCCATATGCAGTTGTTGCAAAACCATAAGGTACAGAAATTGCACATTGTAAGGGAAGTTAATTCTGCCTGAGGATGATTTACCACCTACTAAATTTACGTCTTCACGTTTTATTCATCAAACCATAATACATAAGCTGTTTCGCGGTTCATGAGGAACCTCCTGTTTGTAATTGAGTGCAACACATTAAACCTTTTACATATAAATAGTATAACAATTTAAATTATGATAATTTTATGGGCATATTTTCAAATATATCACCAAAACAAGAGATGACCATTTAAATTATAAACGGCCATCTCTAAAACTACTTGGATATAGTTATTGCGTTGCATAGAATACATAACAAATTAATGCAGTGCAAACGATTAATAAATACTTATTAATATTTGTTAAGCGATACAATATCATTAAGTATAATATCCAGAATGAAAATTAAAATATTGCCAAATAGACCGGCAATATTCCACATTATAAAACTCAATTATTATCTAAGTAATTCAGACTCAAAAATAAGACTGAAGATAAAATTTTATACTACTAAATAAAAGCCAAGCCCATTGAATATATTGTCATTATAAAACTTTTAATGAGGTTGAATGCCACCATTTAATAATAACCATAACAAGGATGCTAATATTATAGTTTAAACATTATGTAAATATAATCACAATAAAAACTATTATGTAATTAACATAAACTAGCTTATCAGTCAAAATTGGTAAAATGAAGAACATCAATACCAGCATTCCCATAATGATTCATAAAAAGCCTAATAATATATAAACATATTGCACCTTTAAATGTAACACTGAATTATATCTAGTATCGTCTCTTTATTAGGATGTACTAATAATCGTATTGAATCTTCGAAACATTAAATCCCCTTTATTTAATAGTCAACTGAAAAAAAGCTACTAAAGGCTTAAAAGTAGATATGCCTACTAGCAATAACGCTAAGAATATTGCTATCCCCATTTTTTAAATTAGTTAATCTGTATAAGAGTACAGTAAATAGAAAGTATATATAAATTTCAAATAGCCCTACTAGAAATGAACAAAATCATATATATTTCCCCAAAAGACTATCGATAGAAATCTTCTTATACCAATTAAAACTAAAATATTAGGAATAGTAACAAAAATTTAATGCAGATATTACTAGGGTTACCGTAAACTTTAAAAAGTCTACTTTCAAATTCGCACCAATAATCCAGCTTATAAATTCCATCAAATGAAAAATAATCGATAATTAAAATCAATTAAATAGGATGATAAATTAAAACCAACAAATGTATCTAGATATGAAATATGAATACTTTTAAGCTTTAACATAATTCCATTTATTAAATACAATCCACGACTGTAATCAACCGATACAAAATAACGTTAGTGCTGATTTATAGTTTCATTTTTATTAGTATACCAGAAGATATAGGTTTAAATAGCAATAATTCTAAGAGTTTCTTCATATAATTTTTCTCCAATATATACTCCACTTTACTAAACAGTCTTTAATTATAAGTTTTGGGAGTTAAAATATTAAAATTATCTTCAGTTAAAACAATGGGAGCTAATTATATTAGCTCCCATTATAACAAAAATATCAACTAGTTATTAATTTTTACAAATTTACGCTTACCTACTTGAACAATCATACCATCTTCAGAACTAGGTTTTTCTTTGTGTTTTTCACCGTTGAACACCAGCTTTAATGGAGCGGCGAGCTTTACATTGGAAGCAGTCTGACAGCATCCATACAGGTGTGGTACGAGGCTACTTCGCTAGGTGTATCAATAGCATATTCAGGAATATCTGTTGGCAGTGCATGTTGTTGGAATACGCGTTAATTCATCTTCACTTCTTGCGCTGCTTGTTCACCATGATATAAACGAACGATAGTTTTGCCAATTGCATTTTGCATCCGTGGGTGCAAATGTGCCATTTCTAAACGTTCTTCCATGTCGTCTTCGATGAACATATCAAAGCAGGCATGAGTAACGCATCATCAATTCATCAGAATAGACATGGCTTTACCATACATATCTGGGTGCTTCATCGATACAGATGTAGTGCCCAAGTTTACTCATCTTTTGAACGCCGTCAGGGCCTGTCGAGCAATGGCGTAGCAGCAACCTTGCCGCTCCGTCTGCCAAATTCTTGTAGGTGAGCGACCCACCAGCTGGATTTGAAAGTTTGATCTGCATCACCAAATTCCAACGTCATGCTGCATGCTGCTGGAGTCTTGACCTTGCATCAATAGATACATGAATTCATGGACATGATAGGACGATCTTCTTTGTAACGTTTGTCAAAGTGCATCGCGCTCCATCGCCGATGCTGCTGTATAAGAACTTGCCAATCGCCATTGCATCAGCGAGAAGTTCTGTGGGTTCAAGCCATTCACTGTTATGGCGCTGATTTGTCAGGGTCTAATACCTTAAAGATCTTTGTGTCACCGGTTTTCGCATTTTAATACTTTCTTCCTTGGTAAGTGGTGGGCGTGTTGCCTTTTACCCGTTGGGTCCGCAATACGAGCCGTAAAAGCCGCCGTACAGCCAACCACTTGATGGCCAAACTCTTGGGTCAAGCAGAAGCTTACGAGTGAGTGCGGTGCATGATCTCTCAAATAGATATGCTCGGGAGCCAGCAGGATCGAGGCCCAATTTTACGATCGATGGTTTTATTCTCTTTCGATGGAACGTTCTATTTGCACTGAGTCTTCTTCATTAATTATTCGAATATATATGTAATTTATTTTGCACTCTTGTTCTTCATAATCATAAATCCTCCTACATAATTCTGTTCTTTATAGTATACCATTATAAATGACTTTCCTGATATATATAGTGTTTTGTTTTATGTCTTTTGGTATACTATTTATAACATAATATATTTTACGTTATATTTACTTTAAAAAGAGGTGACTATAGGTAATAACTCAAATATGAGACTCGTGTTAAGCCAGCTCTTGAGCAATCAAAGGCATCAACTAAAAGACGATTTGGATGATTGTATTATTACTTGTTCTTATTAGCGGTGGCAGTTTGGTTTAAGCGCTACCATGTCTAATCTTCAGATGTATCAACGTTCGACCATCTGCATCGTCTCGGATCTATGACATGGCAATTTAATTACTACAGTTCCTCCCAGAAAATCGTTTGCAGTCCCATTGTTAGTACCAAAGATTACAAGATGGCTCTGTAGCTACTGAAGACTCCCGTTTTATTGCCATCACGGTATCGACTGTCATTATTTCTATTTGGGTTAATGTTGTACATAGTGGTGTGTCGAGGTGGTTCTACAATTACACAACAATTGGCTCATGTGCATTTCACCAGAACTCTTAAACAGATTTCGAAGCTTTATTAACTTAAAATCGAACAGCACTGCAAACAAAGATTCTTGAAGTATATATGAACCATTTATTTTGGTCAAGGTATGGTGTTCAATAATGACTCATGTTTCTACGATTTAACATTGTAATAATCTTCTTGCTGAGTTACCTCAAAGTCAAACTACTACTCCCATTCAACAATTTGAGCCGGTAAAAAACAGGCTGTTGTATTGGGCCAAATGGTTAGTATGGTTATCTACAAGATTAAGCGATGCGGCTCGTGAAGCGAATTTGAGTTTAGTTGCTAAGCAGAAAAACTCAAGAAAACAACAATGCATCTTTTATCAATTCATGTTATAAATTTCTGAAAAATTGGTGATGATGTCTATAAGATGGTCTTAAATTTATACCACTCTCGATATGGATGCTCAAAATGCGACTTGACAGTGCAAAATCACCAACTATGTATACTGACCAAATGGTCTACACCAACAATGATTGCTATTGTAGCAATCCACATAACAGTTATGTGTGCATGGTCGTGGTCGTAGAATGCCTTTAACGTGCATCACAAGCGGAACGTCAGCAGGCTCTGCTGTGAAACCATTTGTTTACTTAGTTGCCTGATGGTAAAACTCAGGTTCCATTGTTGATGACAGCCTGTTGATTTTAATGGATGGCGTCCTCAAAACTATGAACGAAACTTTGAAGAGCAATATTGCTTGTTATGCATTACAATATTCTAAACGTTCCAGCTGATTGCGGTAGAAGTTGGTATGTTAGATTGTCTTGGCTAAAGTGGGTATTACTGCATTAACTGATGAGATAACAACTTATCAACAGCGTGTGGTTTAACTCGTGGTGTTTCACCATTGGAGTGGCAAATGCTGGCGTGGCTGTGGTGGCGTTAGGGTTCGGCCTACAGCAATCGCATAAATTGTGGTTTATGGATGATGGAAAGAATTCATCCAGAAAACGTCGTTGAAGAAAAGATCTGCTATCATCACTGATATGTTTGAGTCTGTTATTTGGTGGGGTACTGGTGGCAATCTTTGCTATCAGTGGACCTGCGGCTGGTGGCTGGTACAACGGATGATGAAAGATGTTGGTTCGTTGGATATACCTGATTTAGTTCTTTGCTGTTGGTTAGTTGATGGCTACGGGTCTGAAACATTAGGTATTACTGGTGGTTTCAACCAGCTGTATGTGGAACAATTTGTCAGTCTTCTTCATCTGCTTCTGACTTTAATGCCGTAATTATGCGGCTGTTAGTGAGGCATTATAATCGGTGAAGAAAGCTCCGAAAAGGACGATAAGATAAAAAAGATGACAAGATAAAAGGATGTGGATAAGAATGATGCAATCTCAAAGATGATGCTCATCGTCTGGAGTAGAATCTGATTCAACCAAGTCAATCGAAGTCTAAAAGATATATATATGTGGTCTGCCCTGTGAGATGATACAGACTTGGTTGGTCTGCCTAATGAGACGATCAATAAATCGACCTACAGAAACAACAACTTCATCTACCCAGTTTGACCGAGAATATTAATCTCTTTCTGCACTTCTTTTTGACGTTAGTACGCAGAGCCACCTGTACTTTCTTTACGGTGTTTTAGGTTGGGCCTTAAGATTATCTCGTTGAATCTTATTGGATTCTTCTCTCGTAGTAGATTGCAAGTCATTTACTTTCACAGTAGCAGATAAACCAGCTTTGATTATCTACAGTGACTCGATTGCCATAATGGATAGCAATCATCCTAACGAGCGTAAGATCGTGACATATACGAGCTTGACCAATAAGCGACTGCATCAATGGATAATGTCTTGATCATCGTTTCACCGGGTGCCTCTGGCACGTGGTGTCTAAAGACTCCTTACGAGGCGCATTGATGGCGGATAGGCGCTTATCCTTGTTGTCTCAGAGAATTGGAGCCTTTAACTGTTTAGTGATGGCTTCGCTTCTGCACGCGGAACTACGTTCATCGATTCCGCATCAGCTGCAGCCGTCGCATAACGTCTGTTTGCGTTTTCTGTTAAACTGTTTCTTTCTCTTTCTGATTGACCGCGCATGCGACGTGTTCCATCTAATTCTGAGTGCCACGTTCGTTCCGATGATTTACATTGTGACGGCAAATCGGTTTCGTAACATTTTCCATTTCCACTACTGCCGTTGGACTTATCGTCACGAGAGCGCGATTAAACCAATATCCTTTGGTAGCCCTAAACTGTACGCAATGCTCAATGCATGACTACCAGCATGCGCCAATATGTAAATCGATGGGTGAAGCTTTAATGTTACGCTCATCAAAGTCAACATGACCATTCTCGATACCTGCCGTATGGTACGCGCGGGTTCTTTTAACTCATTTATAGCGAGTACTAACCATCATGAGAGTTCCCTTTTGTCGGAAGAACTCAAGTATGGATACAGCTAAAGCACTACCTTCCTCCGGATCTGTGCCGGAGCCGAGTTCATCGAGTAGCACAAGATCATTAGGACCACAATGTTTAATAATAGAAATCACTTGTGTCATGTGTGCGGGGAGATGTAGACAAGCTGGCTTCAGTGCTTTGTTCATCCCAATATCTGCAAAAATATATGTGAAAATCAGCAATACGACGTGATGATGAAATAGGAATAAACTCGTGCTGATATCGCAGGGATAATGACCAAGTGTTTTAGCCATGCACGTTTTACCACCCGTGTTGAATGCGGTAATCAATGAATTCGATAGTCCGTCCCAAACGAATATCTGTAGGTACAACTGTATTGGCAGGAATCAACGGATGGCGAGCACGCATCAAATTGACGTCACGCCCTTCGCTCAATGTGGCTTGTAATGCCTTTTGAGCTATAGCGAGTTTTGCTTTACCATAGACAAATTCAATATGAGATACCTTTTCACAGGCATCGCATCAGATCATTATGTTGTTTTGATAAGGCTGAAAGTTCCTTATAAATGCATAGTACCTCTTGCTCCTCACCAATTAAAAAGCTTCTTGCGAAATCATTGTTTAGCTGTAAGTCGCATCAGTTCAATATAGTAATGTTTGCCCTATGCAGTCGTACGTGAATTAAAACCATCAAAATATTGGCGATATTCTTGCTTAACAGGAATTACATAACGATTGTTGCGTTGCGTAATAATCGCTTCTTGGAAATATTTCTGATTATCCTTGTCATGTAATATGGCTTGAATATCGTGTTTAATACGATCTCGCGTCTTACTAGTCGTATTCCAGCCAGGCTCGCCAATTTAGGAGATGCCGTATCGAGCAATTCCCTTTATCATCAAACACCCGTTTTAATCGATGTATCTACGGTCCATATTCTTGTCTCTTGCATCCATAAAGACAATAATGGGTATTCTGTCATGCACTCTAAAGAACTGCGCCATACGTTTATAGCACCTGTGGTTATATAGACATCATATGGCTTCTCAGTGAAACGCACAAAGTCCTTGACTCTCTCTACGAGATTCCACGTATATCTCAGGTCTAAAGTTGCTCGATTTCTGTTTGCCAAGAGCGCGGTGCTTCTAGCTGTTTCAAACCTAAAAGCCTCTTGAGTCTTTTCTCGATTCGTCATGGGTTCCAATGCTAAAGCCATTTCTTCTAGCAATAATAGACAGCAATGACTATGCTACTGCTTCTTTCATTTTGTAGTCTATTACATCTTCATTAACACATGTACTCTCGTTCTATAAACATGCTCTGAAAAGTCATGCTCCCCGTGTAATAGATTCGCCTTGAATCCTTTTCTTGTTAGGTGGTGCTGCCTCCATCATGCCGTTACCTGCCAACATGTAGGAGTACAATATCTTTCACATAGCTTGGTTTCATATGACGGCCATCTATGCGTAACCTATGGAAATACCTGTAGCAACTTCATAGGAGGTACATTGTGACTCGCATATCCATTTCATGACTATTCATGATGTGCATGCGACGAGTATGGATGATCCGCACAATTGAATATTTCACCTTTTCTATCCTTTGGTCGAATCGATTCACTAACACGCTGTAGGACAATTACTTTACTACCAATGTGCCAACAAAACTTGCTGTACTTTAATGTTCAAAATCATCATTTCCGTATAGCCATGTCATCGATCTCAATAGGAACGTGGCTATGTTGGCTAGTTCAATAATTTGTTTCGAGGTCAACTCTTGCGATTGGATTTACACAGCTTCTATGTAACTGTTCCCAGAAATGCAATGTGGGTGTATTGAAAATATTAAGGCCTGTATCAGCCTCAATGGCACCTGTCTCATCCTGATTCACGGAGCCATAATAATGCTTGTGGCACGTGATATGATACTCTCTGGATGATGCCTGTACATTGCCTCTAATGTGTGTGTATATGCTTCTACTTCATCATCCTTTTTCACAACTCATTGGTGTAGCAAAGGTACACGTCACATCAGATTGAGCACATAAACGGGCTGCCTCATCGCCTATACAGATAACGCATATGGTGTACGACTCAGTCTGTCACCACCAAAAACGATTCTGCTCCGCACAGAAATTGCTTTCACACGTCTATTTCATCGATTTCGCGAGCTGAAATCGCAGGACAAGTATCGTAGATAACTCGTGTTGCGCCTTGATCATATCTCATCACTAACGCACTGTGCCTGATGCTTGCCATGATTCTACATGATGTAGCCATTATTCTTGCTGTTTCTAATGCGAGTGCAGCATCGACGTAGTGCATTAAGAACGCTAGCAGGCCACATATAAGCCATCAGGAATATCTGCTAGAGATAAGCCTAATAGTACATGCTGCGCAACCGACCTGACTGTTCTGTTACCTTCTCTAACGATGTGGGCACTTTGTTAGCAATAGCTGGCACATACTCATTTGTAATGATCACACGCCAGAGTCTGGGATGGTCAGTTAATTCAGTATAATTTGTTTCACCATTAGAATAACACTGAGATGTACAGCATATCATATTTGCAATTAGCTCTTGTAGACCTCGTGACTTTTGTATTCTTTGGTATGAATGCTATGTACTGACCTACTGCTAAGCCCTCTGGGTCAACCCTTTATACAGTGTATCGGATACACATGTCCGTCGTCATCTCTGTGGCCTAGGTAACACTGCCATTGGGTGTAATATTTGCTAATCATGGTGACACCTTGTTCAATAGGTTTCCTGTTAAGGATAAATACGCTGTGCACGATTTAGCCGATTAGCTTACCCTGGTGAGTTTGGCGCACTACGGTCATCATTTGTCGATCTACCGTGTCTTCTAAATAGGCTGTGCGAAAATCCACGATTAAATCCAGTGCTAGGGCTTTGCGTGATTTCGTGAATTGATCTACTCATCCAATATCTCTCTATAAAGTACCTATCCTAAATAGTGACATGGAAACCTTTTCCATACGCCCTTCTGCACTGAGGATGTAAGCACCAGTAACTTTCGAGTTCGTTCATATGCCTCACTATACTGGGTGGGAGTCCTTTGGACTTAGCAAATAAGCTTCATGTTTAGGTAACACTTTCACCCTTAGATCAATAATTCGCCAAGGTAGCGACAGGTTGTGCTAAAGCACCTCGTTTGCCACTACGTCACTGATGAAGAACTCATCAAACATTGGCCTGAGTAGCGTCGCATAATGCACCATGTACAAATACTTCCAATTTCTGCCTTGCAATGTTTGCATATATGTTGAATTTCCTTAAGACTTAATTCAGGCCAAACATACACGTATGGCAGCCTGAGACTTTCATAAAACGAACCGCATCAAATTCTTAGCGGCTGTCATTTGTGTCTCCCATGAAGATGGATGTTTGGTGCAACACGTTTTAGTCTAACAGCCTTCTAAGTCCTGCACGATGGCATCTGCCCATACGGAATCTAAAGTCCTTAATGTGCCTGTTTCACGTCCTTGAGTTTCCGTATCGCCAAAGCAAACATGTATGCACTGGGCATACAGACACATCTACCGTATGCGCTAACCAGTGCAGCCTCACCAATTCATCAATACCAAAATTGTGCGCCAGGCCCGTGACGTTAAAGACCTTGCTAAATATATAGCATCTGCGATTCTAGCGAGCCATAAAATTTTCCATCAATGCCCGAACTGGTGCTAATAATTCCATAATAAATCCTTTCTGACTCGTACCTGTCTATTATGTAACAGGGGATAGATGAGCGCCACAAAGGAGTTTTATCATGGTAAACTCTTTCGCGGGCTCAAAGTTATCGTAGTTTACAATTTTAGTTGCTAATGCATCAATAATCGCCCGAATTGCACCATCAATGTGCCCTTTCGTATAGTGCCATCGTCGATCTAAATTATGTTATAAGCTAGCTTCCAAATAACCTGCTCCAATATATTCCTTCGTAAACGTCGAATTGATACGGATTCTAAGTATTCTCGCCATGTTTCCTTAATAAAGCGCTACAGTGTCGCACTTGTAACAGATGCTGGTGTTTCCTGTGTGATAGTCGACTTGTACCTGGGAATTTACTGAACGATTGATATCTGAGTAAGCGGTACTGTATTGGATATTACAGCTGCGAGTCGATTTCAGCATATACCTTTTACCAGACAAATCGAAGTTTTTATGCCGGACTCGTGATGTGTCACGATAGTTGTAATCGCTGCGCATTGACTGTGTACTGCGCTTACGCCTGGATGGTAGTCGCTTTTCGCTGGATGATAGGCCCTCATATTAGTCAATCCTCATTTAGCTAGTAGCCCAATCAACTACACCTTTTCACATCATAGAAATCAGTGTCGCGTTGCGCTTGGTTCCATCTTGGCCTCTCAACCCTTACCCATCATAATACCACACACATGCCAAGTTGTTCACGCGGTACTTCTGTTAATGGCTTAAGTGCTTTTGGTTCTATACCCATTAGCGGTTTCAAATAACCACAAATCCTTATTTGTTGAGCAATATTGCGGTTTAAGCGGCTTCAATAACAGCTAGCACCAACGCGGTTCTCATATATGGGAACTCTTCGGAATAGAGTTTAGGATTGGAGCATTAGCCGTAACGACTGTCACCTTCTGGTAACATCATCTTCATGGAGGCCATCTTTGTGCATGAAAACTGAAATGTAATGATTTGGCACAAAGACCAGCATGTGCTAAAGTATGCGTTACTTCTGTTAACGCTTTTCTTGAGGTGTCGCATACCGCCAGATAGTATCGCTACTGGGAATTGTAGGCGCTAATATTATCATAACTTACGATACGCGCCACTTCTTCCCAGCAATATCCGCGCGCGTGATTACATCCATCCGCCATGTTGGAACAGGTGCTCCAATAGTATCACCAGATTCTGTGGCTGCCGAACTCGAGCTTCGTTAAAATATCTACCATTCTATCTTTTTCCAATAAGTGCCAGAGATAGTCATTGATTTGTTCTGCTGTAGAAAGTTACAGTGCGTTGTTCTACTGGTTCTGGATACTTCGCTCAATAACGCACTGCGCCCACCTTAGAAGGACAGATTTGTGACATGGTGTATGCTTGCGATCCGATAGCATATGCTGTATATTTATGGTTTACACCGCGTTCAAAACGACCAGATGCTTCCGGAACGCATACCTAATGCTTTGGATGTGCGACGGTGATGAATGGTCCGCCAAATGCGAGCGACTTCGAACAAGACGTTTGTAGTTTTGTCTGTTGCTTCACTGGTAAGACCACCCGCCCCGCCTGCACTACGCCGATTGGGCCCTTTTGTATCTGCAATGATAAGCATGGACTCGTGAGTTTCACGTTACATTACCGTCTAGTGTAGTAGTGTTTCACCAGCTTTTGCACGACGTGCAGCCAAGGGTATGGTCCGCTACACAATGCGCCGTCGCCGGCATGCCATTGGTTGACCTAATTCAAGCACTTAACGTAGTTTGCCCCACGTCCACTACATTGTTAATAGCGAATGCTGTCGCAAACGATTTTGCATCACAGTGGAGATGGTTCGATGGTAACATTCGTAACAAGACGGGATGTAAAGTCGCGTGCTACAGATGTCGTGCTTCGGTAGCTTCGGATGCGCTTTACCTGCGGTGACTGGACCATTTCGTCACCACTTACTACTGGGAGATAAAATGCCTTTTGTTTGTCGTGATGCCGAATTCACGAGACAAACCTGCCGCCCAGAGAAGCAGTCTGCTGGGTGTGACATTGAACCGATTCGCCTGCAGTGTCGTCAAGCATAAGTGCTTCTTTAATATCTAAAACCGAATTCGTGGTGTACCTTCAGGAAAATATGGGAGTGCCTTGTTAGCTTCTTCTGGTCGTACCTGATCAGAGGAAATACCGAGAATTCAGCAACGCAGAACCTTGCTGCCTTCTGATACAACACCACGTAATTTACTGAGTTTCTTGCCATCTGCCAGAGCGAGGATTTTATGATGCGCAACTGGTACTGTTGACCAACAGCCACGATTCGTAGCGGCGGTAACGATTGCCGTAATTTCTTCCCATCTTGGACTCAGCATTGTGCTTGGCATGCCTTAGTGAACCTGCATCTGGGTGTTTTGTGAATTCTACTGATTTTACCAGTATAGATCAAACCTGGATCCATAGAAAGTACTTCTTCTACAGGAATACCTGCTTGTGTCAATTCATCCGCTAATTCTTGGGCAGGACGATTTAGATCAAGAGGTACGTATTCATTCATCCATTGTAAGCTTGCTTTCATTTCTACCTCCTAAAATTGTTCCAAGAAACGGATATCGTCTTCAAAGAATAGAGTAATCCTTAATACTATACTATAGCAATACGTTCTACGCCCATACCAAAAAGGCGACACTTTCACCTTATTAGGATCGTAGCCATTAAGCTCAGAGTACGCGAGGATGTACCATACCACAACCCTAGATTTCAAGCCACCCCGGTATGAGAACATACACGACAGCCTTCACCACCACACATTACACAGGAGATATCTACCTCTGCAGATGGTTCTGTGAATGGGAAGAAGCTTGTACGGAAACGTACCTTTGTGTCATCACCAAACATATGGCGTAGGAATGTTTCAATGGTTCCTTTCAAATCAGCGAACGTAATGTGTTCATCAATAATCAAGCCTTCTACTTGATGGAATACTGGAGAATGCGTAGCATCATAGTCCCAACGATATGCCTTACCAGGCGCAATCCTTGCGAATCGGGCATGTTCGAGCTCATGACGTTGCATGGTACGTGCTTGTACAGGAGATGTATGAGTTCTAAGCAAGAAATTTTCTGTAATATAGAAAGAGTCTTGCATATCGCGTCGCTGGATGATCTTTTGGTAAATTAAGACACTCAAAGTTAAAGTGATCTTGTTCGATTTCAGGACCTTCTTCAACGGTATAGCCCATTTTCATGAAGAAATCTTCAATCATTTCGTTTACTGTTGTCCAGCAGATGAATATGACCTGTTTTGGGAGCTCTGCAGGTGAGAGTAATATCGATTTTCCTCTTCCAAGTGAGCGTTCATAGTGCTACTTCCATAGAAGTTTTCAATGCATCGATTTCTTCCTCTAATGCTTGACGAACTGCAGTGACAAGAGCCCCCATTTTAGGGCGTTCCTCTGGGGAAAGTTTACCCAACCCTTTTAGCAATGCTGTTACTTCACCTTTTTTACCTAAATATTTTACGCGTACGTCTTGCAACGCTTGTTCATCAGAAGCGCTTTTAATAGCAGATAAGGCTTCTTCTTTAACGTGCGTTGTAATTCTTGTTCCATACAGCGTCCTCCTAAATTACAAAGTTCCTTCCCCCATTATACCGAAATTTGGGTCATCTTCTATTGAATCTCCAAAGGTAAATCCGGTGAGGACGCTCTTCTACTACGTACCTCTTGCTATATGTACCACTTCACCTAACTCGTTATAAATACGCGCAGTAGCCACCATCGTAGTTTTACCACTGTGTTCCACATTCGCTACACCACGCAATACTGTGCCGCCTTTGACAGCTTTCAAATAGTTACCATTAATATCAATGGTACTCACCGATTTTCCTAGTGTAAAAAGCACGCCGTTCCCATCAAGCTATCTGCAAAGCCATACTAAACAGCACCATGCAAATGGCCCCTAAAATTGCAGTACTCTGTTTCATTTGTTTGTAACGTCATTTCTGCATGACCAGGTTCTACAGTTGTCACCTCAGAATCTTTTACCCAGGAAAAAGGATTCTGTGTACGTAATTCATTAAAATATTCCAATAATGTTGTTGCCATAATTTCCTCACTAAATTAAAAATAGTGCGTTACATCATACTTAATTGTATCATGCAACGCACTGTATGCGAATATGTCTATTACATTATATAAATGTGAGATTGCCCAAATATCCGCATCTACCAATACTATTCATAGTGTAACGCATCAATTGGATTTAATTTAGCCGCTTTTCGAGCAGGATAAATGCCAAAAACCAAACCGATAGCCATGGAGAATGCAAAGGATAACACGATAGTCGGTACCGAAATAACTGTACTCATACCAGATGCCAATCCTATCAGTTTTGACGCACCTATACCGAGAGCAATGCCTATGAGACCGCCCATAAGACTGATTACAACAGCTTCGATTAAGAATTGTGTAACAATGACAAAGTATGTAGCACCTAAGGCCTTACGAATACCAATTTCACGAGTCCGTTCGGTAACGGAAACGAGCATGATATTCATAATCCCAATGCCGCCTACAACAAGAGAAATAGCAGCTACAGCACCTAAGAACAAGGTCAAGGTTCCTGTGGTTTGCTCCATCGTTTCCATAATCGATTTCATATTCTGAATGTTGAAGTCATCAAGGTTTGTATCCTTAATGCTATGACGAACGCGCAATAGATTTTCTATATCCGATTGTAAACGGTCAATACCATTATCGTCACTAGCAACGACGTAGACCATACGAAGATAGTCAACACCTTCTACACGTTCCATAGCCGTTGTATAGGGAATAAAAATGACATCATCTTGGTCATTCCCCATAGTACCATTCCCTTTACTGTTAAGAACACCGATAACTCGGAACGGAATATTTTTAACACGAATTTCCTTACCCACTGGGTCCTCACCAGCAAATAAGTTCTTAACTACGGTTTGTCCCACAACAGCTACGCGTTCACGATTTTCTACATTCTTGCTAGATATAAATCGACCTTCAGCCATGGTCCAATTATTTACATCTTGAAAGTTACTACTTACACCACTAACAGTAGTAGTCCAGTTCTTACTTTGGTATATAGTTACATAAGAATTAGCTGTATATGGACTTGCTGCCTTGACGCCATCTAATTTGCTAATAGCTTGATAATCAGAAACCTTCAAGGATTTCATTGACCCTTGCGATGGACGCACACCCGGTGTACGTGGAGCACCAGGCATAACCATCAATAGATTGGAACCTAAACTAGAAATGGAGTTCTGAATATCCTGCTTTACACCATTCCCAATTGACACAAGGGCAATAACAGCAGCTACACCAATAATAATACCTAGCATCGTTAAAATGGATCTCATTTTATTGGCAATCAACGATGCCCAGGCCATTAAGAAACTTTCTTTATACATGTGTCACCTCCTGAACAGGAGTCATATTTAAGTTCTTCTTGTCTTCTACAATTAATCCATCCCGTAACACTACATTGCGACTTGCATAGGTTGCAATTTCAGGTTCATGAGTAACAAGAATTATGGTACGACCTTCATCATAAAGGCCTCTAAAGATGTTCATAACATCAATCGTCGATTTCGAATCCAAATTCCCTGTCGGTTCATCGGCCATGATGATAGCAGGGTCATTGGCCAATGCACGAGCAATCGCCACACGTTGACGTTGACCACCAGATAGTTCTGCCGGTAAGTGATCCATACGGTCACCCAAGCCTACAGATGTAAGCAAAGCCTCTGCACGAGCAGTACGTGTTTTTTTATCGATGCCTGCATACACCATGGGCAAGGCCACATTTTCAATAGCCGTTAATTTCGTTAATAGATTAAAGCTTTGAAATACAAAGCCAATTTCTTTGTTACGTACGTACGCTAACTCATCATCACTGAGATTAGCTACTTCATTACCATTCAAGCGATAGGATCCCGATGTAGGTCTATCTAAGCAACCTAAAATGTTCATAAAGGTAGACTTACCTGAACCAGAAGGCCCCATGATAGACACGAAATCTCCTTTTTGCACCTGTAAATCTATACCATGTAGAACGGGAACCGTTAACTTACCATTTACATAGGTCTTTGTAATACCTTGAATATCAATAACTGACTGATTCATAGTTCACCTACGCTTAAAATGGTCCATGAGAGTTATTCTTAGGGCTCGTTACATCACCACTAACAATAATTTCATCACCTTCAGAAACGCCACTTAAGATTTGAACGTTTGTATCACCCGTTACACCTGTAGATACAGCAGTTCTAACAGGTTGACCATCTTTGATGACATATACATATTCACCTTGTTTATCAGTACGTACCGCTGTTAATGGTACAACAAGGGTATTCTTAATATCATCGCCAAAGATTGTGGCACGTGCAGTCATAGATGGCAAGAAATTCGAGGAAATATCAGCTGGAATCGATACTTTCACAGTATAGTACACTACGCTATTACTTGTAACACCCATATTCCCTTTAGTACCTTTTGCAATTTCAGATACATAGCCTGTGAAAGTTTGACCGGGCTTAGAGTCAACAGTAAATTCTACCTTAGAGCCATTTTTTACATTGCCAATATCAGTTTCATCAACTGTCAAATAAATTTCTAAATCAGACAAATCTGCAATAGTCGCAATGATCATTTGTGTCGAAATACCGGTACTAATCGTTTGTCCCGCCTTAAGAGGTGTCCCTACTACGGTACCCGACATAGGTGCAGTAATAGTAGCATCACTTAAGTCAGCAGAGACTCTATCATATGTAGATTGAGCTTGTTCATATGCGGTCACAGCATCATCATAAGTTTGCGCTGCTACGGCATTTTGATCGATTAGCGCTTTATAACGATTCATATCTAAGCGTGCTTTATCAAGAGCAGCCTTTGCATTATCGACCTGAGCTTGTAATTGTCGTGTATCAATATAGGCGATAATTTGACCTTGCGTAACATGATCATTTTCCTTGACCAATACCTTTTCAAGTTTACCCGCTACATTAGTAGATACGTCCACATAATTAACAGGATTAATAGTACCTGTAGCACTGATGCTCGTTTTTACATCGCCCTTTTCAACCCTACCTGTGGTATATTTCTGCTGGGTCTGTGCACTATCATTTGTATGAACATAGTAATAGCCACCACCACCTAATATACAGATAGCAATAACACCACCAATAATACGTTTACGGTGCTTCTGAAATAATTCTTTCATATATACTCCTTAATAAATGAGTCATTCCATTTTCATGCATTACATTGTACTAAAAAATTATCGTTTATACAATATAATTTTACAATTCCACATTAATGACTCAATATAGAGATTAATTCATACTGACTTTTATCAATGCCAAACTTCATTGTTTTAGCGTTTTCATAGGGTATAGCTCGAATCTGACCATCAACATACCCAGTAATACAATTATGCTCTCCACGTACTAAGCAATCCACTGCCAACTCACTCATACGAGCAGCTAAAATGGCATCTAATGCGGATGGTGCACCGCCGCGTTGTAAATAACCAAGAACTGTTAAACTCGGATCAAAGTATGTATGTTGTTTAATATACTCTTTAACCTCACCACTAGAGTAGGCCCCTTCAGCAACGAGTATAATACTATATTCTTTACCTAACTGATGAGTCTTATTAATATGTTCACATACCTCATCTAATGGCATTGGGTATTCAGGCACTAATACAAGCTCTGCACCACTCGCCAACCCAGCTTGTAATGCAATGTGTCCCGCATGACGCCCCATAACTTCGATTATAGCCACTCGTTCATGAGAGTTTGATGTATCGCGAATACGTCCTACCGCATCAACTACAGTATTAAGTGCGGTGTCAAAACCAATCGTATATTGAGTGCCATTCATATCGTTATCTATGGTACAAGGAATGGTTATCGTAGATTGACCGAGCCGCATCAGAGCCTCTGCACCAGCTTGTGATCCATCACCGCCAATAACGATTAAATGATCGATACCAAAATCTTGTAATATTCGATAGGCTCGTTGCTGCACATCTAAATTTTTAAACTCTGGATAGCGAGCCGTTCTAAGAATTGTACCGCCAGTGGTAATAATACCGCCCACATCACGAGCGTGTAAAGGCCTTATTTCACTATTTATAATGCCCTCAAATCCTCGTTCTATACCATATACGCTAAGGCCCTCATGGATTGCTTTTCTTGTGATGGCGCGAATGGCTGCGTTCATTCCTGGTGCGTCTCCGCCGCTTGTTAGTAATGCTATTTTTTTCATGTCTATTTCCCTTCTGCTGCTTTGGTTCAGCTTGTATGTCTTTAGACACAATTTCAGTTGTTTTGGGTTGTCTTCGCGCCTTAAATTGAACACCTATAGCATCCAATTGACGCTCAATTGCTTTCATAAAATCATAGGTACGTCCATTAGTCGTATCCAATACATAATCACACTGTTTATATACTGGCTTCCATGCCTGAATCATATTATGAACAAAGGCAGAAACATTGGTATAATCCATCGTTGGTCGTTTGCCCACACGACGATTGACGCGGCTTACAATTCGGTATTGTGCCGCTCGTATACCTATAATAAAAGAAAATTTCTTAAGCGATCTAAGCGTTCTATGCTCTATAGGAAAATTTCCACCTACACTAATAACCGCCTCGTGATATAGGGAAACTTTTTTTAGAACCTCTAATTCAGCACGACGAAATGCTTTTTCACCAATCTTTTTATAAATTTCTGCAATGGGCAACCCAAAACGACCTTCCAATACTCGATCGGTATCCACGAATTGCCATCCTTTTAAATCTGCTAGATTACGTCCAAAATGGCTTTTTCCACTTCCCATGGACCCAATGAGAATAATATTTCGTTTTACTATCATGTTACTATTGCCCCTTATTCTTACGTTAAAATTTATTTTACTATAAAATTGGCATAAAAACAAAAATGAACATACAATAATGAGAATTATTACTCATTATTGTATGTTCATTTTCTTTACATCACTAATGGTGTAACCTTGCATGTAAAGAATATACTATCTCCTTTTGTATCAATAGAAATAATTTGTATATGACAATACTTTATCTTCTGTTGCACCATATTATACCAAGATAAAAAGGACTGACTGGTTCCAACCAGAGTCAGATCTAATACATCATCATGATGAGAACTACTCGTTATAATTAAAGGTTCTCTATTTATACTTTGATATATATCATCTACCCAATATTCATGCAGCAATAAGGATGAAATCAACTCATATGTATGAGAAGATAAAAATTGCTCTTTTACTGTTGTTTCCAATTGGTAATATTCAATATTCTCTACCACCGCTTCATATTGCTCTGTATAGTATCTAGATATCCATAACGAAGAAAGCAATTATAATGCTTATACTACACGCTAGGAATATCCTCCTTAGGTTTGGTGTCATGCTGTTTTGTATGTCCATCCAAATGGAATGAACAAGGTCCATCTGCTTTTTCCACTTGTTGTTTCCCATCACAAATCACCTGTTTCATATGAGCTTGAACATATTGAACATACGAATGATAGGCTTCATCATTTGTTGCATTACCATCAACAGTAAATCCTCCATCAGAAAATTCTATATGTCGTAACGTAATGGTTCCTCTTGTTGACATAGCTCCATCCAATAATGTAACAAGACAATATTGATTGTCTAATTGTGCGCCATGTTGTAATAACCGCGACATGGTATCCTCCATAGCATGATATTGATCCCGTATTTGCTTAGATTGTTCATCCATCTGTATTTGTTCGTACTTCGCTACCTGTTCAGTATAAGTTTTATAAGAATAGACCCCCATACCAAGACAAAAAGCACTGAGTAATATAATTACTCCTGCAGTAGCATATATATACAACTTATATTTACATAGCCAAATATACCATCGTAATGAACGGGGCATAAAATTTATTAATCTTTCATTACCATCCTTGTCCAATCCACCGTAACCCCCGCGTAGCCATTCCAATCGCCATATCCCAATCTAATTCACCTAATGTGCAACGCGTGCGACCTCGTCCAAGAAACATCATAGGTATATATTCGGTATTTCCGTATACCTCTTGTAATGCGCTTATATCGATACGCTGCTCTTCATTTAAATCATCAATATTATAAAAATGTATACCTTGAATTTCTTCTACGCCAAATCGCTGCAACATTTCTTCCATTTCAATCAATGCGGAACTAATATCTGCACCATTTATCTTTACAATACATTCCTTCACACAAGTATCCTTCCACCAAGCCCATAAATGCATACCGGCTGGTTCTACGATACCCGTAACCGTTCCTGTTCTATGCATCAATCCATACGTAACTGGTAATGGCCAACAATCAATAGTATCGACAGGTGCACATGTATCACGTATACCTTGGCGTAGTAATTCAAGTTCATGCCGGTCTACGGCGGCTAAAAACAAATAATAATTATGTCGTGGATACTCTCTACGACAAGCATCAAGTTCAAATTCATGTTCGCCAAAATTAAATGTATCTTCTATATTCCACTTTATAAACTCCTTTACATCAAAATCATGAGGATCAAAACTAGCCATCGTCATCTCTGTGGGTATACAAGCAACAATACTATATTCACCCTCTTCTAGATCATATGTATTAATAAATTCAGCTATATCTTCATCAATTGTACTAGACCGTTTCATTTCCATTGCATCAGTAATAATCATAGTTTTATTTTCAATATGTGCTGTAGTGGCAACAATTCTATCATCCGTAATACAAAGCCCTGTATGTATCTGTTTTTTCTCTTTCATAATGATGTCCTCCTCAATATGGTTTTACACTAATAACCTCTAATGTATGATTTTCTTTTTCTTTTACATATATGTGAACACGACTTGATACACCATCTAATACAGCACAGCTCATCACATGTTTTGGATTAGTAACCTTTGGATCTGCCTTAATATATATATAGATAGTATCGTTTTTTTCCACATCAATAGCCTCGCTATAATCCCAATAGCCACCGTTATTGCAATACGTAACGAACCATCGTGCACCACGCTCTGCTGCATAATGAGATGCAATAAGTCTCATTTCATCCGTTGTATTACTTAGTGACAGGGTCGCAAGCCTATTCATTCCTAAAATAAGTACTAATAAAATGAGCATAATATATATGGCTACATAGCTAACCATGCCAGAAGAATAGTCAGAGATGCTTCGTTTTTTTAAACCAATCTGAATGTGTTGATACCGCCGTTGCCACCTCATACTGTGCTATGCCTCCATACCCTTTTGCATACTCTGTTTGACTATTAAACCGGTTATTTATAGACCACTTAAGAGTCACTAGTCTATTAGGATTCATAGAAAATGGTTTAGTAGCATCCAGTTTACGCTTATCATCAGTACCTATGATGCGGCTTCCACTCAAGGGTTGTAAGCTACCATCACTTAATTTTCTATATAGGGCCCTTCTAGTAACGGTAAACGCGGTACGGCTTGTATCATTGATAGATAACAGATTTCCCTGATCATTGATGGATACCATAGAATGATTCCAAATAATATGAGATACGATAGCCCGTCTTGTATAACGGCCATCCTCTAACATAGCCAAGCTATCATCAATTCGCTCGGTCCATATATAACACGTCATACATATTGTCATGATTACGAGAATCACGAAAGAACTAATCAAAACGCTAATAAGTAGAGATGGTAATATAAATCCATTGAATGATTTTGTCCTATGATTTTCAATGATGACTCGATCCAAGAAACGTAGATATCTCATAAACAGTAACTCCATTATCAACAGCTTGTACGATAAATCGTAGTATAGATACACCATTTACCACTTCTTCTGTAACACTTTGTTTAAATGTTATATTGGATAAATTATGTCCATTCGATGATGAGATAGTACCTGTTGTTGGTATACCACCAGAATCATATACCGCTTTCCCCTGCTTCTATATAAGATAATGAATCCTGCAATATATAGTCATGAGTATACGTAGTCTTTACTATCGATAAGGTACTACTCAAGACATAAAGTATGATTGGCAATATGAGTAATACTAAGGTTACTGCCATAAGTGCATCACCATATAAAAATCCAGATTGTTCTGTTCGTAATCTATGTTTGTTTTTTGGATACATTCTTATTTGTACACATGTCATAATCACAATGATTCCCACCGAATACGCCCTGTTTGTACAGAGATCCATATGCGATTTGTCGCACCAGTTTGTAAGTCTTGTAAAATAAATTCTGTCCCATCATAAGGCAATCCATAAGCAGAAAAATAAACGCGCTTCATAGTATGAGCACTTTCTATATGTTCTGGTAATTCTATCTCTACATGATGCTGCATAAGACCTTCTTGAATTGAATAAGAATGTTTCTTTAAAATAAACTCACCCTGTGCCATCCGATCATCCCGGTGTCCTAGCATAGCCCATAGTTGAACCTTCTTAATAGCTAATACGACTTCTTCAGTACTTCTATTCAACTCATGACGTGATGGTATGGTAACGATACTACTTAGGCCTATACAAATCAAGGATAGTAGAATGGTAATCGCCACAAGCCACTCTACTAATATAGAGCCATTACAATAATGTGTTTTATCACCGACCAATATATCGCCTCCCATACATTAGCAAAATGCAAAGCACTCCATGCACCAATGCACAAGAAAGGGCCAAAAGGAATATACCGTCTACCTGTATTACGAATACTATATAAGCTGGCGAGATAGAGGATACTAGCAAAACAAGAAACGTAAATCATAACTATAATTTGTATGTTTGTTAGCCATATGGATATAGCACTCATCCATTTAATATCGCCCCAACCAAGACCACCTCGACTCAATATGCGTAATGCAATACTGATACTAGCAACGATCAAAACATGTACACAGGTGTCGAAAACTGCATGCTGTTCAACGATGCTATAAAGGATACCTATAATCGTAAGAGCGATAGCACCCTCATCGGGTAATATGAAATATAGCTTATCAATGGTAGCACCTATTACGAGAAATAGTGAAAAGAAGCTATAACATATAATTTCAAATAGTGTGTAATGCCTATACATTAATGGAATTACAATTGACAATATCCATATAACTAAACAGATATATTCCTTTCTCCCTTTCATTGCAAAATCCTTTATGTTTCAGGAGCTGTAACAACTACAGACTTACCGGCATTACCAGCAACTTGTTCATAGGTAATAACATATTCCTTACCTTTTGTAGTTTTAACATGCTCTGTTAAGTAACCTTCTTGATATAATTTTTCTACTGTTGGTGGCGTATCTAAACTTTTATCAATCATGTAGAGTTGTGTCGCATTACGTATGATTTGCATATCTGCCACTTGTTTAGCATTCTTTGCCTTATCGGCAGCGGACATAAATTGAGGCATTGCAATAGCTGCCAAAATAGCAATAACAGCTACTACCACCATAAGTTCTACCAGTGTAAATCCACCTTGTTTAGTTCGTTGCATACGACGCAAACTAATATATCTAAGAAACGATCGTTCTAATTGAGTTAATAGTTCTCTACAATACATAAGCATTCTAAAAAGTCTCCTTTCATTGACCACCTAGAGATGATATTGATGTAAATAATGGATACATGACGGATATAACGAGGATTGCAATGCCAACGCCCATAATGGTGAGGAGTATAGGTTCCATAAGGCGCTCCATTCTTGCTATATATTGTGTTAACAACGATTCATAATAGTGACTACAATGATTCAACATGGCTACCAATTCACCACTTTCTTCTCCAACAGCGACCATTTGCCATATAAATGGGTTCCCTACAGACGATGATTTTAAACTTTCACAAAAAGAATGTCCTTTACAAAGCATGTCATAAACTTGATTACTACAGGATTCACCATACGAATTTCGCCATATATGCTTTGTAATATCTATAGTATTGATAATTGAAATTTCCCGAATCTAGCAATAATGACCAAATATGTAAAAATATTCGTGTAATATAGAGATGTTAAAAATGTATTATGTTGAGCCAACTGCCATAAACCATCTATCAAATCTATATCGAATTGCAGATTGTTCTAAAAACATATATGAGTATTCCAATAAAAACCACATGCCCACTAACATACAGTAATGGATGTTCTCGAAGGGAAGTTCCTAATACAAATAAACCTTTTGTCATCCATGGTAATTCTATATGCATAGTAGCAAATACGCGGGTAAACGATGGAATAATAAATAATATAGTAACCAAGAAAAATACATTCATAAGCACCAGTAAGAATAGAGGATATGAAATAGCACTTACTATCTTTTGTTGGTATTTTCGTTCTCGTTCATAATAAGAAGCTATATACTGCAAAGCTTCTCCAACATTCCCTGACATTTCACCACTTTCAAGTAATGCCAATGCTATAGGAGGAAAGCCCTTTTCTCGAAGAGCCTCTGATAAAGGTTGGCCTCGTTGTATACCCTCGTATAAAGAGCGATATAACATCGTTTTTGAGCCATCCATTAAAAGTTCTAGCGAACGCCTAAGGGAAATACCTGATTGTAGCAGTAATCCCAGTTGATATGCTGTGGTACTCACTTGTTTATGATTCCAACGTACCGATTTGCTAGAGGATCTAGCTATACTACAAATGACATATCCTTCTAACTTGAGTTTAGTGCTAACTTCATCCTCCGAATCAGCCCATAATAAGCCTTGTATTCTTTTCTTATCTGTTGTTATCACTGTATATTCATAAGCATTCATGTAATTCCTCTATGATAATTGTTGTTCCAATAAAGCATGTAATTGGTGAACTGATCCATATTGCGTTTTTACATCACGCACTGCCATTTCTAATGTCTTCATGGGGGCCTGCGTTTCTTGGATTGAAACAATTTGAGGTTCCTTTCGATTTCTAATTAGATTTGCCACTGCATTCGTATTTAACAGAATATCCCGTATTGTTATAAACGAGGTTTCCCATCGTAGTAATCGTTGACATATGACCGCACGCAATACTTGTGATACTTGACTGCGCACTTCATCTTGTTGTTCTCCAGGAAATAGAGATATCATGCGTTGCACGGCCATAACTGCTCGTTGTGTATGCATGGTTGCAAGCACAAGATGACCTGTTTCCGCAGCATGTAATGCGGCCTCTAACGTATCTCGGTCTCTCAACTCTCCTACCATAATGACATCTGGATCCTCTCGTAAGGCATCACGTATCCCATGCGCCATCGAATCCACATCAATTCCGAGTTGGCGCTGATGAATAATTGACTGCAATGGTATGAACTCATATTCCACAGGATCTTCTAACGTTATTATGTGTTTATTCATGAGTTTTATTTATATATTCTATGCAACAAGCTGGGTATTATGATTTGCCACTACCTGTAGGGCCCTGTAACAGGACTAACCCATCGTGATATTCACAAATTTGTTTTAATACATCACTATCTTTTAGATGTATCAAGCGATAAATTAGCATGACAGAGTGGTCTCAATGTTCACAAATTCTATGATTAGCCCTATAAATATGAGCCCGAATTCGAATGCCATTGCTGGTGAAAGCATTATCTACAGAGTGCCATTCATCATGTGTGACGCCACATCGTTGTAATACATCTTTAATCATATCCACACTGCAAATGCTTGAAATAGATTCCAAACCATTAGCAGCTCGAATATAAATCGGTGTTCCCACCTCTAAATGTATATCAGTAGCACTATGCTCTAACGATAAGGAAATTACATCTTCTATTGTTATCATCAGGTCGGTTGTCACTACACAATCACAATAGAGATGCCTGATGTTACCTCCTCTATTTGTAATGCCCGAATTAATGATGCGCCCGAATCTTGCAATGAAAACATATAGATGTGTCAACATGATTCCAATCAATATCACTAGATGGTATCTCTACATATTCAAACAAACCTAATCGTCCTTGATAAGAATTTGTAGTGCTATTAATACGTCTTACAAGACGCTGCGATAGTGAGCCAATTAACGTAGCATGTAATAAATATGGTTCAACTCCCCATATCAATAAGGCGTCCAATAACACCTAGTGCGGTATTCGTATGAACCGTGGTAATTACACGATGTCCGGTTAAAGCGGCTTTTACAGCTAGCTGTGCCGTCTCATGGTCTCGTATTTCACCAATCATAATAGAGTCAGGATCTTGCCGTAATACAGTGCGTAACCCTTTCGAAAAGGTAAATCCAATCTTTTCATTAATCCCTATTTGAATAGCTCCATCAATGGTACTTCTACAGGATCACTCTAAACATATAAGTTTTGTTTTCCTTTAAATTCAACATGCCGTAACATGGCATATAAGGTAGTCGTTTTACCGCTTCCCGTAGGTCCACAAATGGTAATGAGACCATAGGGTCGTTTTAGTAATGCGGTAATCTTCTCCTGTAAATTGACTGACATACCAAGTTCTAATAAATTTTTATGCACTCCTTCATTTCCCATTAGACGACACACAATGGCCTCACCATATAGACTAGGCAAACTAGATACACGCATGGTGACAGCATACGATTTAGCTGTCCATTCCCATCGCCCATCTTGAGGCAATCTCTTTTCGCTAATATCCATGCCACTGAATACCTTGATGCGGTTCACAATCATATCGCATCAGTAATCGATAAACATATAATCCGTTAATAATCTCAATTCTCAATCGTACTTGTACACCATCCGGAATAGGATCGAAAATGTATATCACTAGCACTAATCGTAATGGCATACGTATATGATTGAATCCAATACAACATCCATACAATGTCACCTCGCTTCCTTGCGGTGTGTTTATACATCACCTTTGTCATTGCACTATGTAATTCTGTACAACAAGACTCCTCTTTATTTCTAAATAATCACAATGCGTGTACAGGTACGCAAAAACAACAGGGAGTCTCTTGGTTTTCACTACTCAAAAGGTCTCTTATCTGATATCATGATTCTAAAAACAGAATGTATTGTTCTATTTTTCAAATTATAGAATACTGCATCACCTTTATATGTGTGCTGTTTCATATAACATTTCTTCAATGCGAAGCAATTGATTATATTTAGCAACACGTTCAGAACGAGCAGGAGCACCTGTTTTAATTTGACCCGCATTAACAGCTACTGCAATATCTGCAATAAATGTATCTTCTGTTTCACCGGAACGGTGAGATACTACGCATGTGTAACCAGCGCGTTTTGCAGTTTCCCAGCATCAAGGCTTCTGTTAATGTGCCAATTTGATTTACTTTTACAAAATGGAATTAGCTACGCCAAGGTCGATACCCTTTTCAAGGCGTTTTTGTATTAGTAACGAATAAATCATCACCTACGAGTTGAACGCGCTTACCAAGGCGTTCGGTTAATTCTTTCCATCCATCCCAATCTTCTTCTGCAAGGCCATCTTCGATAGATACGATAGGATATTTATCGACTAAGTATTCATAGAAGTCAACCATTTCGCTAGCGCTCAATACTTTGCCTTCGCCTTCTAGATGATATTTACCATCTTTATAAATCTCACTAGAAGCCACATCGAGAGCTAATTTAAAATCTGTACCAAGTTCATAACCGGCACGTTTAATAGCTTCGCAGATTACTTCCAAAGCTTCTTCATTAGATGCTAAGTTTGGCGCAAAACCACCTTCATCACCTACAGCAGTGCTAAGACCTTTATCGTGAAGTACGGATTTCAATGTGTGATATACTTCTGCACAGCTGCGCAATGCATCGCTAAATGTTTTAGCCCCTACTGGCATAATCATAAACTCTTGGAGGTCTACGTTATTATCAGCATGAGCACCACCATTTAGAATGTTCATCATAGGAACAGGAAGTTCTTTAGCATTAAAACCACCTAGATATAAGAACAAAGGCAAATCTAAAGACTCAGTAGCAGCACGTGCTACAGCCATAGATACACCTAAAATTGCATTGGCACCCAAGTTAGCTTTGTTATCTGTGCCATCAAGTTTAAGCATTAAATTATCAATCGCCACTTGTTCAGTCGCATCATAGCCGATAATAAGCTGGGCCAATTTTAGCATTTACATTGTCTACAGCTTGTAAAACACCTTTGCCACCATGCAGCGTATCGCCATCGCGAAGTTCTACTGCTTCAAACATCCCCGTAGATGCACCAGAAGGAACTGCAGCTGTTGCAATTGTACCATCTTCCAAACATACTTCTACTTCTACTGTAGGATTACCACGAGAATCCAAAATTTCACGAGCTACGACTTGTTCAATTACTGCCATAATACTACCTCTTATTTATATACTAAATTAATCTAATAACAAACTTTCACCGGTCATATTACTTGGCTTATCAATATGAGCCAACGCTAACAGTGTCGGTGCAATATCACATAATTTACCTGATTTAAGTTGTTTATGTATATCCTGAGCTTCCACTAAAATCAATGGCACAACATTCGTTGTATCGGGCTGTATGAGGTTTTCAGTCTCATGATTCACCATTGCTCCTGCATTACCGCGATCGGCGAGTAACTAAAAGCTGTCCTCCAACCTCTAATATAGCCTTCGCAATGCGTTTCTAATCCTGCATCCACAGTTTGAATTGCTTTCACTGCGACTTTAAACATCTCCTGTATGCCCTACCATATCTGGTTGCGTAATGTAGGATAATCATATCGTATTGATCACTATGAATAGCATCAACTACCTTGGCTGTCACCTCAGGGCACTCATTTCAGGGTTGTAAATCGTGAGTTGCTACTGCTGGAGAAAGGCTACAAAAATACGGTCTTTGCACTTCAAAAGGAACCTCATTACCGCCATTAAAGAAATATGTTACATGTGCGTCTTCTCTGTTTCAGCAATACAGTAATTGACGATAGCCACCCTTAGCAAGGACTTACCCTAATGTGATGATGCAACGTATCCTTTTCATAGACAATATGAACAGGCAATCCATCCTCATACTTAGTCATTGTCGCCATAAAGATAGATATAGGTTCTCGTTTAAAACCTTCAAAATCAGGTAATATTAAAGCCTTCGTCAATTCACGAGCTCTATCAGGTCTAAAGTTACAGAAGATTACGGCATCTCCATCAGAAATCATACCTTCTGGCTCGATAACTGTAGGCACTACAAATTCATCAGTAACACCATCATTATAGGATTGTGTAACTGCGTCACACGCAGAATATATATACCAACACCATTGACAATAGCATTATAGGCTAATTCCTCACGGTCCCACCGGTTATACGATCATCCATAGTAACGGCCACTTACAGTAGCAATTTTCCCACAGTTTATATCGGACATAAAGGATTCTAAGTCCTTAAGATAGGTTAATGCTGATTGTGGTGGCACATCGCGTCCATCGAGAAGCGCATGCACATATACCTCTTTAATGCCTTCATGTTTAGCACCAGCAATTACGGCCTTAATATGCTCTAAAGAACAATGTACATTGCCATCAGATACAAGGCCAATAATTTGTAATTTACCATGCTTAGCATGCTTGTATAACTCTTGTAGTACAGGCTTTTGAAAAAACTCGCCACTCTCTACATCCTTCGTAATACGCGTTAAGTCTTGATATACAATACGGCGAGAACCAAGGTTGAATGTCAACTTCTGATTGCCCATTTGCCTTCTGGCAAACCGACATGAACCTGACATGATGTTGTATGAGGATACGTATCCCACAAATAATTAAAATAACTTGGTTTTGCTTGTACTACGGCATTCGTCGTATCTGTTTGGTCCCCCATACCAAAGCCATCTAGGATGACTAGCATTACGGGTGCCTGTAATTTTGCCATATTTATACCTCTAGTATGTTGTTGCTACATCTTAGTACTATGATGATTTCATTAAAAGTTCATCCACGATTAACAAGCGCCTCCAACAGGGGCTCCATCAATATTAGGCTCACAAAATTTCACGCATTATTGGCCTTTACACTACCATATGAATTCGAACTGATTCAGCTACAGCAGGGTATATAGTTCCGCTATATAATCACGTATGGTTACCTTCCTCTGCTGATGATCGATCTGCATCTTGCCGTACCAATAGCCAAATTGGTTCATAAGCGATAATCAATTGTTCCGCTGATCACTTCTGGAATATCTTGTAATGCACATTGTAATTGTGTGCGTGATGAAGAAATCGTTTCATTTGCTCTCTCTGAGCGACAGGAAACTTTCACCGGCACAGACAATGGTTTGCGATCGCGTTAAATGCACTCTTAATCTTTTTCATTAACCCTGCTTATCCTGTTTCTACCCTTGTTACTCACGGCGTTCGGAATGGCATTATGTGACATAGGACACGAGTTCCGTTAACATCAGCTGGAGCTTCGCGAGTAATCTCCGGCATCATGATGATCCATATTTTTGAGCCCTGCGCCAACCTCGTGTCGTGTTAGGACTGAGCTCTCAGCAAAGCTGCGAGTACAAAGGGTGGACAAACTGCTACTTCACGATCCAAGTTTTATCACCTAGAAAACTAGTGAGTAGCTTTCCGTCAGATGGAGACCAGATGCAATGAGTTCCGTTCATCTTCAGTTTCCTGCAATAATTTGTTTTCTCCTGTGGCCTCTGTTACAGCGGCAATACCTGGCAAAGACCTTACCTTCTAATAATTCCAAAGGGATGCTCCGCCACCGAGTCGAAATACTGGCTAATTTTATCTGCTATAGTGCTTTTTCAATAGCGTGACTGACGAATCTACCACCACCAACGATAGTCATGGCATCAGGTTACCTGCAGCGACTGGCTACTGCGTCCGTACCAGGCGCAAAATTATCCATTTCAATACGCCCGATTGACCGTTCCAAATGATGGTTTCATATTGGCCAGAAACTTCTGTATATAAGTCACGTGTTTTAGGACCGATCTCCAAAATCCATCCAGCCATCTTCGATGTTATCGACATCCACGATTTTGTGTTCGCATCATTGCTGAAAGCATCTGCTCTCTCTGGCATCGGTAGTGTCAATAATCTAGCACACCTACCCAACGCGTGCCTCCATAACTAAATCTGCATGGCGATAGCGTCGTGACCATCTTCATGTAAAGGAACTACCAATGTTACAGCCGTGCGTATGGTAGAAAGCGTTCGCCATACCATAGCCGATAATCATAACATCTGCCTTGGGTAATAGTGGAAATAACGGTACTATCTGTTACGTAGCACCGATATGGCGATCGCGGGTGTTTTGCTGGATGTACTACATTTGCGCTCAGGTGCATCAATTTCTTTTAAGTAGAAACCTGCCCATAGGGATGTAATCAACAGTGCCAACTTCTGAGATCTTTGCATTACGATGAGATACTAAATACATCTGATTGTTAGCTACATCAGCAAGAAAGCTAATTGTTTAGCAAACTCCAGGATCGTGAGTTTTCGCTGTCATGTGGCAACGTAAATTTTTCAAAACATCAATACATCGCCAGGTTGTAACGCTTTCAACATTGCCTCAACCTTAGGACCATCGCAATCGTATCTACGAAATGCAACTGGTTTATTGATAAAGTTCAGATAAACGTTGCTTTAAAGGAGCCAATGTCATCCGGTTTGGATGCACCTTTGGTTGACGATAAGATGAGATGCAGAATGACCTTGCGTATGGTCGATTAAATATTTGATTGTATCTATTGCCACAGTGGGTAGTCAGCAGTGATAAACACCATCCTTCATAGGCTGTTGAAATCTACGCGTACAAAAACGCGTTTATTGTCTCTACATTTCATATCTAAAATGGTTAATTTCATCCCTGAAATTTCCTCCACATTATGAGACCTTTACTGGCTACGAGGCTGCCATATCGATAAGGCGTTCAGAATGGCCCCATTCATTATCGTACTGCAGAAACAACTCTCACCATGTTACCATCCATAACCATTGTCAAATCAACTCAACAATGGAACTACGGATCAATACGTAACTGA